>Ga0318572_10000171_pt1 | contig 23747 bp, 17 predicted proteins | sample GRESIP089b5f20_FD_202528 | JGI IMG/M metagenome (GOLD analysis project Ga0318572, IMG submission 202528) | Tropical soil microbial communities from Luquillo Experimental Forest, Puerto Rico - GRE.SIPMG.089b5f20 | ecosystem: Environmental > Terrestrial > Soil > Tropical forest > Bulk soil...
GTCTTTGGCCGCAAAGGGGCCGCGGCGCAGGTCCCAATCGCCCCCCTCCCGGCACACCAGACGGGATTCCACATCGTCGCGACGGGCGGCGGCAAACATCTCGTCCCGGCCCAGCATGCCGGTAAATCCCGGCACGGCGTTGCGGATCAAGAGCGGTTTCCTTTGCCAGTACTCCTCCAGGAACTGCTTGGGCGACAGGCCGCCGAGGAGAGCCAAGGGCTGGGTATGGGGATTTTGCCGGGATGCGGCAGGGGCGCGGTTTGGTTTCATCCCCCCATTATAATTGCGCCCCTTTGCTCATTCCCGTCTCTTCCCATGCGTGCCCAAAAACCGCGTCTTACTCCCGGTGCAGCCCCCGTCCTGATCGAGTCCCTGGACCACGAAGGCCGCGGTATCGCCCACGCAGACGGCAAGGTCATCTTCATCGAAGACGCCCTGCCGGGCGAATTGGTGGAATACAGCAGCCATCACCGCAAGCCCAGCTACGAGCAAGCGGTGGCCACCCGCATCCTCAAGACCTCCAGCCTGCGGGTGGAACCCAAGTGCCCCCATTTCGGCACCTGCGGCGGTTGCAGCATGCAACACCTGGATGCCAGTGCCCAGACTGCCGTCAAGCAGCGGGTCATGGAGGACGCCCTGTGGCACATCGGCAAGCTCAAGCCCGAGGTGCTCTATCCGCCCATCACCAGTTCCACCTGGGGTTACCGTCACCGCGCCCGGCTGTCGGTGCGTTTCGTCGAGAAAAAGGGCGGCGTGCTGGTGGGCTTCCACGAACGGCGCAGTTCCTATGTGGTCCAGATGGACACCTGCTCCGTGCTGCCGCCGGCCATTTCCGATTTGCTGCCGCCCCTCAAGCAATTGGTCACGCAGATGGACGCCCGCCAACGCCTGCCCCAGATCGAAGTCTCCGTGGGCGACGGCCAAAAGGTGCTGGTGCTACGCAACCTGGAACCTCTCACGCCCCATGATGAATCCCTGTTGCGGGAATTTGCCGACCAGCACGGCATCGTCTGGTACCTGCAACCCAAGGGCCCGGCCACGGCCCACCTGTTCTACCCGCCGGAAACCCCTGCCCTCGCCTATTCCCTGCCGGAATACGCCCTCCAACTGCGTTTCTCCCCCACCGAATTCACCCAGGTGAACCACGGCGTAAACAAGCTGCTGGTTCGCCGCGCCATGGCCTTGCTGCAGCCCCAGCCCGGGGAGCGCATTGCCGACATGTTCTGCGGGCTGGGCAACTTCACCCTGCCCATCGCCCGTAGCGGCGCCACCGTGGTGGGCGTGGAAGGCAGCAAGGAACTGGTAGACCGAGCCCGGGCCAATGCCATCCTCAACGGCCTGGAAGACCGCTGCGAATACGGTGTAGCCAACCTGTTCGAAGCCACGCCGGAAAGCCTGGCCGCCCTGGGCCATTTCGACAAGATGCTGATCGACCCGCCCCGGGACGGGGCCGCCGAGTTGGTCAAGTCCTTCGGCGATGATGCGCCCAAGCGCATCGTCTATGTGTCCTGCAAGCCCTCTACCCTGGCCCGGGACGCCGCCATCCTGATTTACGAAAAGGGCTACACCCTCAAAGGCGCCGGCATCGCCAACATGTTCCCCCACACCTCCCACGTGGAATCCATCGCCCTGTTCGAGCGGAACTGAGCGAAAGCGGTGGCACGACAAGCAATCCAGGATACCGCCGACCATCTTGGTCGTCGGCCCCTGCCGGGGTAAAGTGGCCGGCCCAAGCCCCCTGAGCATCCAAGCACTGCCATGTTCAACGCCATGTTTTCCCTGCCCCGTACCGTCTGGCTGATCGGCCTGATCAGCCTGGTGAACGACACCGCCGGGGAAATGCTCTACCCGCTGATTCCTCTCTACCTGTCCTCCGTCCTCATGGCCGGCCCCCGGGCCTTGGGGCTCATCGAAGGGGTGGCCGAGGCCACCGCCAGTCTGCTCAAGCTCTTCTCCGGCGTCATGGTGGATCGCAGTCGTCGGTCCAAGCCCTGGATCGTCTTCGGCTACAGCCTCGCCGGTTTCGGCCGGCCCTTGATCGCTTTCGTCGGTAGCTGGCCCCTGTTGCTGCTCATTCGGTTCACCGACCGTGTTGGCAAGGGTCTGCGCTCTTCGCCCCGGGACGCCCTGCTGGCGGCCAGCGTGGATGCCAAACAGCGGGGCCTGGCTTTCGGGTTACACCGGGCCATGGACAACGCCGGCTCCGTCATCGGCCCGGTCATGGCCTCCCTGCTGCTGGCCCTGCACATGCCCCTGAAAGACATCTTCCTCTGGGCGGCCCTGCCGGCGGTGCTTTGCGTTGCCCTTGCCCTATCGATTCGGGAAGAGGCCACGCCTGCCACCCACGCCAAGACCCACCGTTTCGACTGGCAGCTGCGGGACATGCCGCCCCTCTTCCGCCGCTACCTGGCCGTGGTGGCCCTGTTTACCTTGGGCAATTCGTCCAATATGTTCCTGCTATTGCGGGCGCGAGAACTAGGCGTACCGGAAGCGGAAATTCCGCTGCTATGGGCCGCCGTCTCCGCCGTGGCCATGCTGTTTTCCACGCCCCTCTCCGCCCTGTCGGACAAGGTGGGGCGCATTCGTTTGCTCACGGTCGGCTACTTGGCCTACGGCCTGTTCTACTTCGGCCTGGGCCTCATGGTCACAGACGGTTGGGTACTGTTCGCCCTGTTCGGCTTCTACGGCCTGTTCATGGCCGCCACGGAAGGCGTGGAAAAGGCCCTGGTGGCCGACATTGCGCCCACCGCCAGCAAGGGCACGGCCTTCGGCTGGTTCAACCTGACCACGGGCGTTTTCCTGCTACCCGCCTCCCTGATCTTCGGCTGGCTCTACCAGGCCTTCACGCCCTTCGTCGCCTTCGCTTTTTCCGGTAGTTGTGCCCTGTTGGCCACGGTGCTGCTACGGCTCTGGGTAGCCGACGGTCAGCAACGGCTGGCCACCGATATTCCGAACTAATCCCTAGACAGGCTTAACCAAGCATGGCCTGAGCCGGTCTAGTGGGTCAGGTGATGAATGATATGGTCCGCCACCTGGCGCCACTTGCTGCTGGAAATCACCGCGTGACCGGCATCCTCGATCATGATCGGTTCCGTCTCGTAGGACCGGGCCGTAGCGCTCACCACCTCGGCAGGGATAATGCGGTCCCGGCTGCCGCCGATCACCTGCACGTCCGCCGTGATGTTGTCGGGGTTCACATAGGCCGGTTTCCCTTCCGCCGCCTGGAGGGCAATCATCTTACCCAAGGGGTCGCCCATATTGTCCAACACCGGCTGCAAGGTGCCCGGCAGCAGACCCCAGGGCGGCACTGAGGTAATCAGCGACGCCTTCTCGATCCCACCGTTGTGTTCCATGACCCGCTGGGACAGGAAACCGCCCATGGAATGGCCGACGATGATGGTGGGCCGGTCGTCCAGATGGGACAGCACCGTCTGCACATCTTCTTCGTAGCCGCGCAGGGTCACGTTGTCACGGCTCTCACTGCCGCCGTGGCCCCGCAGGGACAAGGCGCTGGCACTGTAACCGTGCCAGGCGAAGTACGGCAGGAAGTTCTCCCGCCACTGCCAGCCGTCGCCAGCCACGCCGTGGACGAACAGCACATGGGCCCGGGCATCGGCCACATCGGCATGAAAGACCTCAATGCCGTCCAGCAACTCGTGGCGACAGGCCTCTCCCGGCACTGCTTGCGCCACGCGAATAGTGCAGGCGGTTTCCTCACTGTCCTGTTCGAAAGTGGTGCTGAGGCCCCGACAGAGGGAAGCCATGCGGCCATTGCGCCGCAGGTACTGCACGTGTAGTTGAGTCAATTTACGTCGTTGGGCGTGTTGCAGGGCCTGGTCGAACAGCAGGCGACCGATACCCTTACCTTGGCAAAAACCGTCCACGCTGATACCTAGTTCCCCCACGGGATAGGCATCCCGCTGGAACACGGCAACGTGGACGACGCCGATCAGCAACTCCCGGTAATGGGCGCCGATGACCACGTCCCGGTTGAAATTGATGCTGTCGGTGTAATGATCCAGGCCCTTTTCGGTCACGTCGAAACCGAATCGGGTGAATCGATCCTCGCTGCTCATGGCGTCGAGGTGGGCTCTGATGGCGGGGCGAGCATTCGCTTGGAGCCGCCGAAGTTCTACGTTCATGGCATCTCCTTATGGTTATAGCTGCATTTTGTGCAACGCAGCAATTCAAAGTCTAGTCTTCCCGGCGGGAATGGCAAGGACTGATACGCAGAAGGCGATGGCGGTGTGGCAAAACAAAACGGCCACCCGAAGGTGGCCGTTTAGGGGATGGAAGCGGAGCTTCGCTTAGTCGCGGTCGCCGCCCAGCACGCCAAGAATTTGCAGCAGGCTGGTGAAGATGTTGTAGATGTCCAGATACACTGCCAGGGTGGCGCTAACGTAGCTGGTTTCGCCGCCCTTCACGATGCGATCGATGTCGAACAGGATGAAGCCTGAGAACACAGCAATGGCCACCACGGAAATGGCCAGGGACAGGGCCGGCAGATGCAGGAAGATGTTGGCTAGGGCAGCCACCAGAATCAGCACGGCACCGGCCATGAGGAACTTGCCCATGTTGCTGAAATCGCGCTTGCCGGTTGAGGCAATGCCGGCCAGGGTGAAGAAGATGGCACCGGTGCCACCAGCCGCCATGGCAATCAACTGGCCGCCGTTACGGAAATGTAGGGTGTAGGCCAATAGGGGGCCGAGCATCAAGCCCATGAAGAAGGTGAAGCCCAGCAGCAGCACCACGCCGGTACCGCTATTGCGGTTCTTTTCGATGGCGTAGATCAGGCCCCAGCTCACGGCCAGGAACAGGATGGTGGTGAGCATGGGGCTGCCCACCATCAGGGCAACGCCGAACATCGTGCCGACCACGGCGCCGATGACGGTAGGAATCATGGACAGGCCCAACAGTGCGTAGGTATTACGCAGTACGCGGTTCTGTTGGCCGGCATAGGTACCGGATGTCTGATAGGTCTGAATGTCGATGGACATGGTGGTGAAACCTCCTTTGGTATTGCCCTTGGCAATAAGGTTGCAACAGTACAACAATTTGGCGAGCTGCATTGTAGACACAAAGCCGGGGAGAAAAGTTGCAGCGCCACAGCCGAGGAAATGGGGCTTTATCCCGGTTTTTCAAGGCTTTTCGCCTTTCCGGTTGCCCTAGCCCTGTCTTGTTCCCGCCTTATTCTTCCTCGCCAGCCAGTTCCACGAGGCCACTAGGCAGGTTTTTGGCTGGTTTCACGCCCAGTTGCTTGAGCATTTCCGCTTGCCGGATCACGTTGCCGCGACCGCCGGCCAGCTTGTTGTAGGCACCGTCGTAGTCTTTTTGGGCCTGTTTGAGGCGGTTGCCCAGGGATTCCAGGTCTTCCACAAAGCCCACGAGCTTGTCGTACAGCTCGGCGCCGCGCTTGGCGATGTCCTGGGCGTTGCGGTTCTGGGCTTCCTGGCGCCACAGGTGGGCAACGGTGCGCACCACAAACAGCAGGGTAGACGGGCTTACCAGCAGCACGTTCTTCTGCCAGGCGTCCATGAACAACTCTTTGTCCTGGGTCACCGCCACCATGAAGGCGGGTTCGATGGGAATGAACATCAACACGAAGTCCTGGGACTTGAGGCCGTACAAGTCCTGGTAGTTGCGCTCCGATAGACCACGAATATGGCTCCGCACTGATTCCAGATGCCGCTTCAGGGCCGCCTGCCGGTCGCCCTCTTCCTCCGCCGAGGCGAAGTCGTCGTAGGCCGTCAGGGTCACCTTGGCATCCACCACCAAATGACGTTCTTCCGGCAGGTGGATCACCACGTCGGGCTGGGCGCGGCTGCCGTCCTCCCGGGTGTGGCTTTCCTGCACGTCGTATTCCTCGCCCTTGCGCAGGCCAGAGGCTTCCAGCACCCGCTCCAGGATCAGTTCGCCCCAGTTGCCCTGGGCCTTGCTGGAGCCCTTGAGGGCCCGGGTCAGGTTCTTGGCGTCCTGGCTCAGGGCGTTGTTCAGTTCCATCAACTGGCGCACCTGCTCCGCAAGTGCTGTGCGGTCCTTGCCCTCCTTGACATACACCTCTTCCACCTTGCCCTGGAACTCGGTGAGCTTGGTCTTCAGCGGCTCCAGCAGGGTGCCCAGATTGGCTTGGTTTTGCTCGGTGAAGCGCTTGGCCTTTTCTTCCAGAATGTCGTTGGCCAGGCTTTTGAACTGGTTGGAGAGTTCTTCCTTGGCGTTGCGCAGCAGGGCCAGTTTTTCTTCGGACTGCTGTTTCTCGGCCTCGAAACGGGCATTCAGTTCCGCCAGTTCGGCCTTGAGCCGGCTCACCTGGGCTTCGGCTTGCTCCCGCTGGGTCTTTTCCGCTTGCCCTGCCTCGTCCAGTTCCGCCAACCGGGCCTGGGATGAGCGCAAGGACTGGGCTTTTTCTGCTTCTGCCGTGGAAAGCCTCAGCACTTCCTGACGGTCGGCCTCCTGCTGGGCCTGGGCTTGTGCCTGCAATTGGGCCAACTGCCCCTGTAACTGGTGAGCCGTGGCATGGGCATGGGCGCGGTCTTCCTCCAGGGCACGCACCCGTTCCGAGGCCCGGGCCAGTTCGATGGATACCTCCGCCCGGCCCTGCTCCAGGGCATCCGCAATCCGGCCTTTGAGGGCCAGCCAGACGCCAACCGCGCCGACACCCAGGCCAAGGAACCCTGCCACTACGCTAACTATTTGACCGTCCATGCTTTTATGATTTTTACGTCGATTAAGGGCGACATTATGCCTAGGCTTTGGGCCGTGACGCCGATGACGGTCCCGCCTTGCACCCCGGCCCCGCTTGTTGCATAGTGCGCCCCCTTTTTGCCTCTTCCGGAAAGTTTCATGCTGCCTTCCATCGAACACCGTATCGCCGAAGAACTGGGTGTCCGCCCGCAACAGGTGACTGCTACTGTGCAACTGCTGGACGAAGGTGCCACCGTGCCCTTCATCGCCCGTTACCGGAAGGAAGTGACGGGCGCCCTGGACGATACCCAGTTGCGCAATCTGGAAGAACGCCTCGGCTACCTGCGGGAACTGGAAGAGCGCCGTGCCGCCGTGCTGGCCTCCATAGAAGAACAAGGCAAGCTGACCCCCGAGCTGCGCAACGACGTGGAAAACGCCGATACCAAGCAGCGCCTGGAAGACCTCTATCTGCCCTACAAGCCTAAGCGCCGCACCAAGGCCCAGATCGCCAAGGAAGCGGGCCTGGAGCCCCTGGCCGACGCCCTGTTCAACGACCCCACCTTGACGCCCGAAACCGAAGCCGCCAAGTTCGTGAACACCGCCACCGAACCGCCGGAAAAGCACGTACCCGACGTCAAAGCCGCCCTGGACGGCGCTCGCCAGATTCTCATGGAGCGTTTTTCCGAAGACGCCCAATTGCTGGAAAAGCTGCGTCGCCACCTGAACGACCACGGCCTGCTGGTTTCCACCGTGGTGGAAGGTAAGGACAAGGACGAGTCTGCCGAAGTGGCCAAGTTCCGCGACTGGTTCGACTTCAAGGAAGCCATCGCCGACATTCCCTCCCACCGCGCTTTGGCCATGTTCCGCGGTCGCAACGAAGGCGTGCTGCGCCTGGCCCTGAAAACCGAGCCCGAACTGCAGGACCCGCCCCTGTCTTCCGCCTGCGAAACCATGGTGGCCAAGCACTTCGGTATCCGCAACGAAAACCGCCCCGCCGACAAGTGGCTGAGCGAAACTGCCCGTTGGGCCTGGATGGTCAAGCTCTCCCTGCACCTGGAACTGGAACTCATGAACCAGCTGCGCGAACGGGCCGAGGAAGAAGCCATCCACGTTTTTGCCCGCAACCTGAAAGACCTGCTGCTGGCCGCCCCTGCCGGCCCCCGTGCCACCTTGGGCCTGGACCCCGGCATCCGCACCGGCTGCAAGGTGGCCGTGGTGGATAAAACAGGCAAGGTGCTGGACACCACCACCATCTACCCCCACGAACCCCGCCGCGACTGGAACGGTTCCCTGGCTGAACTGGGCGCTCTGTGCATCAAGCACAACGTGGACCTCATCGCCATCGGCAACGGCACCGCCAGCCGAGAAACTGACAAACTGGCCGCCGACCTGATCAAGGGCCTGCCCCAACTGCAGATGACCAAGGTGGTCGTGTCCGAGGCCGGCGCTTCCGTCTATTCCGCCTCCGAACTGGCGGCCAAGGAATTCCCCAATCTGGACGTCTCCCTGCGCGGCGCCGTCTCGATCGCCCGCCGCCTGCAAGATCCCCTGGCCGAGCTGGTGAAGATCGACCCCAAGTCCATCGGCGTCGGCCAATACCAGCATGACGTGAACCAGTCCAAACTGGCCAAGTCCCTCGACGCCGTGGTGGAAGACTGCGTGAACTCCGTGGGCGTGGATGTGAACACCGCCTCCGTACCCCTGCTGACCCGTATTTCCGGCCTCAACAGCACCCTCGCCGCCAACATCGTCGGCTACCGGGACCAGAACGGCGCCTTCAAGAGCCGTGACGAGTTGCTGAAGGTGCCCCGCCTGGGCGACAAGACCTACGAACAGGCCGCCGGCTTCCTGCGCATCATGGGCGGCGACAATCCCCTCGACGCTTCAGCGGTTCACCCGGAAGCCTATCCCGTGGTGGAACGCATCCTGGCCGACATTCAGAAGAGCGCCAAGGAAGTGCTGGGCGACAGCCGCGCTGTGAAGTCCCTCAGCGCCGCCAAGTACACCGACGAAAAATTCGGTCTGCCCACCGTACAGGACATCCTCAAGGAACTGGAAAAGCCTGGTCGTGATCCCCGCCCCGAGTTCAAGACCGCCACCTTCAAGGAAGGCGTTGAAGACCTCAAGGACCTGCAGGAAGGCATGATCCTGGAAGGCGTCATCACCAATGTCACAAACTTCGGTGCCTTTGTGGACATCGGCGTGCACCAGGACGGCTTGGTGCATATCTCCGCCCTCTCCGACAAGTTCGTCAAAGACCCCCACTCCGTGGTCAAGGCCGGCGACGTGGTGAAGGCCAAGGTGCTGGAAGTGGACGTGGCCCGCAAGCGCATCGCCCTCTCCCTGCGCATGTCCGACGAACCGGGCAAACGCAGCGCACCCGGCAGCGGCGGCGACCGTAACGATCGCGTGTCCCGCAGCGGTGCCGCCCGCCTGCAACAACAAGCTCCTGCCGGCGGTGCCATGGCCGCCGCCTTCGCCAAGCTCAAGCGTTAAGCCCTTCTCCGGGGCTTTTGACCAAGCCGCCTTGGTCAAGCTGGTAAAGTAGTCGCTCTTCGGTCGCCGCTCTAGCGGCGACCGCTAACGACTCAAGAAGCCTCCCGCGCCGCCACAAGCAGCGCCACATCAGGGGCTCACCAACACCGCCCCATCATGCCTGACCTTCCTGCTCCCGCCGCCGACGCTTCATCCCTTTTCCACAACCGGATATTTCTGCGCTTCTGGCTTGCCCGCATCAATGCCGCCGCCGCCAACCAGATGCTCACCGTGGCCGTTGCCTGGCAGGTCTATCAACTGACCAGCAGCGCCATGGACCTGGGTCTGGTGGGCCTCTGCCAGTTCCTGCCCCGGCTGCTGCTCACCGCCACCGCGGGCAACATGGCCGACAGCCACGACCGCAAACGCATTGCCGTGCTGGCCCAGATGCTCCAGTGCCTGACCCTAGGCGCCCTGCTTCTGCTCACCCTGACCGACACCATCAGCCGCCACTGGATTTTCCTGCTGGTGGCCGTGTCGGGCACCGCCCGGGCCTTCGACATGCCCGCCACTTCGGCCCTGTTGCCGAGGCTGGTGGAAGGTAATCAGCTATCCAAAGCCGTGGCCCTCAGCGCCTCGGCCATGCAGGCCGCCTTCATCATCGGCCCCGCCTTGGGCGGCCTGCTCTACGCTTTCGGTGCCACCACGGTGTATGGCGTCACCCTGGCTTTGTTCGTCTTTGCTACCTTCGCCTTCCGGGCGCTGCCGCCCCAACCGCCCCTGATGGCGGGCCCGCCCGGTGGTGAATGGCAAAAGTTCATCGACGGCCTCGCCTTCATCCGCAGCCAGAAAGTGGTGCTGGGGGCCATTTCCCTCGACATGTTCGCCGTACTGTTCGGTGGCGCCACTTCGCTCATGCCCATCATCGCTGAAGAACTGCTGCACACCGGTGCCTGGGGCCTGGGCCTGCTACGTTCCGCCCCGGCAGTGGGCGCCTTGGTCATGTCCTTCTGGCTAGCCCGCCATCCCCTTGATAAACGCGTGGGCCACATTCTGTTCGTCTCCGTGGCCATCTTCAGCTTCGCCACCATCGGCTTCGGCCTGTCCACTCACCTGGGCCTGTCCCTCGCCATCCTTGCCTTGCTCGGTGCTGCCGACATGGTCAGTGTGGTGATTCGCGGCTCTCTGGTGCAGTTGCAAACCCCCGACCACATGCGGGGCCGGGTCAGCGCCGTGAATAGCATTTTCATCGGCGCCTCCAACCAACTGGGCGAATTCGAATCCGGCGTTACTGCTGCTTGGTTCGGCGCTGTACCCGCCGTCATCCTGGGCGGTGTCCTCAGTTTGGGTGTTACCGTCTGCTGGATGGTCTGGTTCCCCCAACTGCGCAAGGCCGAAAGCCTGCAAGGGCACTAGATTCCTACCGCCCGCCGTCCGGGGCGGGTTTGCGTTAAGGTAAGGGCATCGTCATTGCCCGAAGCCCCGCTGACACCATGCCCCACGGCCCGCGCCGCATTGTGACCCTCGTCTGTCTGGCCGAAGCCCTGAGCATGACGGGCTTTGCCGCCTACCCGGCCTTCCTCACAGAACTCAAGGCCCTGTGGGGCATGAGCGGGACCGAAGCGGGCTTTGTCGGCGGCGCTTTCTTCTTCGGCTACATGGTGGCCGTACCCTTCCTCACCGGCATTACCGACCGGCTCGACGCCCGCCAGGTCTTCGTCGCCTCCTGTTTTCTCGCCGTCGCCGGCATGGTGGGCTTTGCTGCCTTCGCCCGGGGTGCCTTCACGGCTGCCGCCTTTCAGGCCCTGACCGGTGCCGGCCTCGCGGGCACCTACATGCCAGGCCTCAAAGCCCTCACCGATAGAGTGCAGAGCCCACGCCAGTCCCGCTACATCGCCTTCTACACCGCCACCTTCGGCATCGGCACCAGCTTGTCCCTCATCCTCGCCGGGCAACTGGGCAAGACCCTGCCTTGGTCCACCACCGTCACCGTGCTCGCCGTTGGGCCGCTACTGGCGGCGGTGATTTTCCTTGTTGCCCTCCCGCCCCAAGCACCCGAGGTGCATCGTCAAAGCGGCTGGCTACCGCGCTTCGGCGACGTTCTGGAGCAAAAGCAGACCCGAACCTACATCCTCGGCTACGGCGCCCACTGCTGGGAACTCTTCGGCCTGCGCTCCTGGATGGTGGCCTTCATCGCCTTCGGCTACAGCCTAGGCAGCGGCCAGCCCTGGCTCAGCGCCACCGAGGCCGCCGCGGCCATCAACCTGCTGGGCCTACCCGCCAGCATTCTGGGCAACGAAGCCGCCGGCAAGCTGGGCCGCAAGCGCTGGATCGCCGGCGTCATGCTGGCCGCCGCCCTGCTCTGCTGGCTGGCCGGCTTCGCCGCCAGTGCCCCCTGGTGGCTAATGTTGCTGGTGCTGGCCATCTACTTCGTCGCCGTCATGGCCGACTCGGCTTCCCTTACGGCAGGACTAGTGGAAGTGACCCCTCCCGCCCAACGGGGCGCGGCCATGGCGCTGTATTCGCTACTGGGCTTCGGCGCCGGCTTTGTCGCACCGCTGGTGTTTGGGGTGATTCTGGATGTGGCCGAGAATGGGCCGTTGGCCTGGGGATTGGCGTTGGGTAGTTTGGGATTGTTGGGGTTAGGCTGGAGCGTGAAGCGAGTAGCATGCAAGGGCACCTCGACTTTAAGCTGACCTCCAGAAATACCAACAATCCAAAACCCTCTACTTAAATCTACCGCCTATGGCACTCGGCCCTTGGTCAGTTAATCCGTCTTGGCAGAACTTCTCCTCTTTATATCGCGAGGCATACTCTGCCCAAAAGGCACCTACCGATATGGAGCGATCTCATCATCTAACGGCTGCCCTTTACTTTGGCATAGCAACTCTAGAAGCATTTCTGAATCGAGAGATGCGTTCACACCTTAAAGAGTCCAAATCCGAAGAAGAGATATTTGATGTGCTGCGAAGAGGACGATTCATCAACAAATTACGAAAATGGCCAGTTGAAATCATTGGAGCAGAGCCAGGAATCCCACAAAAAAATATTGATCTCATTGAACTCTGTAATGATGTTCGAGGTGACCTGACTCATCCAAAAACATTGGGCCATGACATCTACGAGCGACTACTCGAAGTGCGGCCTGACGAGTTAGTTGATGCGATAGCAGCATATATAGTTGCATTCCATGCAGCGCAGGGCACTCGATACCCTTACTGGATATTCGGTTGGAACTATCTAAATCCAAGACCAAATATCCACGAAATCATACTTATCAACGATCAACAGTTCTGCTTTTCGCTTCAGGCCCTAGGCTTTGATGTTCCAGCAGCGCACTGGGGGCGCGCTGAAGCATGGAAGGATCGTTACTTTAAATCTCTAGATGGATACCAAGCGATCAAAGAAGCACTTAGCCACATTCAAGGCTGTGAACCCAAATATGATCGTTTTCCTTTTCAGCCAAAACTTTGCCAACAGTGGTGGTCTCCCGAACACCATAAAACATGTGGTTATGTCACCGCCGAAGCTCTTGCTGTTGCTGAACACATCGATAAGAGTTAATCAATCCGGCAAGTCCCGATACCCCCTCCTGCTAAAATTCCCCTCCCAACGCAGGAGTAGCCCATGGCCAAGATTTACGGCATCAAGAATTGCAATTCCATGAAAAAAGCCTTCGACTGGTGCGACGAGCGCGGCGTGGCTTATGAGTTTCACGATTACAAGAAAGAAGGCGTACCCCGCGACCGCTTGGTGGAATGGTGCCGGGCCGTGGGCTGGAAGACTCTGGTGAACACCAAGGGCACCACCTACCGCAAGCTTTCCCCCGAGGACCAGGAAATCACCACCCAGAGCAAGGCGGTGGCCCTGATGGTGGCAAACCCCAGCCTGATCAAGCGCCCGGTGGTGGAAACCTCCACCGGCCAACTGGTGGTGGGTTTTGACCCGGCTCTCTTCGCCAGCTTTGTGAATTGAGCGGCCATGACCGATAGCGTTAGCCGTTTTTTGCTGGAAGACCTGGATATCCGCGGTGCCATTGTTCATCTGGACCTTGCCTGGCAAGGCATGCAGGCGGGCCGCGACTACGCACCTACCACCCGCGACCTGCTGGGCCAGATGGCCGCCGTGACCACGTTGATTGGCAGCAACCTCAAAACACCGGGCCGTCTTTCTTTCCAGGTGCAGGGCCACGGTGCGCTGCGCCTGCTAGTGGTGGATTGCGACGAGCAACTGCGCCTGCGCGGCCTGGCCAAGGCGCCTGCCGATCTGGCGCCGGCCCCGGTGCCTGAACTGCTGGGGGACGGCCAACTGGTGCTGACCCTGCAAACCAACACGGCTCTGGACCGGCCCTACCAGAGCTTCGTGCCCCTGGAAGGCGATACGGTGGCGGAGATTTTCGAGCACTACCTGGAAACCTCGGAGCAGGCTCCTTCCCGCCTCTGGTTGGCAGCAAACGAACACAGCGCTTGTGGTCTGTTCCTGCAAAAGCTGCCCGACGCGGACAAAAAGGACGAGGACGGCTGGAACCGGGTTCAACTGCTGGCCAGCACGGTGAAGGACGCCGAACTGGCCTTGGCGCCGGAAGAATTACTGCGCCGCTTGTTCCCCGAAGAAAACGTACGCCTGTTCGATGCCCTGCCTGCCAGCTACTACTGCCCCCGGGATGAAGAAAAAGTGCGGGGCATGTTGATCTCCCTGGGCCGGGAAGAAATTGCCGGGCTGCTGGAGGAAAAGGGCGAGATCGTCATCGTGGACGACATCTGCAACCACACCTACCGCTTCGGCTCCGAAGTGCTTGACCAGCTCTTCCCGCCGGTCAAACGCACACTGCATTGAAATCTGGGCGCATCGCATCTCGGCGGTGCGCCTTTTTTTCTTCCCCGCACCCTTCCTGTTTCGCTACACCATGAACATCGCCGCCATCGAACCCACCATTGTCTGGAAGCACTTCGATACCCTGTGCCGCATTCCCCGCCCATCCAAGCATGAGCAACGCCTGCGGGATGAATTGCTGAACTGGGCCAAGGGCCGGGGCCTCAGCACCCTGGTGGATGCCGCGGGTAACCTCATTCTGCGCAAGCCGGCCACGGCGGGTATGGAAAACCGGCCCACGGTGACCCTGCAAGGCCACATCGACATGGTGTGCCAGAAGAACGACGGCGTCAGCCACGACTTTCACCGCGACGCGATTAAGGCCGTGCTCAAGGACGGCTGGCTGGGCGCGGAACACACTACCCTAGGCGCTGACAACGGCATCGGCGTGGCCCTGGCCCTGGCAGCCCTGGAGGCAGACGATATTGCCCACGGCCCCCTCGAAGTGCTACTGACGGTGGATGAGGAAGCCGGCATGGGTGGCGCCCGCCACTTGCCCGAGGGCGTGCTGGAAGGTGAACTACTGCTCAACATCGATACCGAAGAATGGGGTGCGGTGTACCTGGGCTGCGCTGGCGGCATGGACAGTGTGGTCACCAGCCACTGGCAGGCGGAAGCGCTGCCGACAGGCCATCGCCCGCTGCGCATTACGGTGAAGGGCCTGATGGGCGGTCATTCGGGCATCGACATTCACCGCGAACGGGGCCATGCCATCAAGTTGCTGGTGCGCCTGCTGCGCACCCTTGAAAACGCCGGCATCGCCCTGCGCCTTGCCAGCTTTACCGGCGGTTCCGCCCGCAACGCCTTGCCCCGGGAAGCCCAGGCCGTCGTGGCCGTGGCCGAAGGTGATCTGGACGCCCTGCGTAGCCAGTGTGCCCAACTGGGCCATCAATTCCGCCTGGACCTGGCCGGGGTGGATGAAGGCGTGACCGTACTGGTGGAGGAAACCGCCGACCAGGCTTTGGAGGTCATGGCCAAGGAGGATCAGCAACGCATCCTCGCCGCGCTTCATGCGGCACCCCAGGGCGTGCAGCGGTGGAGCCAGCAGGCGGCAGACACCGTGGAAACCTCCCTCAATCTGGGGGTGATCCGCATTGCCGAAGGTCAGGCCGAAGCCGTGTTCATGCTGCGTTCCCTGGTGGATAGCGCTGCCGTAGCGTTGGCGGCCATGCTGACCGACCTGTTCAAGCTGGCGGGCATGACGGTGGAGCACATGGGCGCCTACCCCGGCTGGCGACCCAATCCCCAATCAGCCCTGCTGACCCTGACTCAGCAGGTGTTCCAGCGCGAATTCGGTCTGACGCCGGAGACCAAGGTGATTCACGCCGGCCTGGAGTGCGGCCTGATCGGTGGCAAGTACCCGGCCATGGACATGATTTCCTTCGGTCCCGACATCGTCGGCGCCCATGCCCCCGGCGAACGGGTGGATGTGGCCTCCGTGGACCGTTGCTGGCAATTGCTCAAGGCCCTGTTGGCCACCATTCCCGAAAAAATTCCTGCGAAAGGATGAACCATGAGCCTTTATCAACTTGGCGATAAAGCCCCCGTCATTGCGCCCGATGCCTGGGTGGCCCCCAACGCCACGGTAATCGGCGACGTGCATCTGGGTGCCGGCGCTTCGGTGTGGTGGAACACGGTGATTCGCGGTGACACAGACCGCATCAGCATTGGCGACAAGACCAACATTCAGGATGGCTCGGTGCTGCATACCGATGCGGGCATCCATCTGCAAATCGGCAACGGCGTGACCGTGGGCCACATGGTGATGATTCACGGTTGCACCATTGGTGACAACTGCCTGATCGGTATTGGCAGCATCATCCTCAACCGGGCGGTCATTGGCCGCAATACCCTGGTGGGCGCCAACACCCTGATTCCCGAAGGCAAGGAATTCCCCGAAGGCGTGCTGATCATCGGCTCACCGGGCAAGGTGGTGCGGGAACTCACGGAAGAGGAAATCGCTCGAATCAGCCGAAGCGCCGAGCATTACGCCAAGAATGGTGAGCGCTACGCCACCACCCTCAAAGCCCTGTAAAGGAGCCTGTCATGCGTGTTTCCGCCCTGCTGTTGTGTCTGTTGCCTGTCCTGCCCCTGCCTGCTCTGGCGGCGGAAGCCGTGAAAGGCCCCTTGGTGGATTTCAACGTGGAAGCCCGGCAAAGCGCATCAAACGATCTGGGCACAGCCACGGCCTTCATGGAAGCGGAAGCCGCCACACCGGCGGAACTGGCCCAGAAAGTAAATAGCGCCATTGCTCAAGCGCTGGCCATTGCCAAGAAGAGCAGCACCGTTCAGACCCGTACGGGCAACACCTGGACCAGCCCGGTGTATGGCAAGACTGGGCGCAACATCGAAGGCTGGCGCATGCGTTCCGAACTACGGCTGGAAAGCCGCGACATCCCTGCGCTGGCCAGCCTCATCGGCAAGTTGCAAAGCACGCTGGGCGTGAGCCAGATTTCCCTGCAGCCAGCACCGGAAACCCGGGGCAAGGCCGAGGATGAAGCCACTCAGGAGGCCATCACCCTCTTCCGCAGCAAAGCCGCTCAGATCGCCGGTCAGTTGGGCAAGGACTATCGCATTGTGCAACTCAATGTGGGTAGCAGCCGAGGCCCGGTGTTCGCCATGAAAGCCATGGCCATGCGCGCCGAGGCAGCGCCCATGCCGATGGAAGCGGGAGAAAGTCAGGTAACGGTGACGGTGAGCGGGCAGATCGAGGTGTTGCCTTGAAAGCAGTCCAGCCCTAACGACAGACAGCATCTGTCCATTAGGCGCACATGAGGTGCGCATGACGGACGGGATCGCTTAACGATTGGTGACCTGTTTGAAGGTCTCTTTCCTGTCCCAGTCTAGGTAATAAATGTGGTCGGACGCACTGTGAAAGGCATGAATCCTTTTCCCGGCGACGGCAATGACGCTTTCACTGAGGGAAAAGTCCAATTCCGGCTCCGTCCCCGTGCGATTGATGGCAACCACCGGGATGCCCGTTTCACTGGATCGGCTTTCCCAAATACCTTCAGGCCCCATGCCCTTGATCGGCGCCCAGTTGGAAGGCACCAACAATAACGAGGCGCCTTTTTGCCGGTAGTGCGCCGCCAAGGTCGGCACATAGGTATCGGCGCAAATCAATACGCCGACAGGAAGACCATCAACTTGGAACAGGTTCTCTTCTTGGCCCGGTGAAGACCAGCCCTCCGCACCACCCAGCACTCGCTGCTTGCGGTAAGTCCCGAGAATTTTCCCTTCTCGATCAATGACAACCACACTGTTGTAGAGCTTGTTGCTGGAAAACTCCCTTTCAGCGATTCCCACAAATAGAACGACGTGGTTATCCCGAGCAATGGCCGACAAAGTACTGACCCACGTGTCCGGGAAAGGGGCAATCCAGTCGGTTCCGATGCGCTTGACGAAGAAGTAGCCGGTTTCAGCCAACTCCGGCGTCACGACCCAGTCTGCGCCATAGCGAACGGCTTCCCTGATTTGGTTTTCCAGGCGTTTCCGGTTTTCGGAAATCTCACCGGGAACAGGAGAGAAATGCAGGAGCGCCAGCCGCAATGCTCCATTTTCCTTTGGCTTGCCAAGCGCGGCATCCCCGAAGCGTTTGGCGCCGGAAAGAAAATAGCCATTTTGTTTGCCCACGGCTTCGACAACTGCTTGATAGCTCGCTTTGCCGATCAATTCACCGATTCGACTATGGCCGCCGGTGTAACTTGCTTGAGGCAATGCAGTTCCAGAAACGACGATGATGCTATCGGTCCCTGTACCTGTCGCCTGTACCGCTGGCGTGTAGGTACTTGGGATTTTGAGATCTTCCAAGGCTGCCGTTTTTCCTTCGGTGACGGTAATCAGCGCACGGGCCAGCGCTGCGTCGGTCAACTGGATATTGGTCAAGACCATGATGTTGATGGTCCCGGCGGGTTCCTCGCCTTCGATATAGCTTCCCTCATCAACCCCAGTGCGGATTGCATTGCTCTTTACCCCGGCTGTCGCCAGTACCGTGACCTTAAGCGGTCCATATTCGCGGGTAACGACAGCGAGATTGTCCAAATCAGCGGCCGTGGCCATGTGGGCGACTTGCTGCGGCCCTACCCCCAACCTGGAGGCAATATCACGGCGAATGAATTCCGTATAAGCCTTGCCACCTTGTCCATTGCGCCCCTGAAACTCCAGGCTGACTTTTTCCCAAAGCGCCGGGGCTGCCCCGATATTGATTGCGGCTTTGGCATCGAGCATGCCGTCACTGGTGGAGATAGTTCGACGAGACTCTGGAAATTGAACAACCAGACTTTTCTCCCAGTGTCCTTGACGTTCGCTTCGTTGAATAGCGGCACTTGCAGCGATTGCCGAAGACAACGGAATCTCTACGGCCGCCCAACTGGTTATCCGCAACAGCACCAGTGCCAGAAAAACCACGGAAGAAGAGCGCACGCGAGAATGGGAGGTGTGCAACATATCGGCCTGCTTGTGATCGAACCAAGAATGAGAATGAGGAATTGTGTCATGCCGGAACTCGGCACTTATGAAGCAGCGGCGTGTCACTGAAAAAATACATTTCGCCAAACCACACAGTTAGAATGATCGCTTGTTTCAGGTGCTGCGAAAGATTTCTTCAATCGTAGTTAAACGGGAAAGCGGTGAGTCTTCAACGAGACGAGTCCGCTACTGCCCCCGCAACGGTAAGTGAGTGCGGGCGTACCAACAAGCCACTGGGTTCGACCTGGGAAGGCGGTACGTCAAGTCTTGCGAGTCCGGAGACCGGCCTGCAACGAAATCGTAAGTGCTACGGGGTGGTGGCGCTGGTTCTCGTGGCCTGTATCCATCTCCCTCAGCATTTTTCTCAATGTTTGCCGACATGCGGGGACGCCTGTTGGCGAGGGAGATTGCATGTACCCACGTTTGAAGCCCTCTGCGGCTTTGCTATCGCTGTTGTTCACTACGACACTTCACGCAGAGCAAGTGCTCGACTCCGTTGTTGTCACCGCAACTCGATTTCAATCCGAAACTTCGGAGCATCCGATTGCCGCACAAGTAATTACTGCCGACGATATTCAAGACAGTTCTGCCACCACGGTGTCAGAAGTATTGAACAAGCTTGGTGGCGTCCACACCCGTATCAACTTCACCGGTGTGCCAGATACACCTCTTGATTTACGTGGTTTCGGTATGACCGGTGACCAGAACACGCTGGTTCTTTTGAATGGTCAGCGCATTTCCGAAAACACATTGGACACTGCACGCCTATCGGCCATTCCCCTTGGTGCCATTGAACGGATTGAGATACTACGAGGCGGCGGTGCAGTTTTATATGGCGGGGGAGCGACTGCTGGCACGATCAACATCATTACGCGCTCTTCCACCGCGGCGGGTATATCCGGGGAGGCCTTTGCATCCATGGGCAGCCACAATATGCAGGATTTGCGTGGCAACCTGCGTGCAGGCAACGGCAGCATCGGCCTCAACCTCAACGCTCAGCATTATGAAAACGACAACTATCGCGCCAATAACCGTGCGATGCAGGATGCCGTTAGCGGCGAACTGAAATTTGGCAGCCCCGAGGGATTTCTTGCGATCAATGTCAGCGGCGATGACCAGAAATCTCGATTGCCCGGTTCCCGTACGGAAGCAAAGCTCTCCAGCGACCCTCAAGGCACGGCAACCCCAGAGGACTACATGAACAGCCGGAGCCAAACCATTTCCTTACGTGGGGAAAAACGCATGGGTGACCTCACCCTTGCCCTTGATATTGGTCAGCGAAATAAAACGGCCAGCATGTTTAACCATGACTTCACGTGGGGCACCACGAGCAAGTCCGACACCAATGTGGATGTGACCAGTATTTCCCCTCGCTTATTGTGGAAGTCCACACTGGCCGGCATGGATAACCGCCTAACGGTAGGAGCCGACTGGAGTGACTGGTCCTATACCAATCACACGCTCGGAACGGGTGGCAATTCCAGCCTTAATGAATCCGGTAATCAGAACAACCGCGCAATCTATTTTCGCGATGAGCTAGTCATGCCCACGGGCACCCGCCTGAGCATGGGCGTACGGCAGGAACATGTTTCCCAAAACGAACAGGAAACCTTGCTGCCTCGACCGAAGACATCAGTTGAACACCACTTATCCGCCTATGAGGTGGCATTGCAACAAGAAATTGGTGCGGGATATTCCGCCTATGGCCGAGTCGGCAAAAGTTTTCGGGTTGGCAATATTGATGAGAACCGTTGCTGGAGTACTCCTTGCAATCCGTTGCTGAAGCCGCAACGCTCCAATGACCGAGAACTGGGCCTGCAATGGAATGGAAAAGGAGCGAGCTTCCGTACCGGTCTGTTTGATATGGATATCCAGAATGAAATCCACTACAACGCTCTTACATTCTCCAACATGAATCTCTCTCCTACCCAGCACCGGGGTTTGGAAATGGAAGGAAAGCTCATTGTCGGGGAATCAGTTGATCTCACTGCCCGTTATACCCGAACCCAAGCACGCTTCCGGGAAGGTACTTATGGCGGAGTTTCTGTTACGGGCAACGATGTTCCCTTGGTACCCAAGAATCGTTTTGGCATCAACTTAGGGTGGCAAGCAAGCAACGATACCCGTCTCACTTTCAACGTGAACTATGTTGGGAACCAGCGATACGACAATGACCAGGCAAATCGTTTCCGGTCCATGCCCAGCTACACCGTCGCCGATATCAAAGTGAGTCATGACATCGGTGCTTGGCGCCTTGCCGCAGGGGTGAACAACCTGTTCGATAAAGCCTACTACTCCTACGGCATTGCAAATAGCACCTACACATCCTTCAATGCCTACCCAGAGGATAGGCGCAATGCTTATCTAAGCGCCGAGTATCGTTTCTGAGTACATGGAAAGCCCGCCAGCAGCGGGCTTTTAAAAACACGAACGACGTCAATACCCAAAGGTAGAACTGTTTATTTCTGCGTATTGACCAGCAAATTAATCAAAGCCTCCGGCGGCATGGGACGGCTGATTAGGTAGCCCTGGATGCTGTCACACTGTTCGCGCCGCAGGAAATCCAGCTGGCCGGCAGTTTCCACCCCTTCCGCCACGCTGGAGAGCTTCATGTTGCGGGCCATGGTCAGCACGGCACCGGCGATGGCAGCGTCGGCTTCCTGTTCCACTTCGACGATGATGGCGCTGCTGAGCTTGAGGGTGTCGATGGGGAAGTGCTTGAGGTAGCTGAGGGACGAAGCACCGGTCCCGAAGTCATCGAGGGCGATACGCACGCCCAGAGCTTTGAGCCGTGCCAGGGCCGCTACGGCCTCGGCGGCATTCTCCATAACGATGCTTTCGGTCAACTCGATTTCCAAAAGGTCAGCCGGCAGGCCGGTTTCGTCGAGGATGGACTGGACGGTGGCAGGTAAATCTTCGAGCAGTAACTGACGGGCCGACAGGTTGACCGCCATGCGGAGCGTGGCGATGCCCTCATCCATCCACGCCCGCGCCTGACGGCAGGCGGTACGCATAACCCATTCGCCTACCGGAATGATGAGGCCGGTGTCTTCCAGCAGGGGAATGAAGTCCGAAGGTGGGATCAGGCCCCGGGACTGGTGCTGCCAGCGAATCAGCGCTTCGACGCCAATCAGGCGCCCCGTGCCAGGATCCACCTGGGGCTGGTAATGGAGAACAAACTCATCCCGTTCCAACGCTTGACGCAGATCGGTTTCCAGCGCCAGCTTCTGCTGGGACAACTCGTTCATCTGCGGCGTGAAGAAATGGAAGTTGTTCCGCCCTGCCCGCTTGGCGTGGTACATGGCGATGTCCGCCTGTTCCATGATGTTGCCGTCGTCGGCGGTTTCACCGTAAAGGGCGATGCCGACGCTAGCGGTGACGAACACGTCCTGGGTTTCCAGGTTGAAGGGGCGCCCCATGACCTGCAAGACCTTGCGTGCCACCAGGGCAGCATCCTCCCGGGAGGCCAGGTCGCCGAGGATGATGGCGAACTCGTCGCCACCGAGGCGGGCCACAGTATCCACTTCCCGCACGCAGCCCCGCAGACGGTGGGCCGCCATGCGCAATAGTTCGTCGCCCGTGGCGTGGCCTAGGGTGTCGTTCACGATCTTGAAACGGTCCAGGTCAATGAACAGCACGCCGACCTGTGCCTGGTTGCGCCGGGCCAAGGCAAGGGCCTGGTCCAGCCGGTCTTCAAACAGCATGCGATTGGGCAGGCCGGTGAGAATGTCGTGCTGGGCAATGTGGCGCAGGCGCTCTTCGGTGCGCTTGAGCACGGTGATGTCGTTGAAGGCCGCCACGTGATGGGTGATGTGGCCGAGGGCGTTCTTGACGGCATTGATGTTGAGCCAGACGGGGAAATCCTCACCGTTGGCCCGACGGCAGATGGCTTCGCCCTGCCAGTGTTCGCCGCTGGACTGGGTGGCCCAGACCTTGTGGAACAGCCCATCCTCCGCCACCAGACCGAACATGGAACGGCCGACGACCTTGGCTTCGCTATGGCCGGTGAGGTCGGTGAAGGCGCGGTTGACGCTGATAATGGACTGGCCGGCATCGGTGACCATGATGCCTTCCAGGGCCACTTCGAACACCTGGGCCACCAAGCGCAGCTTTTCTTCGGAGCGCTTGCGTTCGATGGCGTAGCGCAGGGAACGGGCCAGCAGACCGGAGTCCACCTGGCCCTTGATGAGGTAATCCTGGGCGCCGGCCGCCACCAGATCTTCCGCCAGACGTTCGTCGTCGTTGCCGGTCAGGGCGACGATGGGCAGATCGGGCGCCGCCAATTGGGCCCGGGCGTAGGTTTCGCGGCCGTGGGCGTCGGGCAGGGAAAGGTCCAGTAGAACCACGTCGAAGCTATCCACTTCCAGCAGGCCGATGGCTTCTGCCAGGGTGGCGGCCCCTTGCAGGGCCAGTTGCTTCAGACGACCCTGGTCATGGGCGTCCTGCAGAAGCAGTTCGATGAGCCGTGCGTCGCCGGGATTGTCTTCGACCAACAGGATGCGCACGGATCAACTTTCGCTTCGAAAAACGCCGCAGGGCGGCGAGGTTACTGGAGATAACGGACGCTTTGATCGCCCCGCAGCAGTTGGGTAAAGGCCTCGGCAGAGAGGGGCTTGGCGAACATGTAGCCTTGGGCATCGTCACAGGCCTGTTCCCGCAGCATATCAGCCTGGCTGCGGGTTTCCACGCCCTCGGCAACGCCCTTCATCTTGAACACATGGGCCACGGAAATCACGGCCTGGGCGATGGCGGCATCCTCGGGGTTTTCGGTCATGTCGCGGACGATGGCCTTGTCCAATTTGACCGAGTGGATGGGGAAACGTTTCAGATCACGCAAAGACAAGGTTCGGCCCCGGTAGTTGTCCAGAGCCAAACGCACGCCCAAAGCGTTGAGGCGATGGAGGGTATCCCGGGCCAGTTGCTCGTCGTCACGCAGGGATTCCTCGGCCAGTTCCAGTTCCAGCAGATGGGGCGGCAGGTCCGAATAGGCCAGGGCCTGGTTCACCCGCTCCACCAGCTTGCTGTCGCGGAACTGGCGGGGGGAAAGATTGACCCCAACCTTGAGGGCACCGCCGGCCATGGTTTGCCACAGCTTGGCCTGACGACAGGCGGTTTCCATGACCCAGGCGCCCACCGGTACGATAAGGCCGGTTTCTTCCAGCACGGGCATGAACTGGGCCGGCATGGTGACTTCGTCGTCGCTGCGTTGCCAGCGGATGAGGGCTTCAACGCCGATCATGCGACCGCTGTGC
>Ga0318572_10000173_pt1 | contig 23608 bp, 31 predicted proteins | sample GRESIP089b5f20_FD_202528 | JGI IMG/M metagenome (GOLD analysis project Ga0318572, IMG submission 202528) | Tropical soil microbial communities from Luquillo Experimental Forest, Puerto Rico - GRE.SIPMG.089b5f20 | ecosystem: Environmental > Terrestrial > Soil > Tropical forest > Bulk soil...
GGAGTCGCTCCTCTCGATAAGTCTGGCGTCGCGCGCACGCGAGCCGGTCATGGAGCTGTCCGTAGCCTCCGGTAGTGCTTGATGAGGGCGTTCGTGGAGGCGTCGTGGTGAAGCGGCGGCTCGCTCGCGCTCTCCAGCTCCGGGATGATGCGCTGGGCCAGGACCTTCCCCAGCTCGACCCCCCACTGGTCGAAGGAGTCGATGCCCCAGATGGTACCCTGCGTGAAGACGCTGTGCTCGTAGAGCGCCACGAGCCGGCCGAGCGAAGCCGGGGTCAGCCGGTCCGCCAGGATGATGTTCGTCGGCCGGTTGCCGTGGAAGACACGGTGCGGCGCCAGCGACGGCGGTGTGCCTTCCGCCTCCACCTCCGCCCGCGTCTTCCCGAACGCCAGCGCCTCGGTCTGGGCGAGGACGTTGGCGATGAGCATGTCGTGGTGGCGGCCGAGCGGATGGAGCGGCTGGGCGAACGCGATGAAGTCGCAAGGGATGAGGTGCGTGCCCTGATGGATGAGCTGGTAGAACGAGTGCTGGCCGTTCGTCCCGGGCTCGCCCCAGTAGATGGGGCCCGTCGCGCAGTCGACCTCGGCGCCATCCAGGGTGACGTGCTTCCCGTTGCTCTCCATGGTCAGCTGCTGGAGATACGCGGGAAAGCGCTTCAGGTACTGGTCGTACGGCAGCACCGCCACTGTCTCGGCGCCGAAGAAGTCGGCATACCAGACGGCCAGCAGTCCCATGATCACCGGCAGGTTGCGGGCGAGCGGTGCGGTCCGGAAGTGCTCGTCCATCTCGTGGAAGCCCGCCAGCATCGACCGGAACGCGTCTGGACCGATGGCCAGCATGGTCGAGAGCCCGATCGCCGAGTCCATCGAGTAACGGCCGCCCACCCAGTCCCAGAAGCCGAACATGTTGGCGGTGTCGATCCCGAACTCCGCCACCTTCGCCTCGTTGGTGGAGACCGCCACGAAGTGCTTGGCGATCGCCTTCGCGTCGCCGCCCAGGCCCCGCAGCGCCCACGCGCGGGCGCTGTGGGCGTTGGTCATCGTCTCGAGCGTGGTGAAGGTCTTCGAGGAGACGATGAAGAGCGTCTCGGCAGCGTCGAGGTCACGGGTCGCCTCGTAGAGCTCGGAGGGGTCGATGTTCGAGACGAAGCGGAACGTCAGGGCGCGCTCGCTGTAGCTCCGGAGGGCCTCGTACGCCATCACCGGCCCGAGATCGGACCCGCCGATGCCGATGTTCACGATGTTGCGGATACGCTTCCCGGTGTGGCCCTTCCAAGCGCCGCTCCGTATGCGCTCGGAGAAGTCGGCCATCCTGTCGATGACCGCGTGGACCTCGGGGACCACGTCCTTCCCGTCGACCAGGATCCGCGCATCCCTCGGAGCGCGGAGAGCCACGTGGAGGACCGCGCGCCCCTCGGTGGTGTTGATCTTCTCGCCCCGGAACATGGCGTCGCGCCGCGCCGCCACGCCGCGCTCCTCGGCGAGCTGCAGGAGCAACCGCACCGTCTCGTCGGTGATGCGGTTCTTCGAGTAGTCGAGGAACAGGCCGCCGCCCTCGACGGCGAAGCGCTCGGCGCGCGTGCGATCGGCGCCGAACAGGTCCCGAAGGTGCTGACCCTTCACCAGCGCGACGTGGGCCGCGAGCGCGCGCCACGCCTGTGTCTCGGTCGCTTTGGTGGCCATGTCCGCTCCGCCGCTCACCCGAGCTTCTTCCCCTTCGTCTCGATCGTGGCCATGAGGTCCTTCCACGATGAGACGAAGGACTTCGCGCCCTCCTCCTGCAGCTGCGCCGTGAGCTGGCCCAGGTCGAAGCCGGCCCGCTGGAATGCCGCCAGGACCTGCTCCGCGTCTCCGCCGTTCGGTGGGAGGACTCCGGCCACCTCGCCGTGATCCGCGAAGGCCAGCAGCGTCTTCTCGGGCATCGTGTTGACCGTGTTGGGCGCCGCCAGGCCGCGCACGTAGAGCACGTCCGAGGCGTTGGGGTCCTTCGTGCCGGTGCTCGCGAAGAGCAACCGCTGCGCGCGCGCCCCTGCGTTGGCGAGCCGCTGCCAGCGATCCGACTCCAGCACGTCGCGATAGGCCCGGTAGGCCTGCCGCCCCACGGCGAGGCCGAGCTGGTCACGCAGCTGGGACGGAACCTTCTTCGCGACCGCCACGTCCCAGCGGCTGAGGAAGAGCGAGGCCACCGAGTGGACGTCGGGGCTCTGACCCGCCGCGATGCGGCGCTCGAGACCGCGCTGGTAGGCGTCGGCTGCAGCCAGGTAGTGCTCGCGCGAGAAGAGCAGCGTCACGTTGACGGGGACTCCCGAGAAGATGGCCTCCTCGATGGCGGGCAGCCCCTCGCGCGTGCCCGGGATCTTGATGAAGAGGTTGGACCGGGCAGCCTTCCGGTGGAGCATCAGCGCTTGGGCGACGGTCTTCTCGGTCTCGTGGGCGAGCAGCGGGGAGACCTCGAGGGAGACGAATCCGTCACAACCCGCCGTCCGGCGATGGATGGGCATGAAGAGGTCGGCCGCGCGCGTGATGTCCTGCAGTGCGAGCTCGCAGAAGACCTCCTCCGTGGAGCGCCCTTCGGCCCTCAACTTCCGGATCTCTCCGTCGTACGACGCGCTCCGCGAGATGGCCTGGTCGAAGATGGTCGGGTTCGACGTGAGGCCCGTGAGGGAGAGCTCCTCGATGTACCGTTTGAGCGTTCCGTTCTCGAGGAGGTCGCGGGTGATGGTGTCGAGCCAGAGGCTCTGGCCGAGGTCATGCAGGGTGCGCGTCGCGATCACGGTCGCCTCCATAAGACGAGACATGGATCGTGCGCTCGAAGCGTCTCAGCGTCCGGACCCCGAGGGGGGCCGAAGCGCTCCGTCGCGCTCCAGGCGCCCGGCGCGATGCCCCTCCGGTCGTGGTCCAAAATCAGCCGAGCTGGCAAGCGCCCTGACGCCAGTTTGAGCGGCTCGCCCGTCTTGACGCCGCCCCCGAGCCGACAAGCAAGGCGCTTCGATGTCGACTCAGGCCACGCCCGTCAGCCGCTCCATCCCACGGAGGATCGTGCCGAGCACGTCGTTCACCGGGGTCGCGATCCCGTGGCGGCGCCCCCGCGCGCAGATCTCACCCGCGAAGATCTCGACTTCGGTCTTGCGGCCGGCTTCGACGTCCTGGAGCATCGAGCTCTTCGCATACGGCGCCAGCGTGGCGATGATCGGGAAGATGGCCTCGACGTCCGTGGGCGCGAGCGCGATACCCTCGGCCTGCGCCACCGCCACGACCTCGAGCGACGCGGCGCGGGTCAGTTCCCGCACCTCCGGCACCGTGGAGAACGCGCCCATGGGCGCGCGCAGCACCGCCGACACTTGGTTGACGCCCACGTTGAGCATGAACTTCCACCACTGCTCGCGGATGATGTCGGCCGGCACCGTGTTGGGGATGTCGGCGCTGTCGAGCAGCGCCTTCAGCCTCACGACGCGCTCGTCGTCTGACGTCCCACCGGCTGCGCCGAACACGAGCCTGCCGATGCGGGTGTAGCGCGACGCCGAGCCCTCGCGGAGCACGTCGTTCCCCACCACGAACCCGTGCAGGATGCGCTCCGGACCGAAGGCGGCTGCGAGGACGTCCTCGCTGGTGATCCCGTTCAGCAGGGACAGGAGCACGGTGTCGGCGCCCACGACCGGGCGCATGTCCTCGATGGCCGCGGCGAGGTGGTGCTGCTTCACGGCGACCAGGATGATGTCGGCGGGCGGCCCGCCGTCGCCGGGGCCGACGGTGCGGACGGGAAGGAGTCGCCCGTTCACCGTGACATGCTCGCGGTCGAGCCGTGCCCGCCGCTCGCCCGAGGCAAGAACGCCGACCAGCGCCGGATCGAGGTCGTGGAGGCGCTCCAGGTAGCTGCTGCCGACGGCGCCGGCGCCGCAGACGAGGACGTTCCGGATCGGGTGCATGTGCTCCGTTTGCTGGCAGGGGTTGCCGTGGCCGGTTCTATACCGCGGAAGCAAGTTCCCGCGGACCGGAACAGCAGGCGGTCGCTCGCCCGCGAGCCTCGGAATTTGCATCATCCATTAGAGAGGGATCGAACGTGGCGGAGATATGCAGGGGAATGCTCCGCAAGGCGAGTGACCACTCCTTCAATCGCGCGCGTTCGACGTCATCGGCGCCTTCCAGGAGGTCCTCGGCCGGCGCGTGGCCAACGTCCCGGATGGCTACGCACGGGGTGAGATGATCGTCGACAGCGCCACCGACCTCGAAACGAACGCGAGCAAGGGTCTTCACCCGGAGAACACGCTCCTCCTCACGCCCGGGCTGCTCCCCGACCACGCGTTCGTCAAGATGGCGCAGACCTTCAGGTCCGGAACCAACGACATCGACGCCATCGACTTCATCGAGATGTTCCTGGAAAACGACACGCAGGAGACCACCGCGGAGCAGCCCGACGTCTACGTGCTCTCGAACTTCCGGCCAGCGGTGACGAAGAGCAGCTCGAGCTGTGCCCACGCTCGTGGAGATATGCTTCCTGGAGAAGCGCAGGCACGGCCTGCCCATGGCCCGCGTGAACAACAGGGCCCAGAGCCTCACGGCGAGAGCGTGCTCCGGCTAGCTCACCTCGGCTGACTCTGGACCAGCATAGGCGACGTCAGGAGCCGGTAGGCGGTGACCATGGCGACGCTGGTTGCGGCCGCCCTCGCCGGCGGATTACGGAATTCCGCATGCCAAGCGACGAGATCGTCCCCTGCATCTGGCTCGACGACCAGGCGGAGCAGGCCGCCGCCATCTACCTGAAGGCCTTCGGCGACGGGCGCGTCCTCGGCACCTCGCGTTACCCGGAGTCGCGCGACAACCCGAGCGGCCGGCCGCGGGGGAGCGTCCTCACCGTGGACCTCGAGCTGGCGGGGCGCCGGTTCACGCTGCTGAACGGGGGCCCGATCTTCAAGCCGAGCCCGAGCGTGTCCTTCTTCGCGCACGTGGCGACCCCCGAGGCGGCCGATCGGCTGTACGGCGCGCTCGCCGAGGGCGGGGCGCCCCTCATGCCCCTCGGCAGCTACCCGTGGAGCGAGCGGTACGGCTGGATCGCCGATCGCTTCGGTGTCTCCTGGCAGGTCATGGCGGGGCGCCGCCCGCCCGGCGCGGCGACCATCGTGCCGTGCCTGATGTTCGCCGGCGCCCAGCATCGCCGGGCCGAGGAGGCGATGCGCTTCTACACGCGCGTCTTTCCCGGGAGCCGGATCGCGGACGTCGCGCGCTATGCCGCCGGAGAGGGGCCGGAGGGGAGCGTGAAGCACGGCCGCTTCGTCCTCGCGGGCCAGGACCTCGTCGCCATGGACAGCCACCTGGCCCACGGCATCGGGTTCGACGAGGGCGTCTCACTCCAGGTCATGTGCGAGGACCAGGCGACGCTGGACCGCTACTGGGACGCGCTCGCGGCGGGCGGGAGCCATGGCCCGTGCGGCTGGCTCAAGGACCGCTTCGGACTCTCCTGGCAGGTGTTCCCGACCGAGCTCGCCGCCTGGATGGCGAGTCGCGACGGCGGGGCCCGCGACCGGGCGTTCCAGGCGATGATGGGGATGGGCAAGCTCGACGTCGCCGCGCTCCGGCGGGCCTTCGAGGGCCAGTGATCCCGGTGCGAACCGTTCTCGCGGCCCCCTGGCTACGCATATCGCGCGTAGAGTGTCTCGCGCTGAGCTTAGCGGGCGACCTGACGACGTGGAGCGTGGCGGTACAGGGTTACGCTCGACGCGACGTTCTAATCGCTGCGAAATCAGATGAGCTGGGCGCCGCCGTGAACACAGCGGAGGAGAGGAATGGTGAAGGTAGGTGAGGTGTACGAGAACCCGGTGACGGGCGAACGCGCTGTAATACGGATCGGCACCGACTCGACACGCGGCGAACGATTGGTCGTGGACCTCTACGTCCAGCCCGGCGGCGCGGTGATGGGGGAGCATTCACATCCGGCAATGGAGGAGCGATTCACGATGCTGCGAGGCCGGGTCGGGTTCCGGATCGATGGTCGGGTGGCAATCGCGGAGCCGGGGGTTCAGCTGATCGCTCCCCCGGGAGTTCATCACGACTGGTGGAACGCAGGACGGGAAGAGGCGCTCGTCCGGGTGGAGATGCGGCCTGCCGCCCGGTTCGAGGCCATGATCCGCAACGCTTTCGGGCTTGCACAGGATGGAAAGGTGAACAGGCGTGGGGTGCCGAACCTCCTGCAACTGGCCCTCTTCGCTCGGGAGTTCGATGACGCCATGCGGCTCTCCCGGCCACCCCGGATCGTACAAGAAGCGATATTTGGCCTGTTGACCCCGCTCGCGCGACTGCTAGGCTATCGAGGAAGCTATCCTGAGTACCTGACCCGTGCACCATCGAGCACCGTCGCTGTCGAGCCGTTGACCTGAAGCGAAACGGCGCTCGTCGGTAGGCTTGCGAGTGCGCGGGCGTCGTCGAAACCGACCTCGGGACTGACGCAAAATCAGGCCGAGAGCGAAGCCGCTCGTCCCGGCGTCGGTGCAGACCTCGGCCTCGGCAAGAGAGCTGTACCGCGTCGCCCACGAGCACGGCGCGGTCCTCGCCGGCCGGAGCTATGTCGTGCCCGAGGAGAAGCTCACGGCCCTTCTCAACCCTGCCGGCGACGATGCCACCGCCGTCGGTCGCGTTGCTGCCCCTGGTCGCCTCGTGAGCCGCGCCGCCGTCTGCGTCAGCCGTCGACCGACGCGGGCGTCGCGCGCGCGACCAGCACGCTGCACGGCGCCGTGCGTACCACCTTCTCGGCAACGGACCCGAGCAGCAGCCGTCCGAGCCCTGTCCGACCATGCGTCGCGATGACGATGACATCGCAGGGGTGTTGGCGCGCCCAGGCGACGAGCGCCTCCGCGGGAGCGCCGCGGAGCATCTCCGCGCGCACAGGGCTATCGAGCAGCTGCTGTGCCTGGAGCCGACGACGCTCGAGCTCGCTTTCGGCCTCGCGCTCCGCCTGCTCGAACAGCTCAGGATGTGTCGCGACGGCCGCATCCCCCGTCAACAGCGTGGGCGGCTCATAGACGTGCGCGACCGTGAGCGGGCACACGTGACGGCGGGCGAGGTCCGCCGCGAACTCGAGGGCGTGCTCCGATGGTGAGGAGAAATCGACACCGCACAGGATCATCTCGAAGTTCTTCATGAGCGCCTCGCTCCATCGATCATAGGCATCGAGCGGGAGCCGAGCGCATCATCGCGGTGAGCCGGCACCCGCGCGGCAGAAGCTCGCCCGCGAGTTGGGGGCGACCGACATCGTGCCCGAGGGATCGCCAGGCTGCATCTGGGCCGAGGGAGCATACGAGACGCCGGACAGCGACTCCGCTCGGTGTTGCGCTCGACTCGCAGTGCGCCACCCTGCGCGGGGCGACGCGCCTCGGGACGGCGCGTCGGCACCTTTACCGCTGCTCCGCTACACCCGGCGGAACGATGAGCACGTGCGCCGAACCCCTACTCCCCCTACATCTCGAACGAAGCCTTCCAGGCAGGAGCGATCCTCGGGACATTCCGCAGCGCTGCTACGGCACGCCCCGATGCTCCCCTCCTTCGACGGCCTGCGGCCCGCACAGGGAGGTTCGGATGCAGCTCGATCAACGCATCCCTCCGCAGCGTCGCACGCGGGAGGCCCTCTCCGCGGCCGTCGCGCTCTGGGCAGTGGTCCTCGCTACCGCGTGCGCGAGTGCTTCGTCCTTGCCGCCCATCTCCTCGAGCCCGAGCGGTCAGGTGACGCCCGGCCGGGCGGTTTGGTACGAACTCGTCACCACCGACCTCGAGGGGGCAAAGCGGTTCTACGGCAGGCTTTTCGGCTGGACCTTTCGCGACGTCGAGATCCGTCGCGGGCGATACACGGTCGCGTCACGGGAGGGCGAGCGGGTGGGCGGCATCTTCCAGCCCCGAGATGGATTGCCCGGGAACCCCTCGCAGTGGGTGACGTACTTCTCAGTCGACAGTGTCGACGAGACGGCGCACGCGGGGGAGGAACGCGGCGCCCAAGTCGTGCTTCGGCCAGTCGACCTCCCCGACCGTGGCCGGGCAGCGCTGCTCGTCGATCCAGAGGGGGCACCGTTCGCCCTGATCCGGCCCACCGGTGGCGATCCGCCCGCGCGAGAGCCACCGGTCAATGCCTGGCTCTGGGTCGAGCTCTGGTGCCGCTCCCCCGAGGCCGCCGGCCGCTTCTACGGGGGCCTGTTCGATCTCCAGCCACGGGCGCTCGAGATCGCCGGTACGCAGTACCACGTGCTGGAGCGGGCTGAGCACTCCTACGCCGGTCTCATCCAGCTCCTCGACGACGTCCGGCCAAACTGGCTGCCCGTCGTACGAGTGGCCGACGCAGAGGGGGTCGCCACGCGCGCAGCCGAGCTGGGCGGGCGCGTGGCGCTTTCACCCTCGGAGGCCTCCCCGCCCGGATCCGCGGCCATCGTCGTGGATCCCTCGGGCGCCGCGGTCGGTGTCCAGGTGTGGCCCGTTCCCGTCCCCGAAGTTCGTGCGGCTCGGGCCGGCAAGCCCTGACGGGAGGAACCCGATGCGAGCGCCCTGCCAGAGACCGAAAACGGCGGGTGCCGTCGTGGTCGTCTTGCTGGCGGCCTTGGCCGCGTTCACGGCGTGCGCCGGGCCCAGTTCCGTTTCATTCGGAGTCGGGGTGAGGACCCCGGCGCCGTGGGGGACGGCCACGATCCACACCGCGGTGCCGCTGTACCCGCTCTACGGGCCCTGGCCGCCGATGGGGCCCCGGCCGCCGCCCATGAGACGGCCGCCGCCCATGAGGCCCCGGCCGCCGCACTGGTGGTGATGGGGCGGACCCGGCGACGGGCTGATAGGAACACCGTCTAGCGAGTCCCGTCGCGTCGAAGCCGGTGGGGACGCGATTCGCGTGACGCTGAAATAGACCGACCCGGCTGTCCTGTGCAGGACGGCCGGGCCGGTTACTCCCAGGGGAGTTGCGGGGCACGCTTTCAGCAGCCGAGCCACGGCTTCGTGCTCACGGCGTGCTAGCTGACGCCGGCGCGAATGAGGTCACCCTTCGTCACTTCGTTCACCGTGCCGTGAGTCCTTCTCGGGAAGGACAAACTGCCTCTTTCCAAGGGTGCGTACGGTGAACCCCGTCGGCGAAATGACTACCGTGTAGATCTCGTTTCCGTTCTGGGCAATCACGAAGCTCGCGATAATCGTCTTACCGTTGACGTTCTGGGTGAACGTCCCGGTGCAATCGGAGTACACCTTGTAAGTGCCGGTGCCGGTAGCGCCGTCCGCCGACACTCCTCCACCCACCACGGCCGTGACGATGACTGTGAGAGCACCCTGGCCGTCGCTCCCATTCGACTGGCCATCGAAGGTCTGGATGACAACGCCGATCTCAGGGCTTGGTCCGCTTTGGTTCGGAAGCTGAATCTGCCCTTCGAGGGTGAATGCGTAGCTGCCCTTGATTAGCTTGTTATTGCAAATCGGGCTATCGGTATCTGCGGCAACGAAGCGGGGAACGCTTGATGAGAGCAACGCTAGAGCAAGAGTGCTCAGCAGTTTCATGGCACCTCCCTATGTGTTTGTTTGTCGCGTAACACATCACTCCACTTCGGGTGTTCTTGCTAAGCAGCAGTACTCGCCGCTGTCGTTGTAGTTCCGGCGCTTGTCCAGTTGAATCAACTCATGGGGTCGCACTAACAACCGACCTTGTCGCAGGGCCCACGTTCGTTGACCGGCATTTGACCTGACCAGAACGCCCGAATCCGCCAGAAGCCAAATGCACGGGCGCGCGGGTGTTCGCGACGAGCACGGGGCCCTACTTGCGAGTGGCCACGATCAGCACCCCATCCGCGGCAGGCGCGCTACCCGGGCTTGAAGAAGAACTGTCGGGTGGGCCCCTGGCGCGCAAAGGCCGGGGGGATCGCTCGCACCGCCCAGTTTGTCTTTGGCTCGCTGACCGGGGCGTGGTCAAGTGAGTTGCGCGGAAGCCGCTGCACGCCATCGCCTCCGAGCCAGAATCGACCGTAGTTGACTCACGCTGGTCGTCGCTCGCCGCCCTACGTACGCGCCGGTTGCTGGGGCGGGGTTTGTGGCTCACCCCGCCAGCGCACGGTGCAGCGTCCCGTAGCCGACCCCGGAAGCGTCGGCTGCCTCGCGCAGGGAGGCGCCGGCACGGACCCGCTCAACGGCGGCGGCGACCTTTGCTCAGGCTTGGCGTGGTAGCACCTGCTCCCTCGGTCGGCTAGGAGCCGCGCTGCCGTGGTCCTTCACGCCGCGAGCCGCTCGTCGAGGAGCTGCGCCAGCGCGGACCGTGAGCGGGTCGAGGTTGAACCGGTCGAGGGGCGCGAGGAGACTGCGTGGTGAAGCATCGGGGCACCTGCCCGACCTGCGACGACGCGGAGGCGCACGCCATCCTCTGAGGGTGCCGCCGCAAACTGACCGCCTTCGACCCGCCGCCGGACGCCTCCGTTGCGCCGGCATCCCTAGCCTCAAAATGCCTCTCCGCGCGAGGGTCGAGGATTAGCGTATGCTCAGGCGCATGCGCGACAAGGAGACGGAACTCGACCTTCGGCGGACGCAGCTCTTGGCGGTGAACGCCAGTCTCTCTGACGCTCGCCGCGCGCTCGCTCGTGCGGCGCGCATCTCATCCTCGTTCTCCCCCGAGGTGCGGGCGCTCCTCCTCGTGGTCGCAGACCTCGACCGACGGGTGATGCGGGAGGCAGGCGTATAGAACGCGAAGAGCCCAGCGCCGGAGTGCCGACGCTGGGCTTCATCAAATTCTAGGTGCGAGGTATCAGAGCGGGCGGACGTTCGCCGCCTGGAGGCCCTTCGGGCCGCGATTCACGTCGAATTCCACCTTCTGCCCCTCGGCGAGGGTGCGGAACCCCTGTGCCTGAATCGCAGTGTGGTGGCAGAACACGTCATCGCCACCGCCGTCCTGCGTGATGAAGCCGAAGCCCTTCGCATCGTTGAACCACTTCACGGTACCAGTAGCCATTTGCTCTTGAATGCTTTCTTCATTGCGGTCGGCAGAAGTTGCCGTTCCGGCCCCCCTTCGGATCGAAGCGGCGCGACGCCTCTATAGCGCGTCGGGTACCCGGTGTCGACTCTGACTCGATGCAACGGGCGTCAGTGGACGTAGCTCGCGCCATCCTGCCCGGCGTGCGTCGCGCCGACAGAATCTGCGACGAGCGCCAGGCACGCCGGGCATGTCACCCCGCGAACATGCTTCGTCGAGTTGCTCTGGCCAGCTTTACCGCAAGCGATGCGGTGGTGTTCGGTGTCGTACCAGTGGACGATGCGAATCTGGGGTTCCATCGAGACCTCCCACCTGCCGGTGCAGCCAAGTCGCTGTACCGCCGGCCAAGCGACCTAAGGTGTTCATCTCGGACGCGCTTTACAGGGAGCGAGCGGTTGGCCGGTGTGTCCTGGCGGACGAAGCCCCGCCAACGTGACCCAGGAGCAAACAGCCCTCGCTGGGGGTCCCTGTTGGCCATTTATCGGACAGCAAGTGTTTACGCCCTCATACTCATGAACAGGGAGAGGCCATGAACGACATGTACCGTGACTTCAAGGTTCGGCTGCGAAGGCTCGAGGCCGTGCTCCAGGACCAGGGTCTCTCGAACATGGACCTCGCTCAGGCCCTCAGCCGCGTACGACGCGCCGAACGACGAAGCGACCGTTCCCGCGAACCGAGCGCGGAACTGCGTGTGCTGCTAGAGCGGGCCGAGGCGCTCGCGCCCAAGACCGGCTGACCAAGATACGGCGCGGTGAGCGACACTGGAGCTGCTCCCCGGCCGAGCAGCCTCCCGTCGCGGTCGACGCGCCGCAGCAACCACTGTACGAGGCGCCCGCCGTGTCGCGAGCCGTTGGTGCGAAGAACGCTCCCGATGCCACGCCCCGACCGCTCCAAGGCTCTGCTCGTGTTCCCGCGGTTTGCGGGAACCTCTTTCTGGAACTATCGCGCCACCTGCGACCTGAATGGGAGCAAGTTCGCGGATGGTGGGCTCACGGGCGAGGCTGTCCCGGTGGAAGCCCTGCGCTGGGCCGGGGCGCCTCTTCGCTCTGCCCCAGCTATGAGCTGCGAACACTCAGCCGGATGGACCCCGGCGGCGGAAACGGGGGGGGCCTCCCCCGCGCACGCGGGCGACGGCGACGCATGCGCCTCGCCCACCGACCAGCTCGACGGCAGCAGCGCGGTGACGGCGGCGCAGCGCGCGATTGAAGAGCGGCGGGACAATCACGATGCCGAAGTACCCGGGGACGTTGTCGATCCTGGTACTGGTCACCGATTTGTTCAGCGCCTCGGAGGAGAGCTTCGTCCACAGCCACCCCGTCGAGCTGGCGTTCACGAGCTCCTCTCCGACTGAACCAGGCCCGCGGGGTTGTAGAAGTTCGCCGAAGCGTCCCCGGTACGCGCGATGTAGGCGCCGCCCTCGAGCGCCTGGTCCTTGCCCAGGTGCACGTTGTCGTAGTTCGGGAAGACCAGCGCCTTCGGGAGCTGGATGGGGACGGGACTCTGGGGGCTCTGGGCGACTGCAATGCCAGGAAAGAACAGCGGGAACGCGACTACGGAAGCCAGGCGCGCGAGGGCCATCGCGGTGTCCAAAGTTGTCCGCTGCCGCCCGAAGCGTGACAAGGCCACCCTACTGCCAGAAGTATCGAAGGCCCATCGTCGCGAGGTACGTCTTCCAGCTCACGTCGACGTTTGGAACCACTGCGAACCGCCGCGAGACGATCTGGACACCTGACGCGAGATCCTTCCGACCCGTGTAGAAGATCCCGCCGCCGAGATCGGTCACGTGCTCGAGCCCGTTCCCGCTGAACGGAACGGTCCAGGAGGCCTGCAGCTGCAGTCCGATGGGCACCGACGAGATGTCGCCGAAGTCGTAATCGACGGCGCCCGCGAAATAGCCGGCGTCGCCTTCGACGGTGGTGTCGCCGGTGGAGCTGACGTGCTGGTACGCGACGTTGGCCGTGAGCCCGAGCGCACGGAGCGGTGACCAGCTCGCAGCGAGCGCCGGCGAGAGGGTGTGGACGTTCGTCGAGGCGAAGATCTGCGAAAGATCGATGACGCACCCTGACGGCTGCTGGCACGACTGGGCGACGGAGCGAATGCCGGCGGCGATCGTGAGACCGAGCCTGGGAGAGGTATCCCAGTCGAGGAGGAACCCGACGCGCGCCGTGTCGCCGATGGGCAGGCTCGCCGTCGCCCCGAAGCCGAATCCCAGCTGCATTTGCGTGCCGACCGCCAGCGCGGAACTCCCATTGATCCCCGAAAAGATGATCTCGGTGATGTGTGCCCGGGCGGAGAAGTAGTCGAGGAACGCGTACTCGTAACCGAGGATGCCTCCCCCCGCCGCATACTCCCGCGTGCCCCCGAACGTTTGGTTGAGGATCGTGAACTGGCTGGTGGTCTCTCCGTAGCCGACGATCAGATAGGACGTGAGGTTCGTAACCGTGAACGGCCAGGGGGTGTCGGCGGCCGGCAGGAAGCGGTGCCCGTTGAGCGTTCGGCCGCCGGCCACGGCGGGGTAGGGTGTCGCCTCCGGCGCCTCCGCGGCCGACTGGGAACGCGCGAAGCCAGGTGCAAGCACGACGAGGCTGGCACAGAGGGGGAGCACGCGGAGCGGGGGAGCCCTGCGCATGCCATCGAAGTTACTCCCCGCTTTCACCGCGAACTGCTGCGCGTTCGTTTAGCTCCGTCCGGCGCACCCCTGACCGCGCGTAGCTGACCTCGCTTGCCTAGGCGGGCTCCTGAACGACGGATCCTCTCCTACGGGGGCGCGCCTCTTCAGACGTCCAAGGCCTGTGATACCTAAGCGTCAGGAGCGTCACGTATGGTTCGCTGAGCATGGCGTCCAGAACTTCCAAGCTTGAACCCTGCTCGACGACGATGCTGGCCGCGAGGCTCCTCAGCTATGGGGTAGAGCCCATCCTGATCGGCGCCGCCGATGCGATTCCTCCGACGCCAACCGACACCGAATGGATTAGGGCGGTCACAGCTGTGGAGGCCGGCATCCGGCGAGCCCCCAAAGCGCGCGGTGTTCTCGACGATCTCCTGCTCGTCGGCGCCGAGTACTTGGCGGGGCAGAGAAGCTTCGCGAGCGGAGGAGACGAGTCGAGGACGCGAAAGCCGTAGCGCGTGCTCGCGTTGCTCTCAGGCGAGCCGGTGGGTTCACGGAACAGGCATCCGAACTGCCTTGAAGCCCGCTGCGCTGCGCGAACCTGCCGACTGGCTGATGTTACTCAGCGATGCTGCCGTTCACTCGTGGCGAAGCGCGGGCAGGTGATTCGTGCAGCGAGGGCACGAGATTCACTTCTTCCAGCGGCACAGCGGACGACCCGGCCCGGGCAGTCCCCGCCGCACGCGTCACCCAGCCAATCCTCCGGACTCAGGTGTCTTGCGAGCCCCCAATACCTGAGCGCGTGGCGATGGGCTACAACGTGAGTTGTGGCATGATTCGATCCCCGACGAAGGAACCATGTACGACCCGAAGACCGAACCCGGCCTCGCCGCCGCCTTCGACCAGATGTGGGGCCGGTTTCCCGACCCCATGCTGCTCGTGCGTAGCGACCGCACGATCCTCGCGCAGAACGACGCCGCCCGGGCGCAGCCCTGGGGCGTGGTCGGCGGGAAGTGCTACGAAGCGAACTCCGCCGCCCAGGGGCGCGTGTGCCAGGGCTGCCAGGCCAACGCCGCGCTCAACCAGGGCAGGGCCATCGCTTGCGAGGGCGCACAGGGCGGGAAGCGGACCCGCGATTACTGGATCCCGGTGAAGGGCGCGCGCGACGTGTACGTCCACGGTTCCGCCACTCTGGGCGCGTCGCCGCTCCCCATCGTCCCCTGAACCTGACTGCTGCCGCTCCACATCGCAAGAGGCGGGAGTGTTGCTCCGGCGACTCAGCGCGGCGAGTCGCTGGCACATCCCGAATCGGCCCCGATGCCGACTATCGGGGCGCGGTCGCGCCAAGCTCAACCGTCCCTCCTCGATGCAGTCACGAACGCGGAACGACGCGGGGCGTGACGCGAGCGGCGCCCTACAGGAACTCGCAGAGGTACGCTGCCGGCGCGAGTGCCCGCACCTCGAAGCCGCTCTTCGCTGGGACCTCGAACGCGGTGCCGGTGGGGTAGACTCGCCAGGGAACGTCGCCGGGGAGCCGCACGTGCAGCTCGCCCGAGATGATCGTCATCCGCTCCGGTGCGTCCGTCCCGAAGTGGAACTCCCCGACGTCGACGACGCCCACCGTCTGCCGGCGGCCGTTCCGCTCGAACCCCACGCTCTGGACCTTCCCGTCGAAGTAGCCATTGTGCTTGAGCATGGCACGACGATACCTCACGCCCCGCTCCGCCGCTCGCGCCAGGCAAAGAGTCGCTCGATGTGCCAGCTCCGATGGACGGTAGCGACGCAGCTTCCGTCGTCCTGGCTCTGGACCTTCCTGGTCGAGAGGTTCGGCGCGATCATCTCGACGCCCGCGGCCGCCCACGAGTTGGATCCGATCGCTTGGCCTAAGCCCGTTCGTACCTGAGCAGCACGACGCCACCGGGGAACGCGCGTGTCTCGGCCAGACGCAGGGCGATGGGTCGGTCGAGCGCCGTGAAGTACGGCTTCCCGCCGCCGAGAACGATGGGCCGGACGAACAGCCGGTACTCGTCGACGAGCCCTCGTTGCATGAAGGTCGCGGCGAGGGTCGGACCGCACACGCCCAGATCGCCCTGGACCTCCTGCTTGGCACGGGCGACCTCGACGGTGACGTCCTCACGGGCCAGGCGGCTGTTGTGTCCGACGGAGCCCAGCGTCTTCGAGAAGACGACCTTGGGCTTCGCCCGCCAGACGCGCGCGAACTCCGCCACGAGCTCGGGCCCGAACTCGCCCACGCGCTCGGGCGCTGACGGATCCTGGCCGGCGGTGGGCCAGAAGTCCGCCATCAACTGGTAGGTGCGCCGCCCGTAGAGGAATGCGCCGAGTTGGCGGGCGTAGTCGGTGAGGAAGCGGAAGAGCCCCTCGTCGGGCATGGTCCAGTCGATATTGCCGTCGCGCGTCTCGACGAAGCCGTCGAGCGACACCGTCATCCAGTAGACGACCCTGCCCATGGTGTTCTCTCCCGGGCGTCCTCTCCCGGGATGGTATTAAGGGGTCCGAGCAGCAGGTGCAGGAACCTACGGTAAGAAGCCCCGCGAGACGCCCGCCGTGAATTCACGAGCCTCGCGCCGGCTTCGCAGGTGGAAGAGCTGTGCTGCACGCCCGTGCTCTCGAAGCGCTGCTTCCGTCGCTTCCGTCCTGCCATGGGTACCGCCAAATTCAGCGGAGACAGTCGCTATTGGAGCCGAGCGAGCGACGAAGAAGGGCGGTAAACCACCCGAGCAAGCACGTCTTGACCACGAGCTGAGCCATGCCCCAGCGAGCTCGAAGATGGGGAAGCGGGTGATGGAAGCGCTGAGGATGAAAGATCGCGCGAGGAGGAACCACAGATGGACCGGCAGCCGCCTCCGTTGGCGAACATTGTCACTCTTGGTGTTCAGAACTTCGACGCGCAACGAGACTTTTACCGGCGACTCGGCTGGCCCCAAGCGTTCGACTCGGACGACTTCGCGGTCTTCGAGTTGCGAGGAGCATTACTAGCGCTGTTCCCCGTCGACAAGCTCGCCGCCGATGCCCACGCCCAGCCAGAGCCAGGTCGCGGCGGGATCCGGTTCAGCATCATCATCAATGTTGACAAACCCGAGGACGTCGACGAGTTGGCCGCCCGCGTCAGACAGGCAGGCGGGAAGCTGACGAAGGACCCAGTCGATGCCAAGTTCTTTGAGGGGCGCGACGCCTACTTCGCGGACCCGGAGGGCAATTTTTGGGAGATTGCCTGCGCCCCTCCGGACAACCCCGTCGTCTCTGCTTCACGTCGGGCGGCAGGCATGGCGCTGCGGCCTAAGCAGCTCAAGTCCGGCCGGAAGACTGGACAGAAAGGGAAAAAGGCGAAGCAGAGCCGTCGCGCCGCTGCGACCCGACGGACTTGATTCTGACTGTGAGTGACCGGTGCCCCCCTTCCTTCGGTCGAGCGCGGAGACGGTCAGATAACGGTACGGCCGGGTAGGGCGGTTCGACGCCCTCAACGTCCCGAAAACAGGGCCACTCTCCGGGTATAAGAACCTGAGCGAAGGCAGTGTAGGGCCGTCTAAAGCACGAGGGTGATAGCAAAGTTGCAAGGCGCACGCTGCGCTCCGCAGCGAGGCCGAAACCTCTCGCGCCCAGCGCGCCACGAACGCCCCTTGTCTCGACGGTTGTAATCGCGGCGGAACCCGGGCCGCGAACGACCGTCAGCGGCCACTTTCCCGCCGTGCTGGACGTGCGGCCGGGCAACATGCGGTACCAAAGCGACCGCCCGCAGCGCGGCCGTGCTAGCGAGCGCTGAAGCGGCCCGGGCGGTACAGCGACCGAGCAGCCAGAAACAGGTCGCGAGGAAAGGGATACCCGCGACGGCGAGTGTGGATGAATTCCTCGCTTCCTTCGCGTCAGAGGAGAATCGCGCGACGTTCGACGCGTGATCTGGCGACACTCGACGGGCACGGTCCTGGCAACGAAGTGACGCGCCAACAACCATGCGCAACTGGACGTTCCGCAGGTCGCGTGTGCTCGGCGGGGGAACTGGTCATCGCCGGGAGCGGAAGCGAACAACCACCGGAGAGCGAAGGGAGACCCACATGACTAGCCTGAAGGTGTTCATGGTAGCCGGCGCGATGGCTGCGTTCTCCAGCGCGTGGGCTCAAGGCGCGGGACCGTGCGCGGACGACGTGGCGAAGCTGTGCAAGGACGTGCAGCCTGGCGAAGGTCGCGTCATGGCCTGCCTCAAGACGAACAAGGCCTCGGTGTCGACCCAGTGCAAGACGTACCTGAAGCAGGTGAAGGATGCGTGCCAGGCGGACGTCGAGAAGTTCTGCTCGGACATTCCGGCCGGGAAGGGTGCCGTCGGGAAGTGCCTGAAGACGCACTCAGCGGATCTCTCGCCTGACTGCAAGGCGGCATTCGCGAAGGCGAAGAAGACGAAGAGCTGACCCGCGTTCTACTGGGCGAGACGCGCGCAGTACCTGCGCATCGTCTACTTGGCGGGCGCTGGCATCCCGAGCCTCGCAATGCCCCCTCCGCGCGAGGGTCGAGGAGTGCTCGTGCGGCGCGCATCTCACCCTCGTTCTCACCCAAAGTGCGGGCGCTCCTCCTCGTGGTCGCAGACCTCGACCGACGGGCGATGCGGGAGGCAGGCGTATAGAATGCGAAGAGCCCAGCGCCGGAGTGCCGACGCAAGGCCCGAACGCAGGCTTCTGGGGCGGACCCGAGGTCTCGCAGGTTCGCGGCCCGCGCCAGCTCTCACCCGAAGATCGGCATCACGGTGGCCTTGGTCTGTCCGGCCATCGCCGGGTCGACGCCCCACCGGCGCAGCGAGGCCTGGATCCTGACGGCCGCACGCGCTCCGCTGAACGATCGGATCATCTGGGCGCGATGCTTCCAACACGAGCACGCCGCGTTGCCGAACGCGACAGGTTCCGCTCCCGGCGCGCTTGGGCGATAGGTCAACGTCAGCTGCCAGGTGGGCCGCTCGCTGCAACCAGCTTGGTAGCACTGCATCGATTACCCCGCCGGGCCAGGTGGAAAGGGCAGGAGTGCTCCGGGACGCGCAGCCGAAGTTCATGCTAGCACAGGCCGCGAACCCGCTCATCCCGAACGATCTGGCCGGCGAGCCGCCGACCACCCGCTGGAGGCGCCGCCGCCGCGCGCGCCGCTCGCGCGATCACGTGTTCGCGGCGAGCGTCGGGTGCTTGGGGAGGTGACGCAGGCCCATCCAGGCGAGCGCCGCGACGTGCTTCGCGACTTCCTCGACGCTGGGCTTGCGGGCCTCGGTCCACCACTGGCCGACCGACGTCACCATCCCGATGAGCGCGTGCGCGTAGATGGGCGCCGCCTTCGGGTCGTACCCCGCGCCCTTGAACGCCGCGGTGAAGACGTCGCCGACGCGCTCCGCCACGTCGTTGAGGAGACTCGACATGCCGCCGGTCGCCGCGGCGGCGGGCGCGCCGTGAGCCATGACGGCGAAGCCATCGGGGTGATCCCTCACGTACGTGAGGAACGCCAGCGTGGAGCGTTCGACGCGCTGACGCGGCGAGCCCGTCGCGATGGCCTCGGCAATCCGCCGCACGACATACTCCATCTCGCGATCGACCACGACGGCGTAGAGCCCCTCCTTCCCTCCGAAGTGCTCGTAGATGATGGGTTTGGATATGTTCGCGTGCTCCGCGATCTCCTCGACCGACGTCGCTTCGTACCCGCGCTTCGCGAACACCGCGCGCCCCACGTCGATGAGCTGGGCGCGACGCGCCGCCGCGGTGAGTCGTCGACCACGTTCAGCCATGGGATGATCGTATTACCGCCAAGTAACCTACTCAAGCGTAAGGTTGCATGTCTATTCATGCCATCATGGGCTGCCTTGCGTTCTGCCGTCGAGTTGGTTACGTTGTAGTAACTTACTAACAAGTAACAAGTCGGGGCCTCGGCCTGCGCCGGAGCGCTCCGGGCCGCCGCAGCCCACACCCTCGTCTCACGAGGATGGAGCGGACATGCGAATCGAAGACGCAACGCCGGGGACGAAGCCTCGTTCAGCACCGCGGCCGGCGCTGCCGCCGCTCGTCGTGAAGGGCAAGGAGCTCACCGTGCCCATCGTGCAGGGGGGGATGGGCGTCGGCGTGTCGCTTCACCCCCTCGCCGGCGCGGTCGCCCGCGAGGGCGGGCTCGGGGTCGTCTCGAGCGCGGCAATCGACCGGGTGGTCTCGAAGCGCCTCGGCAGGAAGGTCGGTACGTACGAGGCGGTGCGCGAGGAGATCGCCGCGTCCAAGTCCCAGGGCGGCCTCGCCGGCATCAACATCATGGTCGCCCTGCAGCGCGACTTCGCCGACTCGGTCCGGGGCGCCATCGATGCCGGCGCGGACGCCATCATCTCGGGCGCCGGGCTGCCCACGTCGCTGCCCGCCATCCACTCACCGCGCGACACGGCGCTCATCCCGATCGTCTCCTCGGCCCGCGCCCTCGAGATCATCTGCAAGAAGTGGGAGAAGCTCGGCTACCGTCCCGACGCGGTCGTGCTCGAGGGCCCACTGGCGGGCGGCCACCTCGGCTTCAAGTTCGACGAGATCGGGCTGCGCTCGAACGCGCTCGAGGCCCTGCTCCCGCCCGTCAAGGACATGGCGCGCCGGCACGGCGAGTTCCCGGTGATCGCGGCGGGCGGCATCTTCACGCACGAGGACATCGTCAGCATCCTCCGACAGGGCGCCGATGGGGTGCAGATGGGAACGCGCTTCCTCGCGACGGAAGAAAGCAGCGCCGCCGACGCCTACAAGCAGGCGGTCGTGAACGCGACCCGGGACGACATCCTGGTGACCCGCGATCCCGGGTCGCCGTGCGGCCTGCCCTTCAGGGTCCTGAAGCAATCGCCGATGTTCCGCGCCGCGCTCGAGCGCAAGCGCAAGCCGACTTGCAACAAGGGGTACGTGCTGCTCAAGGACGGCGACGGCAAGTTCAATCGCTGCCTCGCGAAGGAAGACAGCGGTCACTACTTCTGCATCTGCAACGGGCTGCTCAGCTCGGCGGGCTACAACCCGGAGGACGAGGAGCCGCTCTACACCGTCGGCAGCAACGCCTATCGCGTCGAGAGCGTCGTGTCGGTCAAGGCGCTCATGGACGAGCTGCGCGGCGCCGCGACGCCATCGCGGGTGCGCGCCGAGTGAGGAAGGTACCGCCCGGCGCCGTCGACCAGCTCCGCGGAGCGAGCCGCCTGGCGGTCGAGGCGACGCTCGCGGTGGCGGACCTCGTCGAGGCGATGCAGCACGAGATCGGCGGCGGGCCGGGCGTGCTCGGGCGGCCGTTCCTCTCCGCGGCGCGGCTCTTCTCGGCCCCGGTCTACGCGCACGTCCGTCGCGTGACGCGGCTCGTCGGCGCTGGCGTCGAGCTGGCGCTCTCGGCGGCCGCGTCGCTCGCTGATGGGCGCCCCAGGATGGAAGCCGACACCACGCTCGCGCTGCTGAACGGCGTCGTCGGGGACTACCTGGCGCGCACCGAGAACCCTCTCGCCATCGAGATGGCCCTGCGCCACGAGGGCGAGCGCCTCGTGCTCGAGCGCCGCGCCCTGCGCGCGCGCTTCCCCGGCGCGCCCCGGAGGCTGCTCGTCTTCCTGCACGGCTCCTGCCGGCACGACCGGCCGCGGTGCGCCCCGGGTGGAGACGGCCTGTCGGCGATCGCTCGAGAGCTCGGCTTCGCGCGGATCGACCTCCTGTACAACACCGGCCTGCACGTCGCCGCCAACGGGCGCGCCTTCGCGGCGCTGCTCGAGCGGCTCGTCGCGACGTGGCCGGTCCCGGTGGACGAGATCGCGCTGGTCGGGCACAGCATGGGGGGACTCGTGGCGCGCAGCGCGGCCCACGCCGGAGAGGTCGAGGCGCACGGCTGGCGAGGGAAGCTGCGGACGCTGGTGTCCATCGCCTCGCCTCACCAGGGCGCACCGCTGGAGCGCGCCGGGAGCTGGGTCGACGTGCTGCTCGGCGTGAGCCGGTACAGCGCGCCGCTCGCACGCCTCGGAAAGATCCGGAGCGCCGGTGTCACCGATCTGCGGTTCGGGAGCGTGCTCGACGAGCACCGCGACCCGCGTGGCCGGTTTGCGTCGCCGCGCGACTTTCGCCGCACGCTGCGGCTCCCGGCGGGCGTGCGCTGCTTTGCGATCGCCGCGACGCGGACCACGAGGCGCGGCGAGCGCAGGTACGCGAGCGATGGGCTCGTCCCGGTGGACAGCGCGCTCGGGCGCCACGCGAGACCCGAGCTGACGCTCGCGTTCGACGACACGTGGATCGGGTTCGGCATGGGGCACGTCGAGGTGCTCGATCGCCCCGAAACGCTCGCCATGCTCCGCCGGTGGCTGTCGTCGTGAGCGGGCACGCCGCGCATCGCGCGGCGACTAACGACGCGATGGATCGGATCGTTCGGCGGCGTAGTCGAGCCGGCGCGCCTCGAGTCGGCCAGCGACGCGGGCGCGACTCTCGGAGCAGAAGCTCGCCAGCCTGACCCCGTCGATGGTGACGCGGAATCGCGTCTTCTCCACTTGCTCGATCTCGACGACGTGGTGGCCGACGGAGAAGCTGGCGCGCGACGGATTCATGGCGGAGCCCTCACGCAACCGCGGCCCGTGGCCTGGATGGCGGCCGGGCGCCGGTCCGCTTCGTACCGGAGGACGAACGAGCCCGGCCTCCGGAGAAGCCGGGCTCGCGGAACATCAGGCGAAGCGGATCGGATCAGACGGGACGGACGTTCGCCGCCTGGAGCCCCTTGGGCCCCTTGTTGACGTCGAACTCGACCTTCTGGCCCTCGGCCAGGGTGCGGAAGCCATCGGCCTGGATGGCGGTGTGGTGGCAGAAGACGTCCTCGCCGCCGTTGTCCTGGGTGATGAAGCCGAAGCCCTTCCCGTCGTTGAACCACTTCACGGTACCGGTAGCCATCTTGCTGTGAACTCGTTTCTTCTCGTGTGCGCGAGCGGAGGAACGCCGCCCGGTCTGATCCCAGAGCTGGGAGGGAGAAGCGCGTTAGTATCCTGCTATCATTCACATGTCGAGCGACCGGCCCGAATGACCGCCGCAGCGCCCGCCTTTCACGCGGGGCGGAGCAGCGCGTCGAGGCGGCGTCACGGTCGGCTCTGCGGGCGCGACACCCGGGCAATATGCTATCAGGAGGCGCTCGGCTTCACGGTCGCGCGGTCCATTTCGTTCCCGTCGCTCGAACGGTCGCCACGGCTCAAGGCGTTCACATCCCCGACCATGCGCGAGCTCGGGCGGCATCGAGGAGCACACATGAACGAGAACTTCAGGGAGCTCAAGGAACGGATCCGCAAGCTGGACGACCTGCTCGTGTCGCGCGGCGCGAACAACCTTCCGTTCGCGCAGGCCGTCAGCCGTGTGCGACGCGCCGTCAAGCGCGGCGACCGCACCCGCGACCCGTCGCCGGAGCTGCGAAGCCTGCTCGAGACCGCGGAGGGCCTCGGTCGCATGATCCTCGGCGGGTAGCGCCCCATCGCGCCGACCCGCGGTGACGCGTGACACGGGCGCGCGATGCTGGCGCATGCAGTCCGAACTCGATGGCGCCACCGCCAAGCCCCTGCTGCGCGGCGTCTCGCACGAGATCGCGGCGCTCGCCGCGCTGGTCGGGTGGGCCGCCGTAGCGGCGACCGCTCCGACCGGGGCGCGCCCGTCCTGGCCACTCGCCTGTTGTTCAGCGGCGCGGCGCAGGACTGGGCTTTGGCGTTGCCATCGCGCGCGCTGGATGGGCGTGGACCTGGTGGTTGTGGTCCGTAGCCTGGCGCTACCTCCAGCTGGCCAGCGAGCGCCATGGGGACGTCCAGCCAGCGGATCCCCCGAGCCGGCCTTTCATGGTGTAACTCTGAGCGAGCCGAGCGCGGCCGAGATGGACCTGGTGACAGCCTCCGCCGGCTCGGTGCCCCGCTCTACTTCTTGGCCGGCGGCGTGTAGCCGTCGACGCCGGGCATGTGCTGAACGCGATCGCGCGCGAGGCGCCAAGCCTGCTGAACGATCCAGGACAACGAGCGGTCCTGGCGCAGGGCCTCGTGCCCTATTTCCCGGAGCA
>Ga0318572_10000176_pt1 | contig 23393 bp, 20 predicted proteins | sample GRESIP089b5f20_FD_202528 | JGI IMG/M metagenome (GOLD analysis project Ga0318572, IMG submission 202528) | Tropical soil microbial communities from Luquillo Experimental Forest, Puerto Rico - GRE.SIPMG.089b5f20 | ecosystem: Environmental > Terrestrial > Soil > Tropical forest > Bulk soil...
CGAGTCCCATCCGGCGGTGTTCACGAGGACGTCGGTCCCCCGCCCCGCCGCCTCCTCGAACGAGGAGACGGCGGCGACCACGGATGCGTAGTTCGTGATGTCGGCGACGACGGGGATGGCGCGCCCACGCGCCGCGGTGATCTCGGAGACGGTGCCCGCCGCGGCCTCCTGCCGCACGTCGAGGACCCCGACGATCATGCCCTCGGCGGCCAGGCGCCGGCAGATCGCCTTGCCGATTCCGCTGCCGCCGCCCGTCACAAGAGCAGCCTTACCCTGGAGTCCTCTCATGTCCGCGCCTCTCCATTCCATCCGTCCGGTTTCTGAGCCTGGCCGCGCGCAGCGGTCCGTTGCAGCCGATCAGGGCACATAGTACACTAGCGTATCGGACGCATCAAGACGGTTCGCACGTCACTCGCGTCGAGGAGAATTCCATGAAGAAGCTGCTCGAGGGGAAGGTCGCGCTGGTCACCGGGGCGGGACGCGGCGTCGGGAAGGGCATCGCGCTGGCGCTCGCGGAGGCCGGCGCGAGCCTCGTGGTGAACGACCTCGGCGCGTCCCTCGGGGGAGAGGGGCGCGACGAGCACCCGGCGAACGAGGTGGTCGCCGCGATCCGGCGCGCGGGCGGCAAGGCGGTCGCGGTGTTCAGCTCGGTCTCGGAGTGGGACGCCGCGCAGGGGATGGTGGCCGCCGCCGTGAAGGAGCTCGGGCGCCTCGATATCGTGGTCAACAACGCGGGCATCCTCCGGGACGCGATCTTCCACCGGATGACCAAGGAGGAGTTCGACCAGGTCGTGACCGTCCACCTCGCCGGCTGCTTCAACGTGAGCCGGGCGGCGGCCCCGATCTTCAAGGAGCAGGGGTCGGGGGTGTTCGTGCACATGACCTCCACCTCCGGGCTCATCGGCAACTTCGGCCAGGCGAACTACATGGCCGCGAAGCTCGGCGTCGCCGCCCTCTCCAAGGCCATCGCCATCGACATGCAGAAGTTCGGGGTGCGCTCCAACGCGGTCGCGCCGTTCGCCTGGACCCGCATGATCGACTCGATCCCAGCGGAGACGCCGGAGCAGAAGAAGCGCGTCGATGGGCTCCGGAAGCTCGTGCCCGAGAAGATCGCGCCCTTCGTGGTCGCGCTCTGCAGCGACGCGGCGAAGGACGTGACCGGACAGATCTTCGGGGTGCGCAACAACGAGATCTACCTCTTCAGCCAGCCCCGCCCGATCAAGAGCGCGCACCGGGGCGACGGGTGGACGCCCGAGACCGTTCTCGAGACGGCCCTCCCGATGATGCGCCCGGCGTTCTCCCCGCTCGATCGCTCGGGGGACGTATTTTCTTGGGATCCGGTATGATGGATTATTGTATAGAAGATAACGGAACGGACTCAGACCGGGCCCCCCGTCTGGATGGGGGCCAGCCTGCGGGGGAAGAAGCAATGAGCCGCTCGAGCAGCACGCCGGATCGGCAGGTTCTCGACCACGAGCTCCAGCTCGGGTACCTCATCCACGACGTCTCCCGGCTTCGCCGGAAGGCCTTCGACCGCCACATCAAGGGACTCAAGGTCACCCGTTCCCAGTGGTGGGTCCTCGCCTACGTCTCGCGCAAGGACGGGATGGCCCAGACCCAGCTCGCCGAGAAGCTGGACGTCGGCAAGGTCGCGATCGGCGGCCTCATCGACCGCCTCGAGCGCAGCGGGCTCGCGAAGCGCGTCCCCGACGAGCAGGACCGGCGGGTCAAGCGGATCTTCCTCACCCCGAAGGGCAAGCGGCTCGTCGAGAAGCTCCGCGAGGTGAGCATGGAGTTCAACGAGCGGGTCCTCCAGGGGATCCCTGCCCCGGACCTGGTCACGACGGTCAATGCCCTCCGCCGGCTCAAGGCCAACGTCATCGAGTTCATCTCCCCCGGCGGCAGGGACGATCACGCCGAGCAGGAGGGGGATCCGGACGCCGGGCCCGAGGACGACGAGGACGATGAGCTTTCCGGCGGCCGGGGTCGCGCCGCCGCCGCGCGGTGAGCGGGCCGCTCGTCACGGCCGCAGCACCACCTTTCCGAACTGCGCGCGGCTCGAGAGGAGCTCCTGCGCGACCCGCGCGTCCGCGAGGGGCAGCACGCGGTCGACCACTGGCCGCAGCCGCCCCTGTCCCACGAGTCGCAGGACCTTCGCGAGGTCTCCGGCGGTCCCCATGGTGGAGCCCAGGATCGAGAGCTGCCGGTAGAACACGTGCCGGAGGTCCGTGGGGGGATCGTATCCCGTCGTCGCACCGACCGTGACGATCCGTCCCCCGAGCGCGGTCGAGAGGATCGACTTCTCCCAGGTGCTCTTGCCGACGTGCTCGAACACGACGTCGACGCCGCGCTTGTCGGTGAGCCTCCGCACCTCCTGCGCGAAGTCCTGCTCCTCGTAGTTCACCAGCTCATCCGCGCCGAGCGCCCGCGCCTTCTCCAGCTTGGCGCCGGAGCCGGCGGTCGCGATGACCCGCGCGCCGAGGAGCTTCGCGATCTGCACCGCCGCGACGCCGACGCCGGAGCCGGCGGCGTGCACGAGGACCGTCTCGCCAGCCCGGACCCCTGCCCGCTCGACGAGCGCGTGCCAGGAGGTCATGAACGTGAGCGGCACGGCGGCCGCCTCCTCGAAGGAGAGGCGCGGCGGCTTCGCAAGCAGGTTCCGCGCGGGCACGAGGAACCGCTCGCACTGCCCGCCGGACACGTGCTCACCGTAGATGGTGAACCAGCGGCAGAGGTTCTCGTGTCCGTCGCGGCACGTCTCGCAGCGGCCGCAGCCGAAGCTCGGGATCACGACAACCTCGTCGCCAGTCTTCACGCCGTCCACCCCGGGTCCGATCGCCTCGACCACCCCGGCGGCCTCCGAGCCGAACACGTGAGGGAATGCCACGCGAAGCCCGGCCCATCCCTTCCGCACCCAGACGTCGAGGTGGTTGAGGGCGGCCGCCTTCACGCCGACGACCACCTGACCTGGTCCAGGCTCGGGATCAGGAAGCTCCTCGAGCCTCACCACGTCCGGGCCCCCGTGAACCCGCATCATCACGGCCTTCATGCAACTCCTCCGTCGGGCTCGATTTAGTAACTGCGCAGCGCGGACCTCTGGCGGTCGTCGCTCGCTCGTCACACGTGTCCGGTCCATGCAGACATCGGGCACGGTGTAGCCAACCGTCATTTCGCCCGTCGTGGAGCGGGCGGGGGCATCAGTTCCGCAACCGCTCGCCCGTGGCCAGCATGTGTCGGATCCGTTGCAGGGTCCTGGGCTCGCCGCACAGGGACAGAAATGCCTCGCGTTCGAGCGCGAGGTAGTGTTCCTCCGTCACGAGGGTACCGGCTGGAACATCTCCGCCCGCCATCACCTGGGCGACTCTCGTGCCCACGACCTCGTCGTATTCGGTGATGTACCCACCGAGCCGCAGGTCATGGAGCCTGGCCGCCAGGACCGCCGTGGCGTTCCGCCCCGGAGCCTTGAGGTCCAGCGCGGGCGAGCCGGCGCGATGGCCGTCGGAGAGGGCGAGGACCCTGAGCTTCGCATTGCGAATGAGTGTTGCGGCGTCGGGAACGACCGAGTCGCCGTGGCGGAGGAATCCCATGTCACGCAATTCGTCCGCCGACCTGCTCGCTCGAGCGGTGACGATGAGGTCGAACCCCCGCACAAGGAACGGTGTGACGTCGGCACGATATTCGTCCGCGAGCCGAATCGCCTTCAGCGCCATCTCCTTTGTGCCGCCGCCCGCCGGCAGGAGTCCGACCGAGAGTTCCACGAGCCCCATGCTCGTGTCGGCGTGCGCGATGAGCGCGTGCGCATGAAGGCACAACTCACACCCACCCCCGAGGGCTTTCACCCGAGGTGCCGCGACCACCGGGACCGCCGCGTACTTCACGGCCGTGAACGAGCGCTGGAACGCAAGAAGCAGCTGCTCGATACGATCGAACGCGCGCGCCTCGATGTCCGAGGCGATCAGCGCGAGGTTCGCCCCCGCGGAGAACACCCGTCCCTCGTTCGCCACGACGACCCCCGCGCCGTGTGTTTCCGCGCGCCTCACCCCGCGCTCGAGCATCGCGAGCACGTCCCGATCCATCGCGTTCATCTTGCTGCGAAACTCGACGCAGAAGACGCCATCGCCGATGGAGAGAATCGAGGCAACCGCGTTCTCCTCGACGACGCCGCCGTTCCGCCGGATGGCCTCGAGGTCGATGGCCTTGTCGATGTCCACGCGTCGTTCCTTGGCGAACCGAGCGACCGGAGCCTCTTCGACGGTTGAGGCGTAAGACCGATCTGTACCGCACGATACACATGCGTACCACATCAGTCAAGTGGACATGCTGGTTTCGGATATCCGTCGGCATCGAGGCCGCCGACGAGATCATCGCGGACCTCGAGCACGCGCTGACGTGAGGGGAAGAAGAGCGTGATCGCGAGCCGGAAGTCCTGCAGCGAGACCCGGAGCGCCCCGTTGCAGGGCCGCTACTTGAACAGCGGCGACGGGCCCACCCTGCAGCCCATCGACGTCGGTCACCCAGACTACGTCGCCCTCGTCGATCCGCGGACGACGAGGAGAGCTCCCCGACGAGCCCTTTGACGATCGTCCGGGGGACGGTGAACGCGATGCCCTGGTACGCGAAGTGGCTCGAGGCACACCCCGCGAAGTAGGACTGCTCGGCCGCCACGTGCGGACGGAGTAGCGGGGGCCGCGCCGGTTCCCCGGGGCGGCCCCAGCCAGTTCGTAGAGCTTCCTCCGCCAGGATGGGCCGGTACTGGGCACCGATCTTCGGCGTGTTGCGGCGCGTAGAGCGCCTAGAGCACCGCTCCGGTTGAAGAGGGGGCCCCGGGACCTTAGCAATCCTTAACAAGACCTGGAGTGCGGGTCCGGGCCAAGATGCCGGAATGTCAGCGAAAGACTGGACCTCGACGACGGCACTTCTATCGGCCCCTGTTATCGACCCTGCTCCCAGGGGACGATCCGAGAACGCCCGCGCGGCACGAATGCGCTGAACGCCAGGGGCTTCGCGTGATCCGGGCGCTCTTGGCATCGGTGGGCCCGGGGACGAGACCGTTCGCCGGGCCGATTTCTTGGGCGGATCTTCCGGCGTCGGCGCCTTAGACCACGACCTCCACAAGCGAAGGAACCGCGTCGAGGGCGGCGTCGAAGCGCAGGTCGGTGCCCGCAGCGAGCTTTTTGAAGGACTCGCCTCGCGCGGCGCGGCTCGGCGCGAGGGCCACGCGTCTCCAGGAGCGCTGGGCCTATGTGGTCCAACTCGCCGGCGAGCGCCGCATCGACGACAGCCGGGAGCTTCGTCTCGCGCGCGAGTTCGTCGGCGGTACTCGGCGCGACGCGGAGCACGTTCAGCGCGACGCGGCAAGCGGAGAGCTTTAGCGCGCTCCACGCGTCACGGCGAGGCGTGCCAGCCGACCGAGCCGCCCGCCCTGGTCGATGCGGAACCATCTGTCGTGTGAGCCACGTTCGAGGCGCCCTATTGTTGGAATTCCTCTCCAATCGTGTTGACCTTGAGGACCTGCTCGCCCGTGCCGCCGAGAAGCGCGCGCGGATCGCGCTAGAACACGCCGGCCCCCAGGTGCTCTCCACCGCGGAGGTCGCCCGCTACGCACGGGTCAACCCGAAGACCGTGAATGACTGGATCAACGTCGGCGTCGGCGGGCGGAAGCTCCCCGCCGGCCACCGCGGCAGCCGCCGAACGATCCAGAAAGAGAGGACCTCGACCGCTTCCTCGCCGGCCGCCGCGAGGAGGAGGGCCGAAGCCTCGCCGACCTCATGGCGAGCCTACGGAGAAAGAGCGAGTAGACCCCGGGCAGCGAAGGAGTTGGTAGACCCGCTGCGGCCGGACGTCGCGTCGCGCGATGCGATGCAGCGGCGCGACGCCTCGTCCGGTCCACGAACAGAGGAAGAGCGCCCGGCGCGTCACCCTCTTGCAACGACGCCGAGCCGACCCTGGGCATTCACGACGGCTTCACCGCGCGCCACAGGATCTGGTCGTCCCGAATGCCCACGCGGCGCGCCTTGACCCGCTCGAGCATGTACTCGATCCATTCGAGGTGGTCGGCCTCGAGCGCGGCGGCGTCATCGGCCGTACCGAGGGCTATGACAGTGAGCTGGCTGTCAGGCCCGTCAGGCGTAACCCGCACGGTCACCACGAACTCCGCGCGCGCGCCGGGCGTGGTGAAGATGAACAGGCGTCGATCCGGCACGTCGGTGTACGCGGGGAGGCCGTCGTTGGCGAGGGCGGGGCGCCCCCTGCACACCTCGCGGAGTTTGAGCGCGAACGCCACCAGCCAGTCGGCGCCGGGTCGGGCTGCGTTCAGCGCGTCCCACAGTGCTCGCGACATAGTGGCGTGGAACCTGCCTCCCGCGGCGTGCACCGCCGCCGTGATGTCGATCTCCGTTGTGGTGGTCACGGAGCCCCCCGTGCTGTCCGGTAAACGGCGTCGCCGAGCGGCGAGACCGCGGCGGTGTCGCGGACGAGGTCGCCCTTGGAGGCCATGACGAGATCGATCAGGGGGCGACCGCTGAGATGCGAAGGCGCGCCCTCCAGCGCCCGTGAGACCTTCGGGGAGAGCTCGCCCGCCTCCGGCTTGCGGATGACGTCGGCCAGGCCGGCCTTCACGTTCGCCATGCGCGCCAGGCGGCGCCCGCGCTTCCGCTTCGGCGCCGTCGGGGGGCTGGGGTTCCGTCATGTCGGTCACGGGTTGCGCTCCGTTCGATGTGTCCGGAAGGTCCGTTAGACCGCCCGGGAGGGCCTCTCAGCCTCGCGTATTAGGTGCCCAGGCTTCCGCATTCTGGCTCGTCGCGGTCCTCATCGCGCTCGCCCTTCGGCTCCACCTCGCTCCAGTGCGGCGCCGAAGGCCGACGGTCGTTGGGCGCTCGCCGGCTCGCCTCGTCGACGATCCTCCGGATGCGCTCGAGGGCCTTCGTGACGGCGTCCTGGCTCATGCCGCGCCCCCGGCCGCCCTCGGCCTGCGCAAAGAGTCGCCGCGCACCGCCTGGAACCGCCCAGCCTCGTGGAAGCGATCGAGGAGTCGCCCGCCGTCCAACGACAGGAACCGCCTCTTGAAGTCGTCGAGGATCAGGTTTGTGGTGATGATTGTCTTGAGCTCACCGTCATACCGAGAGTTGACGACCCCGTCCCACTGCGCTGCGGCCCAGCCCCTGTCGTCCCAGCGCCAGCGCTCGAGGTCGTCGAGGACGAGGCGATCGACTTCCCGGACCTCCTTCCAGAAGTCAGCATCGATGGCGCGCGCATTGAACTCACTTGCCGGGACGAAAAGCCCGCGCAGCCCCACCCTCACTGTCTCGACGTCGCCGAAGTTCACCCGCCTGACCTCACGGAACCCATCCAGATCGAGGCCGTGGCACGCCGCGACCGTCTTGCTCGTCCCGACGCCTCCTCCCAGCACGAGGAAGGTGAGCGGGCAGTCGGAGGCCATGAACTCGAGGACCGCGGCTCGCGCATCGGTCTCCCACAGGTCATCGAGGTACGCCGAGACGCGGCGAGGGATCCGCATGCTCGCCCGCCGCGCCATCCTCTTCAGACCGTCTTCGACGCGGGTGGCCTCTTCCTTCCGTGCCTTTCGCTCCCGCTCCGCACGATCATGTTCCGCTCGGTACGCGGGATCTTCACGCATACGGCGCTCGTGCTCGGCGGCCTCCTGCCGCTTGGCCTCGAAGAACGGATGTGAACTCGGCGGAGGTTTAGAATCCATGTGCTCCTCCCTTCGCCGCGCGCGCGAGCTCGGCGAACCTCTCATGCCCGGCAGCCGGCGGTGTGTGCCGCATGTCCGCAGCGCTCTTCGCGGCCGCAGGCGCGTAGGCGTTCCACTTCACAGCGGCGAGCTCGTGAATCGAGTCGCAGCGCCGGAAGCCGTTCTCGGTGAGCGCGACGCGCCAGCGGCGCTCAACCTCGGGGACGTCGCCTCCCGAGAGCCGCAACAGATCGGCGATCGCCTTCCCATCTCGCGGCTGGAAGCCATAAGCGGAGCCGCGAACGTCGCGGAAGATCGCCTCAAGCTGCCCCTGCAGAAGCCGGTGCCGCGGGTCAGGCTCGCCCGTTCTCGTCCGCCGCTTCGCCTGCGCGCGCGCCGGAGCCACAGGCGACGGTAGGAGAGACGTTTGTGAGTCTGAACGGTCTGATCTTCTGATCTCAGTCGGCTCCGTTGTCGGCCCGCTTGCCGGGTGGCTTGTCCGCTCCGTTGTCGGTTCGCTTGTCGGCTCCTCGTCCGCCATCGCCGATTTTCTCAAGTAGTGGACGAGCCTTAGCTTGCGCGCTCTTGTCGGACCGCTTGCCGGCTTCGTTGTCGGCGAGATCGTCGCCTCGCGTGTCGGCTCGCTTGTCGGCTCGACCCACTCGAGAAGCGATGCGCGCCGGAGGGCCTCGATCACGCCCTGGGTGACGTCCTTCGAGACCTTGGCGTGCTCGGAGATCGAGCGGACGTCGTGAGTCAGCTCGCCGCGGCGAACGACGCCCACGAGGCGCCCGTGGTGGTGCCATGGCAGCTCGGCCCAGTTCGCGAGCTGGTACAGCGCGAGGTAGACGGAGCGCTGCAGGGCCGTGAACGACCGCACCGGCTCCGCGTCGAGCTCGAGCTCATCGAGCGCCACGAACGTGCGGTGCCCCACGCCCTGCTCGTCGCTCATGTGGTCGCCTCCGTGCCGGTCGCGGCGAGCAAGGCGAGGCAACGACGGCACGTCCAGAGCGGCGGAGTGTCCTTCCCGTCGAGGCGCGAGCTCGGGGGCAGGCCGCAGGGTGTCCAACCTGGGATGGTAGCGGACGGCGCGTGGCGAGAGCGCGGACGCGGCGGCGCGCAGCGCCGGGTGGGGCGCTCGTCCGGGCGGACGATGTGGAGCGCGGCCATCTAGGCGCCCTCCCCGTCGTCCTCAAGGGCGCAGAGCACGTCCAGCAGGAGCCTGCGTGCACCGCGCCGGTCGCCGGTGCGGATCGCCTCGAGCGCGCGCCCGAGCTCGGCCTCGACGAGCGCGACGCGCGGGTCCGGAAGAGGAACGGGTACACGGGTACAGGAAGGCGCCGAATCGCCCTCGTCCGTCCCGGATGGCTCGATGGCGCTCGCCCGAATTGCAGAGGAAGAACCGGCATCAGCAGTCGATCGCCGGGAATCAGCAGAAACCGCCTCGCGCCTTCGATTCCCCTGCTCTGCCGTTCGCCTTGGCGGCGGGTGGTCGGATGCGCATTCCCTGAGCCGGGGCCGGACGCCGCGGCGGAACGCCCTCGATCACTCTGGGTAGACGTTGAGCCGGTACATGATCACCAGCGCCGCGCTGGGCTTCGCGGTGGGGAACGCTCCCCGGAAGATCTCTACGATCGCGTCGCTGTCGTAGATCCGCGAGAGCGCCCGGTTCACCGCCAGACGGAGACCGTTGGCCCCCAGCGGCAGGACGATCGCGTAGGGCTCGTACCCGATGTCATCGTCCAACAGGTCGTAGTCCGAGAGGTCCTTGAGCTTGCTCCCCATGCCCACCAGCATCGTCCTGCCCGCCGCCAGCGCGTCGGCGTTTCCGCCTTCCACCAGGGAGATCGCCTCCTCATACGTCTTCGCTGGCACAACCTTGGCGTTCACGAGCCCCTTCTTCAGCGAGTCCTCCAGCGCCCGTTGATTTGGGGTCCCGGCCACAACCGCGATGCTCTTGCCCGCCAGCCCCCCGAGCGCGCGGGCGCCGACGGACTTACGGACGAGCAGCCCCGTCGCGTCGACCCACACCGGATTGGAGAAGTCCACCTGCTCCATTCGCGAGAGCGTGGCGGTGGTGGTCCCGCACTCGATGTCCACGGCGCCCTTGCGGACGAGGTCGAGCCGGTTCTGGACGTTGGCCGGAACCCACTTCACGGTGAGGCGTTGGACCTTGAGTTGCTGCTCGAGGCTGGTGACGACCCGCTTGCAGAGCTCGACGGTGTACCCGGCCGGCTGCCCGCGGACCTCATGGGAGAACGGCGGGGCGTCGGTGCGGTAGGCGATGGTGATCGTCTTGCTGTCGCGGATACGCTGGAGCGCCTTGTCCGTCGTCTGGGCGTACGTCATTCCAGGGAGCAGCGTCGCTACGAGCAGGATCAGTCGTCCCATCGCGAGGACCTCTAGGTGGGGGTGAGGCGGCGGTCGCGGGCAGCGGCCCCAGACCCGCCGTGCGGCCCGGGTTCGTTGTTGGAGTGTGCCCCACGGACGGGACCCTGATCGACCGGACCTTGGTCTCATCCCCTCGCGTGCGAGAGCCGATGGACGCCGACTCCGTACCGTCGGCACGGGACGGTCGGTGAACGCGCTTGCATGTAGCCCTCCGTGGATACCCGCCACCGGATCGGCTCGCGCGGCGCACAGCGCTGAGCCCCAAAAGGCAGATCCGGCCGCTGGACCGCGACCGGACGCGCCATGCGACGTCAGCCCCCGCCAGCCCACATGAACCCGCGCACAGGGAATCGCGGCCGAAGGAGGGACGGCGCGCTGCCGCCCGTCGGCCGCCGTATAGCCCGGGCGCTTCCGATCTCCAGCCTCGCCGCCGCAGGCACGCGGTCGTCGCCGCGGCTGCCATCGCCTCCGCCGCACGAGGCCATCGATGACCTGCGCGGCGGATGCCGACGACGACGGCGCTCCTACCCGAGCGGCCGCTCGATCTCGCGAGACGAGCTAGCGGCCGCGAATCACCCGCATCCCCGGGATCGACGACGTGATCGGGATGGTGTTGATGCTCCGCGCGCCGAGCTTCGCGAGCGTGTACCGGACCATCGCGATCGGCTGCTCCGGGCTCTCCGCCTCGACCTGGATGTTGTACTCCGTGTAGTCCTTGCCCCGGTTGGCCGTGGGCTCGTCGCCGAAGAGGTTGTTCTCCGAGAGGTAGCGGTGGACCTCGTCCGCGCTCGCGTTCGGGACGTTGAAGGTCAGCATGACCTTGTTCTCTGCGTGCGTCGCTCCGTGGACGTTGAGCAGGAACATCTCGAGCAGCTCCCGCTTCTCCGGATCCTTCTGCACCGCAGGGTTCGTGTAGATGGCCGTCTGCGACCTGAACACCGTGTCCAGGATCGACAGCCCGTAGGCCCTGATCGCGCTGCCGGTCTGAGTGATCTCGAGCGCGATGTCGACCGCCCCGTGCTTCACCTTGGACTCGGTCTTACCCCAGGACTCGTACACGAGGACCCCGCGGTCGATCTTGGGCGGCGTGCGGTACTTCTGGACCGAGTACCGCGAGAAGTCCTCCGCGAGGCCGATCGCCGCGAACGTCCGCTGGATCCACTCGAGCGCCAGGTACGGCATCTCGGAGGCGACGGTGACGAGCGGCTTGCGCGCTGCGACGCTTCGCAGGAAGTCGGCGGTGGTCGCGAACGACGGGTCGGCGACGATCCCGACGAGCCTCACCTCGCCGCGGTTGAGCGCCATCACGCGCTCGAGCCGAACGTCGACGTCGTACTCGAGCTTCATCTCGAGCATTCGCTCCTTGATCCAGTCGTCGCCGGCGATCGCGACGTCCAGCTCGCCGATCTCGAGCTGCGACCCGAACTCCTGCGGGCGACCGTCCCAGCCGAAGAGCAGGTTGATGGTCGTGAACTTCGTCGGTCCGCCCTTGTCGTAGCCGGACGTCTTGAAGCCGCTCGCGGCGAGCAGGTCCACGAGGCCGCCGCCGCGGTCCGCGCTCGCCAGGGAACCCGCGGGCATGCCGATCTTGAGCTTCGTCTTCGAGTCCATGTGGCGTCCTCTCTCGCGCTCAGCGTCCCTGGGCGCCAACGTCGACGAGCTCGAGCGTGCCGTCGTCCCGGATACGGCGGTAGTAGCACGACGCGTAGGGCGAACCGTCGGGCCGCTTCGCGTGGCACGCGCCCTTCCCCTGCGGCGTCACCAGATACACGAGCGAGTTCTGCTCGCAGTTGGTGCGGATCTCGTCCACGCGGAGCATGTCGCCGGACGTGAGCCCCTTCTTCCACAGCTCCCGGCGGCTACGGCTCCAGAACGTGGCGTATCCGCTTCGCCGCGTCTCCTCGAACGCCTCGCGATTGGCGAAGGCGAGGATGAGGACGTCCTTCGTGCGGGAGTCTTGCGTGACCACCGGGACGAGGGCCTGTCCGTCCGGTCCGAAGTCGAGCAGGAGCTCGGTGGTGTGTTCCTTTGCCATGTCGTCGCCGTCCCGTGCTGGTGGTGGGCGCACACTTTAGGCTGAAACCCGCGCGCACGGTAGGCGGCCGCGCGAGGAGGGCCGGCTACGGGCGGAGCCCTGCTCGCCCGTAGCCGCTACCAGGCGGACGAAGCTCGGCGATCTGGGACTCGGCGCGTCCCGCTGCTCGCGCGGCGCGGGTCGGCGCCCGTGGCCGCGCAGACGCGCCCGCGAGCCGGGAGCGCTCCGTGCCCCATGGACGCGACCCTGATCGACCGGACCTTGGTCTCATCCCCTCGCGTGCGAGAGCCGATGGACGCCGACTCCGTGGCACATGACGCGGGGGCGCCGCCGCAAACCCGGGGAGCGCTTCGCTTCTTCTTGCGCTCCCGTGGCAGCCGCGTGCTTCGCCCCGTTCGCGAGGGAATGCGTCGCGACAGCTGAGCGTACACTTTCACGTGACGCACGCGGAACTCGCATCCATTCGCCGTCGGCTCACCGAAGCAGTCGTGCCTCGAAGCGGCGCGCCCGCAAGCGCGGTGCACGACGCGCTTCGCGTAGCCGGCCTGACTCCGCACGTAGCGGCACTGCTCGCGCTCGCGGAGCGCCGGCTACGGAGCGGCGGCGAGGTCCCGGACTGGATCGCGACCGAGCTCAAGAGCGCGGCGAAGCAGCGCGACAACGAGGTCGCAGAAGCGCTGCGCCGAACCCCTTGGCTTCACCGGCGCTAGCGTCGTCGTCGCGAGCTCGGGCCTGGTTCTCCTAGGCCCGGAGCCGCCGGGCTACGCCGCCGCCGCCGCGGCCGCTCGACCCGCCTCGACGTACCGATGGCGGAGGCCGGGCCGGAAGAACGCCTCGAAGGAATTCCCCTCGAGCGGCTCGCCCGGCCGGATCTCCACGAGGTCGACGCGGCGGAACGCGCGCGGGCTGCGCTTCGGGTAGAGCCCCCGGACGACCTCGTCGCGGACTCCGCTCGCGAGATCGCCCTTCGCCTCGAGGCGCGTGAGCGCGTCGACCCAGGCGTTGACGGCGCGCGCCTCCGCGAGGTCTCGCGTGAGCCGCTCGTCGATGAGCATCTCCACGAGCCTCAGCACGAGGTCCGCGCCGCCGAGCGCGGCCGCCGCCTTCACGGGGATCGACATGTTCGGCGGGTCCGCCGCGATCACGTAGACCACGTCGATCCGCGGATCCTGGTCGATCGCCTCGCCGATCGGCGTGTTGTTCACGATGCCGCCGTCCACGCACGGCCCCACGTCCGCGAGCGTCACCGGGCCGAAAGCGAACGGGAACGCGGCCGACGCGGCCGCGGCCTGGAAGATGCGATCCCGCGCGCCCGGGTCGTCCAGCGCCGGTCCATCGAAGCGCTCGACGTGCTCGAACGTCGTCCTGCTCGCGCCGACGCCCGCGAGCGGCGTGACGACGATCCGCAGCGACACGTCGTGCGCCGGAGCAGCGCCGCGGATCGGCACCTCCTTCCTCAGGAGGTCGACGATGCGGTGCGTCCCCGAGGCGCCGCGCCGGTGCAGCCAGCTCGAGAGGTCCGGCTCGAACACGTGCCACACGTTCGCCTTCTCTTCCCAGAGGTCGACGAGCCTGGTCGCCGCACCCACGGCATCCCCCATCCGCGCGCCAGCCGCGAGCATGGTCGCGTTGAGCGCGCCCGAGCTCGTGCCGACCAGCCTCCGGATCGGGACGTTCTCGGCGTGCAGCCTCCGCGTCAGCTCCGCGAGCGCACCTGCCGCGAACGCGCCCTTTGCGACCGCTCCCCCGATGACGATCGCCGCCGCGCCGTGAGCCATGTCCGTCCTCGTGGTCTGGAGAGGCGCGACGGTACGGAGACGGCCGGGCGCCGTCCACGAGCGACATGGAGCGCCCCTTCAGAGCACCGGCTGGGCGTATGTTCGGGACCCACGATCGCGGGACGAGCCGAAAGCCGGACCTGGCGGCACGCACGCGTATACTTCCCATGTGCACTTCACCGAGTGGCTACGCGACTTCAGCGCGCTACACGAGCACGCGCGCCGAGGTTACCTCTCGGGAGAAGATCGCGAGATCTACCTCGCCCGCCGCGACGAGCTGACGCAAGCGCTCATTGCCGCGCAGCAGCGGCTCGCGGCTCAGGGGGCGAACCGGCGGAACCTGCTTCGCGTCGCGCGCGCTATCGAGGTCGAGCTCGCGACGCCGCTGAGCCGCGAGCGTGCGCTGACGACATCGCTATCGGTGGGCGGCTTCTCTGCGCTGCTCGCGACCCCGCTCACCCGAGACGAGGTCATGAAGTGCTCGCTCCGGATGCCCGGTGGCGAGCAGATCGAGACCACGGCGAAACCCGTCGGTACGATGGCTCACGCCGGTACCACGCTCGTATCATTCACGTTCGGTAAGCTTGGCGATCGAGATCGCGAGCGGCTCGAGACGCTCATCTTCGACACCGCGCTCGAGCAGCTCGCTGACCGATGAGCCACGCCCGGCGCGCGACCCTCACGCAGCACGCAGGCCCGTCCCGCGCAGCGAGAGCGAACCCGCAAGACACAGCTCCACGCAGAGCGCGCAGCCGGTACAGCGCTCGCGGTCGACGGTCGGCATCCCCCTCGCGTCGAGCGCGATGGCGAGCTGCGGGCACCGCGAGCAGTTTCCGCAGCCGGTGCACGTCGCGAGGTCCACCTCGCAGACGGCCTTCCCGATCGGCGGCATGATCTGCCCTGCGGTGCTGCCGACGAGCTCCGAGACCGAGCGCAGGCCCCGCTCGGCGAGGAAGAACGAAAGCCCGGCCTGCAGCTCGTTCACGACGCCGAGCCCGTACCTCATCGCGGCGGCGCCCACCTGCACCGTGCGCGCGCCCAGGGCGATGAGCCGCGCGGCGGTTCGGTAGTCCATCGGTTCGCAGCGGCTGCTCACCACTAGCCCGCGACCGGCGGCGCTCGCGAGGGCGGGCTCTTCCCCGACCGCCGCGGTGCGCGGCGCGAACGCCAGGACGGAAGGCGCGCCCGCGAGCGTCACGCCCGCAAGCCTGTCCGGATGGCGCGCGAACGCCGCGGCGATGGCTGCGAGCAGCGGATCCGCCGCGACGGATGCGACGAGCTTGAACAGCCTGGGCACGCCCGGATCGCTCACCGCGAGCACTCCGTCGATGAGTCGCGCCCACGTCTCGGGGTCGTGCGCGACACCGTCCCCCGGGGAGACCGCGTACTCGATGCCCATGGCGCCGGCCGCGTCGAGCCGGTGCGTGATCGCCTCCCAGCAGCCGACGTCGGCCTCGAGGTCGCCCGTGACCGGGGCGCCAGTCGAGACCAGCGTCAGTCGGTCGGGAAACTCCTGTCTGAGGCGCTCGACGTCGGCGCACGCGCGGTCGAGGGCGTCGCCCGGCGCGCTCAGCACACCGCCGGCCCAGCCGGCCTCGTAGGCCCGTTTGATGCGGGCGTACTCGTCAGCGGCCGGCGCGGCCGAGAGGAGGAAGGGCGAGGCGATGGGCCGTCCGAAGAAGTCCGTGTCGAGGGGCACGGGCAGGCCGGCCCGCGCGCGCGAGCTGCGCCCGGCTCCGTCGGCAGTCGAGCCGGGGCGGTTCCACTCCGGGCAGGTCGCCCGCTTCGGGCAGCCGATCCCGTCCGCGCACGATCCGCGGTCGGGGCAAGCGGCCTCCTCGACGCCCGCGAGCATCTGGTGCACCTCGAGGCCCGCCCGCTTGCCCGAGGTCAGCGCCTCGACCACCGACGTCGGCCCGGTGTCGAGGTCACCGGTGTAGAGGACGCGCGGGTGGCGCTCGCACTTGAGTCCGGGCTTCGCGCCGATGGCGAGGATCACCACGTCGAGGTCGCGGCGGTCGTGATGTCCGTGCGGCAGATCCTCGAGACGGCTCGGGTGGAAGGCCTGGCCCGATGCCAGCTTCACTCTGCACAGGTCGAGCCCGGTCACCTCCGCCCCGTCGCCACGGATCGCGGTGACGCGCACCCGACCGCTCACGTGTACACCGACCGCGAACAGGCGCTCACGCTCGACACGTGTCGGCGCCAGCTCGGACAGGGCCTTGCGCGCGAAGAGCTCGACGTGGGCCGCCCCCTGCGCGATCGCCGCCTCGGCGCAGTCCAGCGCCGCGCCCCCGTCACCGACGACCGCGACACGCCGGCCGCCCAGCGCGGGCGGATCGCCGCCGAGCACCCGGGTCCAATGAATGGCGCGCTCGGCGCCCGGAACGTCGAGGGGCGCCGGCTCGTCGAGCCCCGCGGCGACGATCACCGCCGCGTAGCCCCGCGAGAGCAGGTCGCGCGGCAGCTCCACCCGCTCACCCAGCACGAGCTGCACGTCGCCCAGCCCGAGCAGCCAGGCGACGTCCGCCTCGAGCACCGCGGGATCGAGGCGCTCGCGGGGGATGAGCCGGGCCATGCCCCCGGCTTCGCCCGCCCCGTCGAAGACGTGGACGGTGTGCCCGGCCTTGGCGAGCACGCTCGCGGCGCCGAGACCCGCCGGGCCCGCGCCCACCACCGCCACCCGCTCCCCCGTGGCGGGCAGCGGCGCAAAACGCGGGAGCACGCCGAGCTGCCCGGCCCGGCGCACGATGCCGGCCTGGATCCCCGGGATGTTCACCGGCGAATCGAAGCTGCGCCGCGTGCACCTCGCCATGCACAGCGTGTCGGGACAGACCGAGCCGCAGACGCCGCCGAGCGGGTTGTGCGCCAGGATCTGCGCGGCGGCGCGCCGGTAGTCGGAGGGCTCGCCGCAGCGGGCCGCCATGATGAAGTCGGCTGGCGAGCACCCCGCGGGACAGCCGCGCCGGCACGGCCTCGTCTCGCAGGATTGGCACCGGAGGAGCTCGGCGCGCAGCTGGGCATCGCTCAGGTACGCCGGCGACATCGGCCACCTCGGGCGGAGCTACAGCCACTCGATGGTGCCGGTCTCGACGTCGTAGATCGCGACGGCGATCTTCACCTTGCCCTCCTCGACGAGCTTCTTCACGACGGCGCTCCGCTCGACGAGCGCGGCAGCGGTCCGCCGGGCGTTGGCGTGCGCGGCGTCGTTCAGCAGGCCCTCCTTGCCGGGCGCCTTCCGCGCCGCGTCCACCGCCGGCGCGATCTCGCCGACGATCGCGCCGAGGTTTCCCTCGACCTTCTCGCCCTTCGCGACCGCTTCCGCCGTGGCCTTCACCGCGCCGCAGCCGTGGTGGCCGAGTACGACGATCGCGGGCACGCCCAGGTGCTCCGCCGCGTACTCGACCGAGCCCAGGTCGACGGGGTCGGCGACGTTCCCGGCCACGCGGACCACGAACAGATCGCCGAGGCCCTGATCGAAGACCAGCTCGGGCGCCACGCGCGAGTCCGAGCAGCCGATGATCGTCGCGAACGGCTTCTGGCCGCCGGCGAGCGCCTTCACGCGGGCCAGCGACTGGTCCGGGTGACGCGCGGCGCCGGAGGTGAAGCGCGCGCTGCCTTCCTTGAGCAGCTTCAGCGCCTCATCGGCGGTCGGGCCGCCCTCGGGATGGCCGCTCGCGAGCGCTAGGACAGGGACGGCGAGGACAGCGAGCGACGCGAGCATCGGGATGCGCATCGTGATCTCCGGGAGTGTGGTGGGTGACCGAGAGCCGCGCGCAAGACTCGCGCTCCCGAGCGCAGTTCGCAACGACTTCCCACCTTGACCACGATCGCGCGGGAGATCGAGCTGGCGAGTCGATGTCACTCGCTGCCGCCACCTGCCATCGCCTCCGTCGCCGAGGCCCTCGCCGCCGCCGTCTTGCGAACCTCGGCGATCGCCCGCTCGAGCGCGTCCAGATCCGGCGGCTTCGCGAGATGGAGATCGAACCCGGCCTCCTTGGACCGCTCGAGATCCTCCTCCTGCGCATACCCGCTGAGCGCGATCAGCGCCACGCCGCGGACCCCAGGATCGGCCCGGATCCGCTTCGCCACCTCGAAGCCGTCCATGCCGGGCAGACCGATGTCGCAGAGCACGACGTCCGGGTTGAGCGCGCGCACCTTGTCGAGTCCATCGGAACCGCTCGACGCGACGTCCACGACGTGATCGTTGAGCTCCAGCGCCTCCTTCAGCGTCTGGGCGGCGTCGGCGTTGTCCTCGATCACGAGCACCCGCCGCGCCGGCCCCGGCGGCGCTCGTCCGGCATCCACGACGGTCAGTCGAGGTGTCCTGCGCCGCTCGAGCGGCAGCCGAACCGTGAACGTCGCGCCCGTCCCGACACCATCGCTGTGCGCGGTCGCCGAGCCGCCGTGGAGCTCCGCCAGTCCCTTCACGAGGGCCAATCCAAGCCCGAGCCCGCCGGTGCTCCGGTCGAGCGTGCTGTCGGCCTGGACGAACGGCTCGAACAGCCGGCGCAGGACCTCGGGCGCGATCCCGGCGCCCGTGTCTCGCACGGTCACCACCGCCGCCCCATCGGCCTGCTCGACGGCCAGCGTCGTCTCTCCACCACGATGCGTGAACTTCGCCGCGTTCTGAAGCAGGTTTCCGATCACCTGAGAGATCCGCGTCGCGTCTGCATTCACCACGACGGGCTCACCTGCGATACGCACGTCGAGGTGCACGCCATTGTTGGCGAACAGGTCGCGGTGGTCCTCCACGGTGCGACGCGCGAGCTCGCCGAGGTCCACGCGCTCACGCTGGAGCCGGACCTTCCCGCGGGTGATCCGCGTGACGTCCAGGAGGTCGTCGACGAGCCGCGTGGTGTGCTGGACCTGCCGCTCGATGACCTCGAGCGCGCGCCGAGCCTGCTCTCCACCGGGGGCAGCGCGCCCGAGGATGTACAGGCTGTTCCGGATCGGCGAGAGCGGATTTCGCAGCTCGTGCGAGAGCATCCCCAGGAACTCGTTCTTGCGCCGATCGGCTTCCCTCAGCGCGTCGATCAACCTGTCGCGCTCCGCCTCCGCAGCTCTCCGCGCGTCGATGTCCTCGATGGTGCCGATCGCGCCGCGGAAGGTCCCGGCCTCGTCGCGCAGCGCCGTCACGCACTCGTGTGCCCACTGGCGCGTCCCGTCCCGGCGGAGGTATCGCTTCTCGCACTCGACCCGATCTCGCAGTCCGTCCCGCAGCTCGCTCGCCAGCTGGACCGTCATCGGGCGGTCCTCCGGCGCTGTCATCTCGTCGAGCGTCTTGCCGATCAGCTCCTCCGGGGAGTAGCCGAGCATCTTGCACAGGCGATCGTTGACCGCGGCGAACCGCGCTTCCCGATCCACCTCGACGATGCCGAGGGCCGCCTTCTCGAACACCCCCTGCAGACGGTGCTCGCTCGCGCGCAGCTCCTGCTCGATGCGCTTGCGATCGCTGATGTCGACGATGAAGGCGACGCCTTCTTCCTGACGCCGCTCGTCGAGGAGGGCCCCGCCGATGATGATCGAGATCCGCCCGCCGTCTTTCCGGAGGTACTCCTTCTCGAACGGCGGGCTGACGCCGGTCGCCCTGAAGTTCGCGAGGGCGGCTTCGTCGAGGTGACGCCACTCCGGAGGGGTCATCGCGACCCAGTTCATGCGCCCGGCGACGAGCTCCTCCCGGCTGTAGCCGGTCATCTCGAGGAACTTGTCGTTGGCGTCCGTGATCCGTCCTTCGACCGTCCAGTACACCACCCCGACCATCGCAGCCTCGTACAGCCGGCGCAGGCGATTCTCGGCGCGGCGGCGGTCCGTGACGTCCTGGCCATAGACGTTCACACCCGCACCGGCGGGTACGAAGTGAACCTCGAAGTGCCGTTCGCCAAATGGCATCTCGATCCGGAGGCTGCGCCGCTCTGCCTTGGCTGCGCGCGCGGCGTCCAGCATCGGAGGGGGAACGGGCCGGCCCGGCCCGAGGCCGAGCGCCGACCGCGCGGAGGGGTTCGCGTAGCGGACGGAGAGGTCGCTCTCCAGCCCGAGGACCGGGTCGGGGTTCTCCTCGGGGAAACGAGCGATCTCCAGCGCCCGATCCTTCTCACGCTCCACGGCCTCCCGAGCCTGCTTGAGATCGGTGATGTCCATCGCGATCCCGGCGATCCGCACCGGTTTCCCGCTGGCGTCTCGGAACGCGCGCCCCCGCGCCGCGATCCAGCGTACCGATCCGTCCGGAAGCGGTACGCGCGTCTCCGCGTCGTAGTCGGAGCCCCGCGCGAGCGCCTCGTCGACCCTGCGTCGGACGGGTTCCCGATCGTCGGGATGGATCACGCTGAGGAAGGTGTCCGGCGTGACCTCCGCGTCCGTGCGGAGCCCGAACAGCGCCTTCATGCGATCGGACCACACGGTCTTCCCGCTCTCCGTGTCCCTCCTCCAGAAGCCCATCCGCGCCGCGTCGAGCGCCACCGCGAGGTTCTCCTCGATCGCCCTGGTGCTCGCGCGCACCTCCGCCAGCGCGAGCTGCGACTGGATTCGCGCGACCAGCTCGCGCGTCGAGAAGGGCTTCGCCAGGTACTCGTCCGCGCCGGCCTCGAAGCCGCGGATCCGGTGGTCCTCGCCGGCCTGGGCCGAGAGCAGGATGATGGGCACCGCGCGCGTCTGCGGGGATTCACGGAGCGCCCGCGCGAGCGCGAAGCCGTCCATCCCGGGCATCATCACGTCGCTCAGCACGAGGCCCGGAGGATCGACGCGCGCGGCCGCGAGCGCGGCCTCGCCGTCCGCGAAGGCGCTCACGCGCCAACCCTGCTGCTCGAGGAGCCATGTCAGGTAGCCGCGCATCTCCTCGTTGTCCTCGGCGACGAGGATGTGCGGGCGGTCCGCACGCTCCTCCTCGCCGACCGGGACGACAGGTCCCGGAAGCGCGAGCGCGGGCTCGAACGTCGCGGCGACCTTGCCGGCTCGCTCGAGCAGGTCGTCGAGCGATCGGGGCCGCGTTCGATATCCGGGGCCGGCGGCGCTGGCGCGCACGCGGGCCGCCGGCAGGTGAGCGGACCCCGCTGGAAGCGACACCGTGAAGACGCTGCCCTCGCCGACGGTGCTCGCGACGTCGACGCTTCCTCCATGCAGCTTCACGAGCTCCTGCACGAGGGACAGGCCGATGCCGCTCCCCTCCGTCTTCCGGCCGCGGGCGTCCGACACCCGGTAGAAGCGGTCGAAGATGCGGGGCAGCTCGTCGGCTGGGATACCGGAGCCTGTGTCGCGGACGGACAGCTCGGCGCGATCTCCCTTCCACGCGAGCGAGACCGCGACCTCGCCAGCGCGAGTGAACTTGAAGGCGTTCGAGACCAGGTTCGCGACGATGCGCTCGTACATCTCCCGGTCGACGAAGATCGGCTCCGGGAGTGGACTGGCGTCGACCCTCAGCTTGACGCCCGTGAGGCGGCCCACCGACTGGAATGCGCCGGTGAGCGCCGCGGTCAGCGGCGCGAGATCGGTAGGCTCGAACGCAGGTCGTCGCTCGCCGGCCTGGATACGCGAGAACTCCAGGATGGAGTCGACGAGCTCGCTGAGCCGCAGGCCGCCCCTCCTGACGCGCTCGAGGTGCGCTCGCTCCTCCGGCGCGAGTCTCGCCGGATCGCGGAGGATCTCCTCGAGCGGCGCCAGCATGAGCGCGAGCGGTGTGCGGAGCTCGTGGCTCACGTTGCTGAAGAACGTCGTCCGCGCCTGGTCCAGCTCCGCGAGCCGCTCGTTCAGGGTACGCAGCTTCCGGTTGGCCTCGTCCAGCTCCTCGCTGCGCCCCAGCACCTCCGCTTCCATCGCCACGAGCCTGCGGCGCTGTCCCGCGCCGCCGTCGCGCTGCGCTTCCGCGGCGCGCACCCTCCGCACCCACTCGGTCACGTCTTCGACGCGGTGGACGATGCAGGCGACCCCTCCGTCGTTCGAGAGCACTGGAGCGTTCACCGGGCTCCAGAACCGCTCCTCGAACGCGCCGCCCGCGGCGCCGCCTCGCCGGACGTCATACTTCTGCACCGCCATCGTGTCGGGCGCGCGCGTCGCGAGCACGCGCTCGAGCGAGGCGCGGAGGTTCCTCGTACCGGACGCGCCTGGATCGTCGGGGTTGTCCGGAAACACCTCGAACAGTCCCCGCCCCACGATGTCGTCCTTCCGCGTGTGGGTCGCCAGGAGGTAGGCGTTGCTCGCGTGAATGATCGTGAAGCGCGGGCTGTCGGGCTCGAGCAAGAGGAACAGCCCAGGCGCCTGCTCGAACACCTGCCGGTAGTCGGGCGCACCCAAGGCGGCCATCTCGTCCTCGAACGCAGTCTCCGCCCTCGGTGCTTAGGCGGTCCCCAGCGACGCGGCAACGCGCAGGGGATGGACCGGGCGCTCGCCTAGGTCGCGGGGCTCCCCCGGCGCCGGCCTCAGTGCACCGTGGGCTGCGCGCCCCGCAGTGATCGGAAGCCCGCGCGGACCTCCGCGGAGAGGAGTTGCGGCTGTTCCCAGGCCGCAAAGTGCCCGCCTTTGTCGAGCCTGTTGTAGTGGATGAGCCTGGGATACGCCCGCTCCGCCCAGCTCCGTGGAGCAGGGTAGAGCTCGTCAGGGAAGACGCTCACGGCTACAGGGACGGAGACGCCTTTGGCAGTGAAATACCCGAGTTTCCCCCAATTCTCCCAATAGAGACGGGCGCCCGACAGCGCCGTGTTCGTCAACCAGGCGATCGTGATGTTGTCGAGGATGTCGTCGCGCGTGAGGCCGGCGGATTCTCCCGCAAAGACGCGCGATATCAGCTCGTAGCTGCGCGCGTCGTGATCGAGGAAATAGGCCGCCAGGCCGACGGGTGAATCCACGATTCCGTACAATGTCTGCGGTCGCAGCCCCATCTGGTAACCGTAGGCGATTCCCTTTTGATATACGAACCGCAAACGCTCGTAAGCGACCTTCTCATCGGCTGAGAGACCCGATGGCGTCGGCGCCCCGGAAAATGCCGCTTGGTCGATGTCGACCGGAAAGATGCCAGGCATGTTGGTGTGAATGCCGAGCAACTCCGGAGGCGCCTGCAGGCCCATCAGGTCGGTGATGACCGCGCCCCAATCGCCCCCTTGCGCCACGAACTGCGTGTATCCGAGGCGCTTCATCAGGACGACCCAGGCGCGCGCGATGTGGGGAACATCCCACCCGGTGGTGGTCGGTTTGCCTGAGTATCCGTAGCCCGGCATGGACGGGATCACCAGGTGGAAGGCATCCGATGGGCTCGCGCCGTGCGCCGTCGGATTGGTGAGCGGATCCACGATCTTCAGCTGCTCGACGACCGAGCCGGGCCATCCGTGCGTGACGATGAGTGGCAACGCATCTTCATGTCTCGACCGAACGTGGATGAAATGAATGTCCAGGCCATCGATCTCGGTCATGAACTGCGGCAGGGCATTCAGCCTCGCCTCGCACTTGCGCCAGTCGTAGTCTTTCGCCCAGTAGCGCGCGAGCGCCTGGATCGTCGCGAGCTGCACGC
>Ga0318572_10000179_pt1 | contig 23160 bp, 19 predicted proteins | sample GRESIP089b5f20_FD_202528 | JGI IMG/M metagenome (GOLD analysis project Ga0318572, IMG submission 202528) | Tropical soil microbial communities from Luquillo Experimental Forest, Puerto Rico - GRE.SIPMG.089b5f20 | ecosystem: Environmental > Terrestrial > Soil > Tropical forest > Bulk soil...
CAGCAACTGCACGATGCTGTGCTCGAGGAGTTCGGAAAGATTGACATCCTGGTGAATGCTGCCGGAGTTACCCATAAGGCTCCAACGCTGGAAGTGGATGAAGGCGACTGGGAGCGTGTCATCGACATCAACCTAAACGGAACTATGCGTAGCTGCCAGGTTTTTGGCTCCACCATGGTCCGTGCCGGCTATGGCCGCATTATCAACATCGCCTCGCTCACCTCGTTTGTGGGTTTCTATCGCGTGGCAGCGTACGCCGCCAGCAAAGCAGCCGTCGCATCGTTCACCAAAACGCTCGCAATCGAGCTCGCGCAGACTGGGGTGAACGTGAATGCGATTGCTCCCGGCGTTTTTCCGACGCCGTTGAACGCAAGCCTGATTCAGGGAACGCCGCGTGGCGAGGAGTTGATTCTGCGTACGCCGATGCGCCGATTCGGCGAAGCGAAAGAGCTTGCAGGAACCGCAATCTTTCTTGCATCAGAAGCTGCATCCTTCATCACCGGCGAAGTGGTCGCAGTGGATGGCGGATTCTTGGCGAGCGGCGTAAATCAGTAACGGCAACGCGAGGGAGCAGCGATGAAGATCACCGGCGCACGCGTCAATGTAACGTCTCCCGGACGCAACTTCGTCACGCTCATTATCGAGACCGACGAGGGTATCTGTGGTCTAGGCGATGGCACGCTGAACGGTCGCGAGCTGGCTGTTGTCAGCTACCTCACAGATCACGTAATCCCATGCCTGATCGGCCGCAATCCTTTCGACACGGAAGACATCTGGCAATATCTCTATCGCGCGCCGTATTGGCGCCGCGGCCCAGTCACCATGGCCGCGATTGCAGCTGTCGATCTGGCGCTTTGGGACATTAAGGGCAAGGCACTCGGAACGCCTGTCTACAATCTCCTCGGCGGTCGAAGCCGCGATCACGTGCTGGTGTATGCACACGCCAACGGCAAGGACATTGACCATGCGATCGAAGACGTTGCTCGTCAGCGCGACCTTGGCTACCAGGCAATCCGCGTGCAGTGCGGCGTTCCCGGACTCGCTTCAACCTACGGCGTAGCCAAGAGCGAGGCACGCTACGAGCCGGCAGAGCGGGGCCTACCTACGGAACATGCCTGGGCCACGGAGCCGTATCTACGCCATACGCCGCTCCTCTTCGAGCGCGTTCGTCATGTATTCGGCGAAGATCTTCACCTGTTGCATGACTGCCACCATCGCCTCACGCCGATTGAAGCTGCGAGGCTTGGCAAAGAGCTGGAGCCGTTTCACCTGTTCTGGATGGAGGACCCGACGCCCGCGGAGTTGCAGGAAGGGTTCAAAGTGATCCGCGAACACACCACTACACCGATTGCGGTGGGCGAAATCTTCAACTCCATCTGGGATGCGCACGATCTTATTCGCAATCAGTGGATCGATTACATTCGCATGACGGTGACGCACGGTGGTGGTCTGACACACCTGAAGAAGGTGGCAGACTTTGCATCGCTCTATCACGTGCGCACCGGATGCCATGGTGCGACGGATCTATCGCCAGTAAGCATGGCTGCCGCGTTGCACTTCGCAACCGCGATCAGCAACTTCGGTATCCAGGAGCACATGCCGCACGCCGAAGAGACTGACGCGGTGTTCCCGCACGCATACCGGTTCGAGGCTGGCACAATGACGCCTGGAGACAAGCCCGGACTCGGTGTTGAACTCGACGAAGCGCTCGCAGCTAAGTATCCATACCAGCGGGCCTATCTCCCAGTGAACCGCAAACTCGACGGCACCATGACGGACTGGTAGCTATGCAGAATATGGTTGAACCAGCAGACCAGTTCGTCGAGCCAGTCTTGAAGGGCCGCTGGACTGTTTGCGCGCTACTGTTTGTCGCCACGACGATCAACTATATCGACCGTCAGGTTCTCTCCATCCTCAAACCAGTGCTCTCCGGCGCAACGCTCCATTTGCAACCTCTGTTTCCGGGTTGGCCAACCGTTGAGCGTTCCATCCAGTTGACTGATGCACAGTATGGAAATGTTCTCGCTGCATTTCAGATCGCATACGCATTAGGGGTTGTCTTCGCAGGCCGGATGGTCGATCGGCTGGGCTGCCGCAAGGGGTATCCGATTGTCACGGGGCTCTGGAGCCTCGCGGCAATGGGGCACGCTCTGGTCAGGTCTATCGGCGGATTTATTGTCGCGCGATTCTTTCTCGGCCTCGGCGAAAGCGGCAATTTCCCTGCGGCGGTGAAAGCGACAGCCGAGTGGTTTCCGCAGCGGGAGCGCGCGTTCGCCACTGGCATCTTCAACTCTGGCGCGAGCGTGGGTGCCATTCTCGCGCCCTTGGCCGTTCCGTGGGTAACACTCCGCTTCGGGTGGCGTGCGTCGTTTCTGTTAACCGGCGTATTTAGCGTTATCTGGATCGTGCTCTGGTCTGTGCATTACCGCACGCCCACTGCTGCATCTCCTGAGCAGCCAAAAAACCAGACGCAACAAGCTCAACCGAGCCACGCTTGGTGGAGCCTGCTGGCTCATAGGCAGGCGTGGGCGTTCATCCTTGCCAAGTTCTTCACGGACCCCGTCTGGTGGTTCTTTCTGTTCTGGCTGCCACAGTACTTCAACTCGCGATTCCACGCGGACCTGTCTCATCTGGGCCTGCCGTTGGTCGTTGTGTACGCAATGTCCACGTTCGGAAGCATCTTTGGCGGCTGGCTGCCAAAAGGGTTCCTTCGCCTGAGAATGAGCATGAAACCGGCACGACTGGCGGCAATGCTGGTCTGCGCGTGCCTGGTTCTGCCTGTGGCGTTTGCCGGCGCGGTGCAGTCCATGTGGATAGCGGTTGCGCTGCTCAGCCTAGCTGCCGCCGCGCATCAGGGCTGGTCGGCCAACGTATACACTACTTCGTCTGATATGTTCGCCAGCAGGCACGTCGCCACCGTCGTCAGCTTCGGGCAGGTCTCAGGCGCCGTCGGCGGCGCAATCTTTCAGCCAGTCGTCGGTCACGTTGTGCAGTGGACACATAGTTATGTTCCTTTGTTCATCTACTCGGCAGCTGCTTATCTGGGCGCGCTTGGCTTAGTCTGCCTACTGGCACCGGGGCTGCGTTCGGTCCACGCTGCGGAGTAAAGGGAGGCAAGACAAAATGCAGAGCCGCAAGTTGCGCATGGGGATGGTGGGCGGCGGTCCGGGTGCGTTTATTGGCCCAGTTCATCGCATCGCTGCAGAACTCGACGGAAAGATCGAACTGGTTGCTGGCGCATTTTCAAGCGTGCCGGAGCGCTCTCGCGCTGCTGCCGAGATGTACCGCATCGATCCCTCACGATGCTACTCCGACTACAGTGAAATGATCGAGGTTGAGCGCCGCCGCGATGACGCAATTGATTTCGTCTCCATCGTGACGCCAAATGCGCTGCACCTCCCCGTAGCCATCAAGGCATTGCGTCATGGTTTTCCGGTGATGAGCGACAAGCCCGCCACGGCAACGTATGAGCAGGCGCTGGCTCTGGAAGCCGCAGTGAAGGAAACAAATCTGCCTTACGGCCTCACGCACACCTATGCAGGATACGCGCTCGTCCGCGAAGCTCGTGCGATCTGCGCCAGCGGGGAACTGGGCGCCATTCGTAAAGTAGCCGTCGAGTATCTGCAAGGTTGGCTTAGCCGCAAGGTCGAAGCAACTGGCCAGAAGCAGGCCGCATGGCGCGTCGATCCTGCATTGAATGGCCCCGGCGGTTGCATCGGCGATATCGGCGTGCACGCCTTTCATCTGCTTGAGTACGTAACAGGACTTCAGACGGTAGCGTTACAGGCCACGCTTTTGTCGGTTGTCGAAGGCCGTCCGGTAGACGACGACTGCACTGCGCTATTGCGCCTGAATAATGGAAGCCAGGCGGTACTCATGACATCGCAGATCGCGACTGGCGAGCGTAATGGTCTGCGTCTCCGTGTGTATGGAGAAGCCGGATCGCTCGAATGGGCGCAAGAGGATCCGAATCGCCTGCGCGTGAAGTGGATCGACGGGCCTGAGGAGATTCGCCACGCAGCCGGCGGGTATCTCAGCGACTCCGCAACCGCGGTGACGCGTCTGCCCGGCGGGCATCCTGAGGGATATCTCGAGGCATTTGCCGTACTCTATCGCGAATGGGCAGACGGTTTATCAGCGTGGAAGTCCGGCGCGGCCGAGCCATTGCCCGAGACGCTTCCCGGTTTGCAGGCAGCGGTGCGCGGCATGCGATTCATCGATCGCGCCATTGCCAGTAGCCAATGTGGGCAGTGGGTTGATTTGTAGTGCAGGAGTCATTGTATGAAGACCATTCAAGGACCGGGCATTTTTCTTGCGCAGTTCGTCAGTGATGTCGCTCCTATGAATTCGCTGGCCGGAATGGCTCGATGGGCAGCGGGCCACGGATTCGTAGGCGTGCAGATCCCAAGCTGGGATGCGCGGCTCTTTGATCTGCAAAAGGCTGCGGAGAGTCGCGCGTATTGCGATGACATCCTCGGAGTTTTGAACGAAGCAGGTCTCGAACTGACTGAGCTTTCAACGCACCTCCAGGGCCAGCTCGTCGCCAGTCATCCTGCGTTCGATCTCGCACTCGAAGGGTTTGCCCCTCCGGAATTCGCGCACAACGCAACAGCGCGGCAGGAGTGGGCTGTGCAGCAGTTACTGTGGGCCGCGCAGGCCAGCCGCAACTTCGGCCTCAAGGCGCACGCAACCTTCTCCGGCGCTCTCGCATGGCCATTCTTCTATCCGTGGCCGCAACGGCCTGCGGGCCTCATCGACGAGGCGTTTGATGAGCTCGGCCGCCGCTGGTTGCCTATCCTGGACGCATTCGACGCTGCCGGTGTGGATGTTTGCTTCGAGTTGCATCCCGGTGAGGATCTTCATGACGGCGTTACGTTCGAACACTTTCTCGGCGTTATCGACGAGCATCCGCGAGCGAACATCCTCTACGACCCAAGCCACATGGTTCTACAGCAGTTGGATTATCTGAGCTTCCTCGACCTGTACTACGAACGCGTGCGCGCATTTCATGTCAAAGATGCGGAGTTCCGCACAAACGGTCGAAGCGGCGTCTACGGCGGCTATCAGGAGTGGGTCGATCGTCCAGGCAGATTTCGCTCACTCGGCGACGGACAGATCGACTTCAACGCGATCTTCAGCAAGATGGCACAATACGACTTTCCCGGGTGGGCCGTTCTCGAGTGGGAGTGCTGCCTGAAACATCCCGAGGCTGGTGCACGCGAGGGAGCGCGCTTCATTCGCGAACACATAATTACAGTCACGGATCGCGCATTCGACGACTTCGCCGGTGCAGTGACAAATCCAGAGAGGAACCGGCGCATACTCGGCGTGGAGTGAGTGGCCTCAGCGCCTGCGTGGTTGCTTTCTTGCCACTGAGATCAGTTTTCCGGTAGCCGCATAGCGTCGATGTTCGACCGGCGAAGAGAGCACGATGCTAGTGACCGGATTACCGTAAGGCAACAGAGCCTCGATCAGCGCTTCCAGGTTCACCATGTTGTTCGTGGTGATCTTGAGCAGAAAATCGTCACCGCCTGTCAGATGGTGACACTCGCGCACTTCCTCGAGAGCTTGCACGTAGTCGATAAATCGGCGGTAGTTCTGCCCTGCGCAACTCATGCGGATGAAGGCAAGAACCTCGAGCCCGAGCGCCTCACGGTCAATATCGACGGTGTATCCAGATACGATACCGACCTCTTCCATCTGCCGCAGACGTTCTGCAGTTGCCGTCGGCGAGAGCCCAATCCGCCGCCCAAGCTCGGCTGTGCTGATGCGGGCGTTAGCCTGCAGCTCGGCCAGGATCATTCGACCGTATTGATCCATCAAACTAGTTGAATCCATCGCCATAGGTATTAATCATAGTGGAATAGGCTATAGATGCTCAATTTGTCCTCGCAATCCATATGTACCTGAAGTGCCGTTGAGCCTACCATCTCAGCATGGATGCACTGATTCTGAATGGCCAGCCGCTCTCTCTAGCAACCATCGAAGAGGTTGCGCTGAAGGGGCGCACTGTCAGCGTCTCTCAAGAAGCATACGCGCGAGTTAAAGCCAGCCGAGCGCTCATCGAGCGGATCCTCGCAGCGGGCGAAACCGTCTACGGCGTGAATACTGGATTTGGCAAGCTGTCGGATGTGCGCGTTCCTCCTGAGAAGCTGGCGGAACTGCAGCGAAACCTGGTCAGGAGCCACGCAGGTGGAGTGGGCCAGCCGCTGAGCGAAGCCGAATCGCGTGCAATGGTGCTGCTGCGAGCGAATGTCCTTGCGAAGGGTTTTAGCGGCGTGCGGCCCGAAGTTCTGGACATCCTTGTAGGCCTATTGAATTCGCGCGTGCATCCAGTCATCCCGGAGAAGGGTTCCGTAGGCGCGAGCGGTGACCTGGCTCCGCTGGCGCATTTGGCCTTGGTGGTCATCGGTGAAGGCGAGGCGTTCTACGATGGCGAGCGTATCTCCGGTGCGGAAGCATTGCGGCGCGCAGGATTGCAGCCGGTAACGCTGGCAGCGAAAGAGGGGTTAGCACTGCTCAACGGCACGCAGGCGATGACTGCAGTAGGCGCTCTTGCGGTTGCCCGAGCGCAGCGCGTAGTGGAACTTGCTGATCTTGCCGGCGCTATGGCGCTGGAAGCGCTGATGGGTACCCCTGCCGCTTTCGATGGACGTATTCATCGTGCCCGCCCGCATGCTGGGCAAATCCAGGCTGCAGAACATCTGCTGCGGTTGCTTGCTGACTCCGAGATTCGCGAGTCGCACCGCGACCACGACACGCGTGTGCAGGATGCGTATTGCCTGCGTTGTATGCCTCAGGTGCACGGCGCTGTACGCGATGTGCTTGCACATGTGTCCGGTGTGCTTGAGACTGAGGCCGGATCGGCAACCGATAATCCGTTGATCTTCCCAGCGGATGCGCAAACGGAAGATGCGGTGATCTCTGGCGGCAACTTCCATGGTGCACCGTTGTCGTACGCTTTCGACTATGCGTCGATTGCGATTACGGATCTCTCCAGCATCGCAGAGCGGCGCATTGACAGGCTTCTCAACCCGGACATCAACGAAGGCCTCCCTGCCTTCCTGTCACCGGATGCTGGTCTGTCATCAGGCTTCATGATTGCGCAGATCGTCGCTGCTGCTCTCATCAACGAGTGCCAGGTCTTGTCGCATCCGTCTTCGACAGGAAGCATTCCTACAGATGGTGGCAAGGAAGACCACGTTTCAATGGGCATGACCGGCGCCCTTAAGTTGCGGCAGATCGTCGAGCATGCTGAACGAGTAGCTGCAATCGAGCTCATGTGCGCTGCGCAAGGGGTGGAGTTCAGGCGTCCGTTGCAGGCTGGGCGTGCAGTCGAATATGCGTACGCCGCGGTCCGCGCAGTCGTTCCTCGCCTCGAAGCAGATCGCTCGCTTGCTCCGGACATCGATGCGCTCTCTACGGCGATTCGTGCAGGGCATTTTGACGACTGGCGCAACTAGCCGTGCCGCTTCAAAAAATCGTCGACCTCTGTCCGTGAAGGCATGGATACTTGTGCGCCGTGCCGCGTGACAGAGATGGCCGCTGCGGCAGACGCGAAGCGAGCAGCAGACTGCGGATCGTTTCCTTCCAGCAACGCAACAGCGAATGCACCGTTGAAGCAGTCGCCGGCAGCAACAGTATCCACCGCTTTCACGGCGAATGCCGGAACCCATTCAGCTCTTCCATCGCGCGTAGCAATGTAGGAGCCGGCTTCTCCGCGCTTAAGAATCACGCCATGCAGACCGCGCGCGAGCAGTCGTGCTGCGGCCTCTTCAGCGGTGCAGTTCCCTCCGGAGTAAAGTGCGGCTTCTGTCTCGTTGGGAGTGAACCAGTCGACCTGCGTCCACAGCGAGTCAGGCAGCGGTGAGGCTGGCGCTGGATCAAGCACCACGGGAACACCAGCGGTGCTGCAAAGTTTCAATGCGTGTAGAACTGTATCGAGAGGTAGCTCCAACTGACACAGAACGATGCCTGCTGCGCTGATCAATCCAGCATGGCGGTCAAGATAGTCGATATCCACACGGCCATTCGCACCGGGAACTACGATGATGCTGTTCTGTCCGTCCCTTGCAACAGCAATGGACGCAATCCCCGATGGTCCATCGACGCGTTCTATTGCATGTGTATTGACTGCTGCAGAGAGAAGGTTTTCTTCGAGCGTCTCGCCAAAGACATCTTTGCCAACCATGCCCAGCATGATGACGGATGCACCAAGGCGTGCCGCGGCTACGGCCTGATTCGCACCTTTTCCACCAGGTGTCGTTACGAAATCAGTTCCGATCAGCGTCTCACCAGCGGACGGTATGCGCGGCGTCTTGGCCACGAGGTCCATGTTGATGCTGCCGATGACAACGATGGGCTTTCCGGTTTCGCTCATAGATGGTTTGTTGCCTAGAAAAGGGGTGCAAGCGCGATAGAGCACAGTCCCAGCAAAAAGAATCCAAACATCAAAACCAGATAGCGTCGAGCAGACGCCGGAGCGCCAGCGAACTCACGCCAGACGAACACGCCCCAGCATGCAGAGATCATCGTGGCTCCCTGGCCGATGGAGTACGATACTGCAGGTCCAACTTTGTGTGCTCCTGAGCCGAGAAAGTTCGACACCGCGCCCAGGCACCAGATTATCCCGCCGAGCAATCCCGCAAGATGCCATCGATTCAATGCTTCCCAATAACCCTTCATCCTCACCGCAGGCTTGCCGTCAAGAGGCCAGGCCATGAGCAAAGCATTCGCTGGGACCGTCGACACCAACACACCTAAGGCAAACAGTACCGCGCTTGCGTATGGCCCAAGCAGCGTGCCGCCGTCATGGCTCGTCATTGCACGGGCGACAAGCGGATAAAAGCTGCCCATCAGCACTCCCGCCACAAGGCTGAGCAAAATGCCTCGCGTTGTTGTAGCAGGAGCGTTCTCCTCGCGACTGCGATAGGCCGCAGCGTCCAGAACGATAGCTACCGTTACCAGGGCCACGCCGCCAAACAACAGCAGGGGATTGCCTTTGGGCGCGACAAGATAGCTCCACACCGAACCAACGATAAGAGCCAGCCCGATACCAATGGGAAAGGCGACAGCCAACCCTGCAATATCGATCGCTGCTACCAGGAGAAGATTGGCGATGTTGAAGATAACACCGCCGAGCGCTGCGAGCCATAGGCTCTCAAGTGGCGCCTGGACGATATCAGTGAGCATCGCGGGGCCTGTCGGTCCATGTGAACCAAAACTGAGGCCGATCAACAACGCGCCGATCATAACGCCGATGGCATAGTCCCAGTAGAAAAGCTGAAACCGGTAGCCAGGGCAGAGCTTGAGCGTATTGGCCCACGACCCCCAGCACAACATACTCAACAACATGAGCAGCAATGCACCAACATACGTTTCCGGAACGAGCATTTCTGTCACGTCCTCAGTTTGCTAAAGAATGAAAGCGCTGGCAGAACCTTATCTCTTGGAGTGTCGTTCCCGCAACTATTGATAAAGCCAAAAGCGCAACCGCGTCTCTCTAGGCGGATGCTGTCTTCAACGCTTCAATCAACGCGGGAACAACCTCAAACAAATCGCCAACGATGCCGTAATGAGCTACTTCGAAGATCGGCGCATCGGGGTCCTTATTGATAGCCACGATGCACTGCGATCCCTTCATGCCGACCAGATGCTGGATCGCTCCTGAAATGCCAACCGCGATATACAGCTTCGGAGCTACGGTCTGTCCTGAGCTGCCCACCTGTCGTTCGATGGGTAGCCATCCGTTGTCGCAGATTGGCCGTGACGCTGCGACCTCCGCGCCGAGCACCGCCGCCAAATCGTGAATCAAAGTCAGATTGTCCGCATCCCTGATTCCGCGGCCAACGCTGACAATCACTTGCGCTGCACTCAGATCCACGCCCTGTGCTGACGCGCGAAACGGTTCTGAAGGTCGGGTGCGAATTTGTGTGACTTCAAGCGATGGTGTTCGCAGTTCAGTTGCTGCCGAGCCCGCGCCTAAGGTATCCGGCCGGAAGGCGCCGGATTGCACAGATAAAAAGCACGGTGCCGAACTAAGAGGTCGATATGAACCGTTCAGGCGGCCTTGCATAAGTTGCCGAGTGAAGATCGGCCCGGGAGCAATTGCAGTGACATCTCCGATGAATGCGCGGCCGAATCGTGCTGCCAACGCAGGGCCATAGTCACGCACCTGATAGGTGTGAGGGAAGATGACAAAGTCGGGTTGCACCGCGCGAAAGTGCTCTTCCAATGCCGCCACGAATCCGTCAGCCGTGTACGGAGCGAGCAGCGGATGCTCAAGCCGAACTACCGTGCTGACAGCCTTCGCGACCACTTCGCCAGCGAGAGAGCTCGTGTCCGCCCCCAAAAGGATCGCGTGGAGTGGGAGTCCCAACTGATCGGCCAAGGCATTACCCGCGGCAAGCGCTTCCCAGCTGATCCGCCTGATGCGTCCCTGCTGCGCTTCGATAACCACCCAAATACCGCTCATAGTACCCTCGCTTCGAACTTCAGCTTCCCGATCAGGGCAGCCGCAGCTTCCGGCGCAGAGCCGGTGAGCAGTTGAACTGCAGTGTTCTTCTGCGGCGTCGCCAGGCCTTCAAGCTGCACAGATTGGTTTGCCGGTACGCCCAGGTCATCAGCAGGTACGATACGTAGCTCCTTTGTCTTTGCGCGCTTGATGCCCATCAACGTCGCGTAGCGTAGCTTGGAGCCGCCAGACTGAATCGTCAGCAGCGCGGGCACGGGGAGATCGAGATGCTGCAACCAGCCTTCTTCAAGCTCGCGCTTCACGTGCAGCCCTGCCTCGGTCTTCTCCACTTGAAGGATGAGCGATGCATGAGGCATGCCAAGCAAAGACGCAATCAGAACTCCTGTTTGTCCGTAGCCCATGTCATCGGACTGAAGTCCGGTCAGTACTAGGTCAGGTTGTTCTGGCTTGATCGCAGCTGCAAGAAGTTGTGCCGCATTGAGCGAGTCGCGTTGCGCCAGGTCATGCGCGTCAATGTGAATTGCCCGGTCGGCGCCTTTGGCCAGTGCCTCTCGAAGCGTTGTCTGCACACGCTCAGATCCTGCGCTGAGAACGATAACTTCTCCGCCGTGGGCTTCTCTAAGTTGCAGCGCCTGCTCCAAGGCATAAGCGTCGGGCTCATTCATGGCCCATTGCAGATCAGCTTCATCGATCCAGGTGCCGGAGGTATCGATGCGCATCTGTGCATCGCGCTCGGGAACTTGTTTAATGGCAACGATGATCTTCATCGATAAATACCCCAAGTTGTTTTTAACTGCTTGACGATTGAGTTGAATTGGGAAGCGAACGAGCAGCAAGTTGTGCGATATCGACAAGTGCAGGTGCATTCCCACCCTGTCCAGTAAGTGCATCGCGCAGCATCGTGTGGCAGAAGGGGCAAGCCACCGCAACTGTGGATGCGCCAGTCGCCGTCAGTTGTTCTGCACGCGTGTCGCTAATGCGATCGCCGCTCTCTTCGCCTAGAAATGCATGTCCGCCACCTGCACCGCAGCAGAATGAACGTTCGCGACTGCGTTCCGCTTCAACGCGAATCCCCGCGCGATCGACAATCGAGCGAGGCTCATCGTACACGTTCCTATAGCGCCCCAGGTAGCACGGATCATGGAACACAATCTTCTCGCCACTGTGTGTAGTCGGCAATTCGCTCATGTGCCGCGCAAGGAACTCGCTGTGATGCTCAATTGGAGGCGGTGCGCCAAACTCCTTCCAGTCCTCCTGGATGGTGCGCACGCAATGCGGACAAATGGTGACAATCTTCTTTACCTTGCTTTGAGCCAACAGCTCCAGGTTCGACTCGGCGAGTTGCTGAAAGACCAGGTCGTTTCCAAGCCGTCGTACCGGATCTCCTGTGCATTTCTCCTTGCGCAGCACGCCGTAGCTGGTGCCAAGGTAGTTCATCACACGCGCGAAGTCGGCAACGACGGCGCGCCCTGCGGGATCGTAGGCGCCCATGCATCCGAGCCACAGGCAGTACTCCTGCGTACCGTCAAAGACAGGCAGGTTCTGCTTCTGGATGAACTTGTCGCGCTCGGCAGCGGGCAGGCCCAGCGCATTTGAGCCGCGCTCAAGCGCAAGGAAGAGCTTGGCGCCGCGCTCATCTTCCCACGTGCCTGTGTTAACCGCTCCCCGCCGCATCCCGATGATCAGAGGGAGGTGCTCGACACCAACAGGGCACTGAAACTCGCAGGCGCCGCAGGTCGTGCATTCGAAGATGGCCTCCTGCGAGTTGTGCTTGCCTAGCAGCGGCTCGCTTGAGCCTGTGCCTGCGTCGTTGAGATATGCGCGAAGGCCAAGGATGACCTCTTTGGGGTTAAGCGCCTTGCTCGTGTTCGTTGCCGGACAGTGTTCCGTGCAGCGGCCGCACTCCACGCAGGAGTACGCTTGCAACGCAGCGATTCGTGTCAGGTCTACACCCGCAACCAGCCCGAAGTCCTCGTCGCCAGCCAATGGCGGAATCTTGCTGAACTCGCCTCGCGAAAGAAAGACCGTGACGGGGCTCAACACCAGGTGCAGATGCTTGGTGCGCGGCAGCAGCGGCAGAAAGACCAGCAGCGCCAACGTATGAAGCCACCAGAGCCCGTGTGCTGCCGCGGTGCCCTCTGCGACCAGGAAGTCCGCAAGATAAGTAACCATCAGCACGAAGATCAGCAGCGCAATGAAGCCGGATTCGACGGAGACATGCTCCCCCAGCCAGCGTGGCCGAACGAAGAAGCGGCGGATGAAGAGCCCGGCGATGCTCACCGCGCAAGCTAATGCGAAGGCAGCGGCGAAATAGGAATACGCACGTCCGAGCCAGCTATTCGGCAAAATAAAGCCGGCGCCCAGCCCAACCGCACAATGGTTCAGCGTGACCAGTGCGAAAGCACAGAAGCTCCAGAACACGAATGCATGTGCAAGCCCGGGAAGCGGACGCTGGCGAATGACCCTGGACTGAAGTGCGACCTCGAAGATGAAGTCCGCGACGCGGCGATGCAGCGGGAAAAGCTTGAAGTCAGAGTCTCGCTTCGCGCGGCAGATCGTCTTGAGGATTGGCAGGAGACGCCAGAGAAATAGCGATGCCGAGGCAAGCGCCAGGGCAATAAAGAGCAACCGTTCCGCAAGAGGAAATGGCAGCGGCTCAGCGAGCGTAGTGAACAAGTGCACCATACGCGAACGCACCTACAATACAGGACCGACCACATGTTCGTCCCGGGCGGTGTTTGCCCGTATCGATGCCAGCAAACACCCGTTCAGGGCGATGGAAGAAAGAAGGGACCCGCCGGATGGCGGGTCCCTTCTTGAAATGGAAGTCGTCCGCGGCTCAGCAGCGAACGATGTTCTCCGCAACAATTCCTTTGGTAGCATTGCGCGTGTCCACCACCAGCGTGGACTGCGCGACGATCGCTTTGTAGTCGTAAGTGGTGTGGTCGGTCACGATCATGACCGCGTCGTACTGATCCAGGTTGTCCAGCGGCGTGTTCTTCATGTTCAGCGCATAGTGGCGACCGTGGCCTACGGTGGGGAAGTATGGATCGTTGTAGTAGACTTCCGCGCCTTTTTCGCGCAGGAGCTCGATGATTGTGAGCGATGGCGACTCCCGCAGGTCGTCGATATCGCGCTTGTATGCCAGGCCAAGCACCAGCACCTTCGATCCGTTGATCGACTTGCGATGCCTGTTGAGACCGTCGGCCAGCTGCTCGATGACGAAGTACGGCATGTTGATGTTCACTTCGCCGGCCAGCTCGATAAAGCGAGTGCGGAAGTCAAATTCACGCGCCTTCCACGAAAGATAGAACGGGTCGATCGGGATGCAGTGACCGCCAAGGCCGGGGCCGGGATAAAAGGCCTGAAAGCCGAAGGGCTTGGTCTTCGCTGCGTCAATCACTTCGTGGATGTCGATCCCCATGCGCATGCAGAGTTGCTTGAGCTCATTGACCATAGCGATATTCACGCAGCGGTAGATGTTCTCAAGCAGCTTGGTCATCTCAGCTACAGCCGGGCTGCTCACGGGAACTACACGGCGGAAGATCGAGCCGTAAAACGCGCTAGCCAGTTCTGCCGCCACTGTTCCGCAGCCGCCTACCACCTTTGGAATATCGTGCCGCGCGACTGTCTCGTTGCCCGGGTCCTCGCGTTCAGGTGAGAAGGCAACGTGAACTCCCTCTGCCTGGTCGGCGCGTGCCACCTTCAGGCCGAGCGGATTGCCCGCTTCGAGCAGCGGCACCACTACTTCTTCGGTAGTTCCCGGATACGTCGTGCTCTCAAGAATGATCAGCTGTCCGGGGCGCAGGTGCGGCGCAATCGCCTTCACCGTTCCCGTCACGTAGCTCAGGTCGGGCTGGTGGAACTCATCCAGTGGCGTAGGAACGCAGATGATGATAGCGTCCATCGCCGCGATTTCGGAGTAGTCCGCGGTGGCCCGAAAACCGGCCTTCTGAGCTTCCTGAATCATCTCCGGCAGGATGCGGACTATGTATGAGCCGCCGGAGTTGAGCGTGGCGACCTTGTCAGCCGCGATGTCAAAACCCGTAACGCGGAAGCGCTCTCCGCTAAACAGCAGGGCCAGCGGCAATCCAACGTAGCCCATGCCGATGATGCCGACATTTGCCTGCCGCGCTTCGATCTTGTGCTTCAGGGCATTCAGCGTGCCCGGTCCCGCAGTGGTCATGCCCGCATTATAGAGCCTCTGGCATTTCATCAACCCTCCACCGAGAGTTGTATGCTGACCTTTGCGGCTAGCTCGCATTGAATGGAGAAAAAGGCGTGGCGAAATATCTGGTAACGGGTGTGGCAGGGTTCATTGGCCGGTCGATTGCAGCGGCATTACTCAAACGTGGTGAGTCTGTCCGCGGTGTCGATAGCTTCATCACCGGCAAGCGTGCCAACCTGATCGGCCTGGAGGACATGGAGTTTATCGAAGGAGATCTGGCCGACCCCGCAGTATGTGCCCGAGCCTGCAATGGCGTTGAAATTGTCTTCCATGAGGCTGCCCTGGCCAGCGTGCCGCGTTCCGTTGCAGACCCCATCAGTACAAACACCAACTGCGTCACAGCCACGCTAAACCTGCTTGTGGCGGCTCGCGACGCCGGTGTGCGCCGCGTCATCTATGCGGGTTCATCCTCCGCTTACGGTGACACGCCGACCCTGCCCAAAGTTGAAACCACGCTGCCCAACCCGATCTCGCCTTACGCGGTGGCTAAGCTGGCCTGCGAGCACTACATGGGCTCGTTTGCCCGGGTCTACGATTTGGAGACGGTGGTTCTGCGCTACTTCAACGTCTTCGGTCCTCACCAAGACCCAGCTTCGCAGTACTCAGGCGTATTGGCGATCTTCTGCCGCAAGATGCTGGCTGGCGAGCAGCCGAGCATCTACGGAGACGGTGAGCAGAGCCGCGATTTCACCTACATCGACAATGTGGTTTCCGCCAATCTGCTGGCCGCTTCCGCCTCGGCAGAGAAGGTCAGCGGAAGGGTAATGAACACAGCCACCGGCAGCCGCATCACGCTCAACGATACCTTTCGTATCCTTTGTGACCTGACCGGTTACCGTGGCGAGCCAATTCATCTGGAACCCAGAAATGGCGATATCCGAGACTCTTTGGCCGATATCGGTCTTGCGGCCGAACTTCTTGATTACAAGCCGCTTGTTGACTTCCGTGAAGGGCTGCGGAGAACCGTGGAGTGGTATCGTGAAACTGCAAATCAAAGTCAATAAGCAGGGAGATTAGTTTTTCCTCAGGAGAGCTGTCCCAATTCGGTGCAATTCGCTAAAATGACTCCAAACCCATAGTAACTTTGCAATCTGGTTACCGGGCGTGCGTGCCCGCTCAGGGCATCGTTTTGGGGAGTTGAAAGCGAGGGACTGTGTAGTGGCTGAGCCTGTTGCGGCCGCACCCGAGACGCGCCAGAACTCATCGTTGCCCGCCGATTCCAGCAAGGAATTGTCGTATTCCATTCACGACATGACGGCTCTTTTCGGTCGTCAGAGATCGATTCTGATCGGAGTCCCTGCCGCGTTCCTTGCTGTCTGCCTTATCTATTGTCTGTTCGGTGCTCGCATCTACGAAGCGCGCGCGCGTAGCGTTGCGCTCGGGGCCCGCCACGACACTTGACATGACGCCGGAGGCGCAGCCGCGTAACCTGGGCAACGCCGACACGCAGCTCGAGACACTTGCAAACGTCTTGCGCAGCGATCAGGTGGCATGGCGCGTAATTACAGGAGAGAGGCTGTTCCAGAAGCCAACATTCGCAGGCGATTTCGCCTCGCGGTTCCCGGGATTCAAAGCCGAGGCACCCTCCCCGGAATCACAAGCCTGGCTGCTCGAGCGCTTTCAGCGGCGCTTGAATGTTCAAACCTTGCCTCGCACGACCATCATCCAGATTCGCTTCCGGCTGAGTGACCCAGACCTTGCAGCAGATGTGGCCAACGCGCTCGTTCGTGCCTATGTCGCGCAGGAAGCAGCCACTCGCATTGCCGCGACAACCGATGCTGCAGGCTGGCTGAGCGGGCAGTTGGATCAGCTCAAAGCGAAGGTGGACATGGATCACCAGAAGCTGAGCGATTTCCAGAAAAAGAACCAATTAGTCGATACGCCAGACCCATCGGCAACAGGACCGAAGAGCAATCTCGAGCACAACCCGGTTCTGGTAGAGATCGATGAATTGGGCAGGGAACTGGTTACTGCGCGCGCCGACCGAATACTTCGCGAGACGCAATACCAGGCCGCGCTGCGTGTCGGCCCCGAGGCCGTAATTGCGTCGGATCCGCGCCTGCAAGCACAAAACGCCGGGTTCGCGACTGCGGTACTGGTTCAACTCCACACGCGACGCAGTGAACTGGAGCAGGAAGATAGCCAACTGAAGACTGAGCATGGTCCAAACTTTCCACGTCGTCTGGAGATCCAGGCGCAGTTGGCCGACGTTGACCGGCAGGTGGCCGCTGAACATCAGCGTTTGATCGAGCTTTTCCACGGCGCCTGGCAAACTGCCGCAGACCGTGAGCGGCTGGTTGAGGCAAACCTCGCCGACAGTACGCAGCGCGGCATGGAACTCGATTCCGCCGCCGCGACCTACGCAGTGATGCGTCAGCAGGCCGATCGCAGCCAGGACCTCTACCTTACCGTGCAGGCCAAGGCGGAAGAAGCAGGACTGATTGCGGGTTTACAGAGTTCAGACATCGAGGTTGTCGATTGGGCAAGGCAGCCGCTGCGCCCTGTGCGTCCATTCTGGCCGGCTGACGTAGCGATTGCGCTCTTCGCGGGTCTTTGGGTCGCGATTGGCCTCGCATTCCTGCGTGAATCCCTGTCAGCACGTGCGATCATCGGACTTCTGTTGCTGGCCGTGGCCGGTGCGTCCTCAGCACGGGCGCAAGCCCCAACGCCAAGCACATCCGGGCTTCCTTCCGGCGTAGCGCGCATTCCTCTATCGCAGGATGCGCGTAGTAATCCCAGCCCTGATGACGCTGCAACGACCGGTACAGTACTGCCTGCTCCGAGTGAAAGTGCAAATGTCGATGTTCCGATGGCCGCACAGATTGCCCCGGGAGACATTCTGGAAGCCAGCGAGTTCCGCACGCCGGAGTTTCACGCACGCGTGCGCGTCTCCAAGGCCGGAACAGTCGTACTTCCGTTTATCGGCGAGATATCCATCGCTGGCGAAGATGAGGCATCGGCAGCGCACTCTATTGAAGCCGCGCTCGTCTCTAAAGGAATTCTGTTGCATCCCAAGGTATCGGTTCTGGTCACGACCTTCGCCGGTCAGGACGTGACCATTCTAGGCGAGGTAGCACGGCCCGGAGTGTATCCCTACGCCGTGCACCATCAGCTTCTGGATCTCGTCTCTGCCGCAGCGGGATTTACGCAGACGGCCGGGCGTCTGGTTACAATCACGCACAGAAATCCTGCACAGCCGCCGCAGGCAGTTGTGCTCGACGGTACTGCCGGAGTGCAGAATCCCGAGCTACTTCCAGGTGATACGGTTGAGGTCCAGCGCGCCGGACTCGTTTATGTAATCGGTGACGTGATGCGGCCGGGTGGATTTCCAGTTGACCCGCGCCAGAAGCTGACAGTGCTGCAGACACTCACTCTGGCGTGGGGCCCAACTCAGAATGCTGCGTTGAATAAGGCGCTGCTCATTCGTGAGCAGAAGGAAGGACGCACAGTAACGACTCTCAATCTGAAGCGCCTTCTTCGTGGCCAGGACCCGGATATTCCTGTTATGGACCACGACATTCTGTTCGTCCCGAACTCCGTGGTAAAGAATCTCTGGAATCGAACAGCAGAGTCCGTCGTCCAGTCCGCTGCTGGCGTCAGCATCTATGCAGGGCTCGTCTATTCGCAGAGGTTCTAGTGATGCGCACCGCGGCTCGAGCCCTGCTCCTCCTTTTCGTATTTGCCATTCCGTGGGAGTACTCGCTCGACTTCGGTGCACCGTGGGGGAACGTTGCGCGATTAGCCGGGCTCGCATTACTTGCCGTCGCAATTCCTGCGATCCTGCAAGCGGGACGTGTTCGAGCCCTCAGTCCTCTGCAATGGGCTCCAATACTTTTGTTCGCGTACCTGGGAGCAACGTACCTCTGGTCCATCGAGCCCGAGGTCACGCTGGGCCGCCTGCCCGGCTATCTTCAGGAGCTGATGATCGTGTGGCTGGTCGGCGAGCTGATCGACTCCAAAGATGATCTCCACAATCTCTTTCGAGCGTGGGTGGCAGGCTGCGCAGTTCTCGCCGGACTTACGTTAAGCAGTGCAGTTCTAGCGCTTCGCGGTGCTGAGCAAGTACGCTTTTTCGCCGCAGGGCAGGACCCGAATGACACGGCGCGATTTCTCGCTTTGGGCCTGCCCATCGCGGCGCTCCTTGCAAACTGGTCTGCGAGCCAGAGGAAGCGTCGCATATCGCTCCTCTATATCCCGTTTGGCGTCATCGCCATTCTCGCCACAGCTTCGCGCGGCGGATTCCTTACTATGCTGGTTGCACTTGTTGGGTGTGTTGTGTTGATGGCACGCACTCGCCGATTCCGTGTGCTTCATATGTTCGTGCCCTTATTAGCACTCGTTGCGGCTGCGCTGCTGATGATTCCGCGCAATTCACTCCTGCGCATTGCCAGCATTGCAGAACAGGCGAACGGCGGCGACTTGAACCAGCGTGTGAACATCTGGCAGGAAGGATGGAACGCATTTCAGAGGGCCCCGCTGCTGGGCCACGGTGCAGGCACATTCGTCGCCGCATCTGGCCTCTCATCGATCGACACTGCGCACAACACGGCTCTGTCGGTCCTGGTTGAAGGCGGCATCCTTGGTCTCGCAATCGGCGTGGGAATCTTTGTGTGCAGTATCGCGATGGCGAAGTCTCTGAAAGGCTCACTTCGGGTCGCTCTACTAACCATGCTCATCGCATGGGCGGTTGCATCTTTCGTAGGCACTACAGGAGAGAGCCGCACCACGTGGCTGCTGTTCGCTGTCATTGCAGCAGCAATACGGCAGCATCGTTCAAGTGTGTCAGTCAACGTCAAGTCGCAAACATCTGCAAGCCTCCAATCCGCAGGAGCCGGTGCATGAGTACGGTTTCTGCTGTCGCAACTCCAGGTTTGAACGCGCGCATCTTCCGTGCCGCTGGCGCTGTCACTGTTGCAGGCATCGCGGTCAAGCTCGTAGCGATGGGGAAGGAGATTGCAGTCGCCGGAGTCTTTGGGCGATCCGACGCGATGGATGCATTCCTGATCGCACTCCTGATCCCGGGCCTGCTTGTGAACATCGTCTCCGAGTCGATGAATCAGGCTTTGATTCCAACGTTTGTGCGGATGCGTGCGTGTCAGGGCCCGGAAAGCGCGGCACGCCTGTTGTCGAATGCCACGACTCTGAGCAGCGCTCTATTAGTTGCAGTATCGGTTGTGATGGCTGCTGGCGCACCGTTCTACCTGCCGTTGACAGCATCGAACTACCCGCCGGAAAAACTACATCTCGCTCTGCAACTTTTCTATGTGCTGCTGCCGAGCGTAGTGTTCACCGGGATAGCGTCAAACTGCACAGCAGTCCTGAATACGCTTGATCGATATGCAGTGCCGGCAGTCGCGCCGGTGATTACACCGCTGCTTGTCGCCGTTAGCGCACTCGTGCTGGGAGCACGAATAGGCATCTGGGCCATTGCAGCCGCCACCGTCGCGGGCGCCGTGTTGCACGCTTTCTGGATGGCGCGGCTTTTGTATGCGCATGGTTATCAGTTTTGTTTCTCGTGGTTCGGTGCGAACAGGGAGACACGCGAGGTAGCCGGGCAATACAGCCGCGTGCTGGTCAGCTGCATCGTGGCATCCGGCGGATTGTTCGTGGATCAGTCGATGGCCGCGTCATTGCCCGCGGGCAGCGTGTCGGCATTGTCCTACGCCAATCGCTTCGTAAGTGTGGTGCTCACGCTTCTTGGCGGCGCAATAGCGTCGGCTTTAACTCCAGCCTTCTCCGAGCTGGTGGCACAAAACGATTGGCGCAAATGCCGGAGAACCGTCTACACCTGGCTCCGCTATACAGCGCTCGTCAGTGTGCCAATTGCGGCAGTTCTTATCTGTGGCGCGCACTGGTTGATTCGCGCCTCATTTCAGCACGGCGCCTTCCATGCGCAGGACACGCGCGCAGTCACTCCGGTGCTCATCATGTACGCCATTCAGATCCCATTCTTCGTTTGCAGCCGAGTGTTCTATCGGTTTCTGTTGGCATTTCGCCGCGCCGACGTGATTCTCTGGTGCGGTATTGTCAATCTCGCGCTCGACATTATGTTGAATCTTGCGCTCATGCGCGTGATGGGAGTTGCCGGCATTGCTTTAGCTACATCGTTGTGGACGATCAGCACGTTTGCATTCCTGTGGTGGTGGATGCACAGGATCATGCCGCAGGAGTGTGAGCAATGAGCCGAGCTTCAGCGCAATATCTGCTTCGTTTCGACGATTTGTGCCCCACCATGGCGCGCGTACGCTGGAAGCGCTTTGAACGTGTGCTCGAGGAGTTCGCTGTTCGCCCAATCCTCGCTGTCGTGCCTGACAATCGAGATCCAGCGTTGATATGCGAGCCGCCCGATCCGGATTTCTGGAAGAAGATGCGCGCATGGGAGGAAGCCGGTGCCACAATTGCGTTGCATGGCTATCGGCACGTTTGCGCGAGCAGTGGTCGCAGCATGATTCCCGCGCCAACGTACACAGAGTTTGCCGGTGTTCCGGAACACATGCAGCGCAGATGGATCAGCGAGGGGTTACAAATACTTCGCGCTCACGGCCTTCGCCCACGCCTTTGGATAGCGCCGCGTCATGGTTTCGACGAGGCCACCTTGCGTGCTCTCAGGGCAGAGGGCATTCAATGCGTATCCGACGGTTTGGCTCGCGTGCCGTTTGTGCGCGGCGGCTTACACTGGATCCCGCAGCAACTGTGGGAGCCAGAGGAACGCCGAACGGGGTTGTGGACGATCTGCATTCACAGCAATACCGCAGCATCAGGAACAGCAGAGAGGCTTCGTACGTTTCTCGCAAAAAATCGTGCACAAGTAACTACATTCGACCGTGTCAATGCAGAGTGGCATCCGAAGCGGCTTGGCATCGTGAACCGCGCCAGAGAATTGGTGGCTGATGCAAAGCGAAACAGGGCAATCAAACGCAGCGCATCACAAAAAGTTGAATCTTAGTCCAATTCCGAACCACAGCGCACAGCGTTGCGATTACCTTAACAATTCGGCGTAGGCGGACTCCCATAGATCCAGAGCATGATTAAGGCTGAAGTGCTCCGCCACATGCTTGCGGGCCAGGCGGCCCATTTCTGCTCGATCGTCCTGAGGTAGCCGCATGATCGAGTGCATCGCATCAGCAAGTGCAGCGGCATTACCAGCGGGCGTTAACAGCCCACTCACGTTTGGTCGGACAACATCACGTGTTCCCGGAACATCCGTGGCCACTGTAGGAATGCCACATGCTGCAGCTTCAAGAGCTGCCATCGGCAGGCCCTCCCAAAGCGATGCCTGCACAAATCCATCTGCTGCCTGTATCCAACGCTTCAGGTTCTGCTGGAAACCAAGAAACGTGACACGTGATTCAATCTTCAGTTGTCGAGCCAGGGCTCGCAGCGCAGGATCGCGATCTCCCGAACCTGCAATTGCCAGATGTGCTGGATCATCCAGCAATGCAATCGCATGCAAGAGCGTCGGATAATCTTTCACCGGCTCCAGACGACCCGCAGCCAGCCAAAGAAACTTGCCGGTAATCCCGAGTTCTGAGCGAATAGCGCTTTGCGCGCCAAGATCAGGGCTCCATGCCTCGATGTCGATCCCATTCGGAATAACGCGCAGATGCTGCGGTTTCACCATACCTTTCTTGATGTATGCGTCGGCGCATGATCCGCTCACTGCTGTAACCAGGTCTGCAAATCGATCGCTGAGCCGGTACCCGTATTGGCGTCCTGGCGTCCCTGTTGACGAAGTATGAATCGTGTCCACCACCGCCGAGCTTGAATACAGCATTCGTGACCAACGCGCGAACCATGCTGCGTGCGGCAGGTGCGCGTGAATGATCGATGGCTGCTCGCGACGCAGCCATAGCTGAAATCGCCACCACCCGCGCGGTTCTGCCAGTCCCTTGCGCATTTTAAGGCTGAAGTGACGAATGCCGTCAGCTGCCAAGGCCTCAGCAGCATCTCCTCCGTCTCCGGAAAGTGTCACGAGGCTCACACGCCAACCGCGAGCACTGAGTCCACGCGTGAGCAGCAGAACCTGGCTCTCGGCGCCGCCAATCCGATCAATTGTCGGGAGAAGCATTGCAACATGCTTCAAGCCTGCCTCCTTGCCAGATCGTTGCCGAGTGCGTCGTCAATCACCGATTGATATGCGGCAATGGCTTTATCCAGAGAGAACTGCTCAACCCATTCGTGCAGAAACCGCTGGCCTGGTTGCAGTGTGTGGATCGCCGCGACCATCGTTTGTGAAAGCGATGATGCATTGATCGCATCAGTGATCCAACACCCCTCATTGCCACGCAAAAGATCGACGAGGCCAGCAGAGGCAGGCGTCGACACGATTGGCAACCCAGCGGCGGCTGCCTCAAGCAGCGCATTTGGCATTCCTTCATGTCTCGACGGAAGAACAAACAATGATGCACCTTTGAAAAAACGCGCAGGCTCAGACACCAATCCAGCGAATCGAACACAG
>Ga0318572_10000188_pt1 | contig 22718 bp, 20 predicted proteins | sample GRESIP089b5f20_FD_202528 | JGI IMG/M metagenome (GOLD analysis project Ga0318572, IMG submission 202528) | Tropical soil microbial communities from Luquillo Experimental Forest, Puerto Rico - GRE.SIPMG.089b5f20 | ecosystem: Environmental > Terrestrial > Soil > Tropical forest > Bulk soil...
GCCCTGCCGTCTGTCACCTGCACCAACGGCTATTGCAGCGGCGGCAGCGTTGCTACGCTTTTCAGTCGGCCGACACCGAGCAACCTGACGGCTCAGGGCGGGCCCTACGAACTGCTCGATATCGGTGTTCAAGCGACGGACGCCGATGGCATCACCTTGGCCAGTTTGGATATGAATCCCTCGGCTGTTGGTACCAAGCTCGTCTCCGGCGAAACAGTGGACGCCTGTACCACTAATTGCACTGCAAAGCGCATCGGCCAGAAGAGCAAGCAGCGCATGGGGCGCTTGATGTTGGAGAATTCCTATGGATCAGAGTTGCTCAATGTGCGCGTCACCGTAAGGGCCCAGTACTGGAATGGCAATAGCTGGATCACCCATACTGATGATAGTAAGACGACGCTCCCTGCAGCTTCATTTGCATTGGGGAATTACATTGCTCCGCCCTCTGGGGTGACGGGTACGGCGGTGAGCAGTAGCAATATGGGGAGTGGCCATCTACCAGGTAGTAGTCTTACGCTAGGCCAAGGCTTGAATACATTGATTTTGACAAAACCTAATCCAATAGCGATTGGTAGTTTCGATGTTGTAGCCAATCTTAATGGGGGGGTAAAAAATACTGGTGGATATAGCTGTGAGCCAGTAAGTGCTGACTCCTCTTATACCTCAGGTACAACCTCAGCGGCTCTCCCTTGGTTGCTTGGCAATTGGTGTGGATCAAATTTTGACAAGGCACCCTCAGCACGCGTAAAGCTAGGGGCATCGAAGACGTCGTTCATCTATCTCAGAGAACGTTATTAGAAACAGCTCATTAGCAGTGATCAGCGGAATTCTGTCATTATGATCTTGTTGTATATAGGTCACTACTAATAGGCACAGTTTCACCTGTCTTTCCAGCGTATCGGCCAATTTGTGACTCGATATCCTTAAGGGTGAGTCATTGAATCGAGTGGCAGATGCTGTCTTTTACCAAACGAAAACAAGCAGGATGGACTGCGGTCTGTCTTTACCCGGGCCGGGTGGATGTGGCGCGGGTACGTTTGGGCGCAGACAATCCGAAGTTGGAGATGTTCGAATCCTATGAGCGAGGCGGTGACGATACGACAACGTTGCATCGTCTAAGCAAAACATTGGGATTGGCCCATCGGGCTTGTACTACGTTGCTGTCCCCGGGGAGTTATCAATTCCTGCAAACCGAGGCGCCGGATGTGCCGAGGGAAGAGATGCGGGAGGCATTGCGTTGGCAAATAAAGGACATGGTGGATTTTCCCGTGGACCAGGCAACGCTGGATGTACTGGAGATTCCCCAGTCCGCCGGGGGGGGGCGCCGCATGGTGTATGTCGTGATCAGTCGTAACGATCAATTGACGCCGTTGATTACCCATTTTCGTCAAGCTGATGTAGGGTTGGCTGCTATCGATATTCCCGAAATGGCGCAGCGAAATTTGGCGTCATTGTGCGAAACAGGAGATCGTGGCCTCGCTTTGTTGTCATTTGATGACCACGGCGGTTTGTTGACGTTTACCGCGAATGGCGAGCTTTATATGGTTCGTCGTGTTGAAGTCAGCCTGAAGCAACTTACGAATGCCGACGACAATCGACGCCAACAATTGTTGGATCGAATCGGTTTGGAATTGCAGCGCTCATTGGATAACTTTGATCGACAGTTCAGTTCTATTCCGATAAATCGCCTACTGCTTGCACCTGGGCCGCATACTGCAGTCTTGCAGAGTTTCCTCGGTGATTATCTTGGAATGACGGTGGAAACGATGGACCTTGCTGCGGTGCTGGATATCAGTGCCGTAGTCGGCCTTGATGCCCCGGAAAGGCAAGCGCAGTGCTTGGCGACGATTGGTGTTGCTCTGCGCCAAGGAGAGGCGCCATGAGTCAACAGATCAATTTATACAATCCCGCTTTGGGGCCGCAGCGGTCCTTGGTTTCTGCTCGAAATCTGGCGATAGCAACGCTAGGTGTGATGATTTTTGTTGGCCTATTAGGCACCGTGATCGAAAGTCGCCGTAGTGCCCGCAAGATTGAGGCCGCCCAAGTGGCAGGCCAGTTACACCAACTCCAGGATCGTTTGCAGCAGTTAGTCCAGCAAGCTGCAAGCTCAAAACCTGAGCCCGCTTTGCAGGCAGAAGTAGACCGATTAACTGCGTTGGTAGATTCCCGTGACACGGTCTTGTCCGTATTGGATAAAAGGTCGGCAACGACGGGTAATGGTTATGCGGAAATTCTGCGAAGCCTTGCTCGACAGACCGTGTCAGGACTGTGGCTGACCGATATCAGTGTTTTTGCCGGAAATGGGGAAATGGAACTGAAGGGGCGAACAACGGATAGAACGTTGGTCGCGGAGTACCTGCATCGTTTGAATGGTGAGAAGGTTTTTACTGGTCGCAGCTTTGCAGGATTGCGGATCGAAGTACCCAAGGCTGAGGACGGCACCCCCGTGCAGTCGCCAGCCTATTTGGAGTTTTCCCTGATGGGAAGTCAGGAGAAAGTGCCAACACCGGCTGTTCTTGGCGATTCAGGAACGATGGAAGATAAGACCAAGGGTGTACCCGAGAGCAAGGAGAAAAAATCCTGAATACGCTCTGGAGTCAATATTGCGCTTGGTTTGATAACCGGGAGCCGCGGGAGAAGTTGATCCTGGCCGCCGCCGTTGTTGGGTGCTTGCTATTTCTTGGAATACAACAATGGGTGGGGCCAGCTGTATCCGAGTCCGGGAAGTTTGCCGCAGAAACTTTACGTGATCGTGAGGCCCTCACAACCCTGGGTAGCCAGTTAGCGGCATTGGAGGCGCAAGTGAGTTCGCCGAATGCTGCTTTGCAGGCGAGCTTGGCGCGGTTGAAACTGAGCTATAGCAATCAAGAACCGCAGATTCAGGCCGCACAGAAAAATCTCGTGATGGCCAAGGACATGTCGCTGTTCTTGCAGAGTCTGTTGGCGGGAAATAAGGGGCTGCAACTGCTGAGTTTGGAGACTTTGGCACCGGAGCCGCTGGTGAACCCAGCCGATAAAACCAAAGTCGTTGAGACGGGTGTGAATCTGTATAAACATGGCGTCAAGCTTCGCCTGTCAGGTACGTATCGAGAACTGATGGCATACCTTGCCGATATCGAACAGTCTCCTCAACGTGTGCTTTGGGGAGATATGAAGATTTCAGTCAGCAACCACCCCCAAGTCATTCTGACGCTCACGGTATACACGCTGAGTTTGGATAAGGCTTGGATGACACTGTAATGATTTGCTCCAAAACATTTCTGATAAGTTGCCTTCTGTTGGGGCTTGCAGCGCCTTGCTTGGGCGAAAGTGATGCCGGACTACCTGATCCGACACGGCCCGCAATCACTGAAACCAAGCCCGGTGAAGCGGCAAGTGGGACTTCTGCGCCAGGTCTAATTTTGCAATCCATCATTCTGCGCAAAGGGCTGAAGTCGGCAGCCATTATCAGTGGGCAATTAGTCGAAGTGGGGCAGGAAATCAACGGTTCACGACTCATTCGCGTCACAGAGTCTGAAGTAACGTTGGCCGGTCCTGCGGGAAAGGAAACCCTGAGGTTGATTCCTGCAGTAGAAAAGAAATCAATTAGCGAGAAATCCACCGTCAAATCCATGGGTAGCAATTCGAAGCGAACTGCCGTGAGGTCCGAACCATGAGCTTGAGTCCTCTACCGAGGATGCATTCGAGCATTCGTGCGTTCGCGTCCCTTTTGGCAATTGGTTGTGTCGCCACCATGACGGGTTGTGCCAGCCAATCGTCCAGCAAGCCGGGGTATGTGCGAGATGCCATTCAGCAGGAGTTAACGCAAGCTCGGCAGTCCAAGCCTGCCGTACCCGCTGCCCCTGCTAACTTGGATTTGTCCCTGCTTCCTCCGTTACAGACCGATGTTCCTCGACCATCCTCTATGGCCGAGAGTCGTTTTGATCTGTCGGTTCAGAATGCGCCGGCAGCACAAGTTTTCCAAGGCATCGTTAACGGCACGCGTTACAGCATGATGATCAATCCAGAAATTTCTGGAAACATCACCATCAGTTTAAAGAATGTCACCGTCAAGGAAGCGCTCGATGCAATCCGTGACGTGTACGGGTATGAGTATCGCGTTCAGGGAAACCGGATCAGCATACAGCCGAACACCATACAAACCCGTATCTTTCACTTCAATTATCTTGTGGCGCGTCGAGTCGGCTCTACTGATATGCGGGTGAGTTCTGGTTCATTGGCCGGATCTTCTGCAACAGGAAGCGGGACCGGGACAGCAAACACGGCGACAGGAACGCCCAATACAGGTACGGGGACAACTACGTCCACATCTGGAAATGGCAGCACGAGTATCAGCACCAAGCTCGATAATGACTTTTGGCGTGATGTCAAAGAAACTCTAAAGATGGTCGTGGGGGACGGTGAGGGCCGCAGCGTTTCTCTCAACCCCGGCGCTGGTATTGTGGTGGTTCGAGCACTTCCTTCTGAAATCAGGAATGTCGAAAGCTATCTCAAGGCAACTCAGCTAGTGATTGACCGGGAAGTAATGCTTGAGGCGAAGATTCTTGATATCGAGCTCAACGACACTAGCCAGTCAGGGGTGAACTGGGCAGCATTTCGCGGAACGGGCTCAACACGAGCCACTATCGGCACGGTAGGCAGCGGCAACACCCTGGCCCCATCTGGATCAACAGCGACATTGGCATCGACTAATGATATTGCTGCTGGTGTTGCTTCCGGTGTACTTGGTGCAGCGACATCTGGCGCAGGATTTGTCGGTCTTGCCTTCCAAACAAATACCTTTGCTGCCTTGCTCAATTTCCTGGAAACGCAGGGAACAGTCCATACTTTGTCCAGCCCACGCATTGCCACTTTGAATAACCAAAAGGCCGTGCTGAAGGTGGGTAAGGATGGTTATTACGTGACGGGTGTTTCTACCAGTTTCAGCAGTACGGCGACTACGGGTGGTACCGTGTCGAACATACCTGTCATCAGCTATACGACGCAGGTTTTCTTTTCTGGCGTGGCGTTGGATGTAACACCGCAAATTGACGAGAACGACAGTATGGTGCTTCATGTGCATCCAGTCGTTAGTCAGGTGACAACGACGGATGCTGATTCAACAAGAATCGACCCGACTCCAGGTCAAACGATATCTTCAGCAGTGAATTTGCCTGTTAACAAGATTAAAGAGTCCGATAGCATCGTCCGGGTTCAAGATGGACATATCGTGGCAATCGGTGGTTTGATGGATTATGAGCAAACCACCAGTAAAAATCAGCTGCCCGGCACCGGAGATACCGCTCTTTCCGGGTTGTTCGGGCAACGGGGCGATACTTACAAAAAACATGAGTTGGTGATTTTGATCAAGCCAACCATCATCAAGCATGAAGACGATTGGCAGTCGGATATGGAGGCAACCCAAGCACGTTTTGGTGCATTGGGTCGGTGATGTATCAGGCCTTCTTTGGCTTGCAGGCATTCCCTTTCGGCATTACGCCGGATACGGAGTATCTGTTCAACAACGCCAGTCATCAGGAAGCCATTAATACCCTTCTGCTGGCCGTCAATAGTGGCGAGGGGTTCATCAAGGTTACGGGTGAAGTTGGTACAGGAAAGACATTGCTGTGTCGACGATTCCTCACCTCGCTTGACGATAAAACCATCACTGCCTATCTGCCAAATCCTCTGCTGGAGCCCCGTACCTTGCTATTGGCTATCGCAGAAGAGTTGGCTATTCCTTTGGAAAAGTATGACTACCAGTTCCATTTATTGCGTTACTTCAATGATGCGTTAATGAAGTGGAATGCCGAAGGCAAGCGAGTTCTGGTTTGTATTGATGAAGCGCAAGCTATGCCCCTGGAGACGTTGGAAAGTCTCCGTCTGCTGTCCAATCTGGAAACCGAAAAGCAAAAGCTCATGCAGGTAGTGATGTTTGGTCAGCCGGAGCTGGATGAAAAATTGGCTGATCCTTCGGTGCGACAATTACGTCAACGCATCACGTTTGACTATCGTTTGCGTGGCTTGGACCGAAACGAGGTAGAGCATTATCTAGCTCATCGGATGCGGATAGCCGGTCATCGTGGCAGCGCACCAGTTTTTTCCCGGGCGGCCGTACGGGCTCTCCATGCGGCGAGCAATGGCACCCCCCGCGTGGTAAATATTCTTGCCCACAAATCGCTATTAGTCGCTTTTGGTGAAGGCAAGGAACAAGTTGGGCTTGGTCATGTCATGCAAGCAGCGCGGGATAGTGCCAGTATCGTGCGTCGCTTTCGCTGGTGGGGTTGATTCGTGAGCCTTTTGAATAAAATGCTACGGGACCTGGACTCCCGCCGAGCAGCGGAAAGCGAACGACAAAGCTTGCCAGACGATGTTCGTCCATTACCACCTCCTCCTCGCGCGAATCCTGTCCCTTTGATTGTGGGGGGCATCGGTACTGTAGTGGTGCTTGGTGGTGTGGTTTTATGGGCACCGTGGAAGCCCAGCATTCCTCCTTCCGTATCGATTCCTTTCCCTGCCGTAGCGGTTTCTCCGCCAGCGATCTCCGGAGTACCTCCCCAAGCAATTGCTCCCCCTGCTACTGTCACGAAAACGATACCGGTACCGCAACAAGCACCGGTAGTGCGTGTGGATCAGACGGGAAAAGATGGCAAGGGTGGCGCGGTTCCTTCTTCGACTACATCGCCTGTCGCAGATAAGGGAAAGACTCGCGGAGAGTCGGGTAACAGCATGGCAGCTGGGCGCATGGATAAGTCGCCAGTATTACTTTCTCCTACTGGACAGGCAGAAAGCGAATATCGTCGTGCGCAAGGACTCTTGGCCCAAGGTAATGCGTCAGAAGCCGAACTAGCGCTGAATCAGGCATTGCGCTTGGCACCAGAACATGCTGCAGCTCGTCAGGCGCTGTTCGCATTGTTGGTCGATCTACAGCGAAAAGATGAGGCCCAGTCCGTGTTGGAAGCGGGGCTGTCCATTTTGCCTGGACACAGCGTTTGGGCCATGAATATCGCCCGTTTGCAGATGGAAAAGGGTGATGCAGCCGGCGCCTGGGAAACCCTACAGCGCTCTTTGGGAAGTGCCCAAAATAATGGTGAGTATCGTGCTTTCTGCGGCACTGTCCTGCAACGCTTGGGACGTCCCAAGGATGCTATCGAACACTTTCATGCAGCCCTGCGTATCAACCCGGGCGAAGGGCGTTGGTGGTTGGGACTGGCTTTAGTGCTGGAATCTGCTGGGCATCCAGCAGAGGCTCGAGAAGCTTATGCTCGCGCCAAAGGCGCGGGCAATTTGCCGGCTGATTTGGCAGCTTTTGCCGAACAGAAAAGCCGCCAGCCCTGAAACTGTAGGTTCATTGGACAAGGCCACCTACGGGTGGCCTTTGTTTTTTATCGATGCTCGACCAAGTTGCTTGTGCTTGAGGTGGCTGGAAGCATATCCAGCAATGGGGCATATTCCGGTCTGGTTTTCACTTGGCTCAGGAGTTCAGCCCGAATCTGGTTTTGTACTTCGGGGAAGGCTGCCAACGCTTGATGCATATGGGCCCGTGTATCTGGGTCGTGGGCCATTGCATCAAGCAATACACACTTAAAGACTATTTTTTCGGTTGGAGCAAAGGTCATGGCGTTGCGGCAAAGGGCTTGGCGGTCTTCCAGATGATCAGGTTCCGGTTCCATCATTAAGGCGAAACTTACCGTAGCTTGCGGAGCCAAGAGCGAGTTGGCTTGGAGCATCAATAATCTTTTTACAGATTTTTGCCAATCAAAATTGATGGGAGTCATGACGCGCCAATTGAGGATGCGCTCCATATCCAGATAGTCCTGACGCAGGATGCCCAGAATGCTGCCGGCAAGAATTAGGATCAAAGAAAAACTGGCCAGCCCGCGCCGGCCATTGGCCAGAACCCGTTTCCCTGTGTCGCCAGCACCCAGCAACAAGGCAAAGGGGCCGAGGAAGAAGGTGTACCAGAGGGGGTATTCCAGCAGGCAGTGGATACCCATGATGGAGAGCAGTGCCAATAGCCACCAGCGGGCCAGGCTCAAGTGTGAGCGCAGGTAATCACGTAGCCACCACAACCCCAGGCTGAGAAACACCAATGTTAGCGGCAGGCCGAATTCCACCATCCATTGCAAGGGCAGGTTGTGTACGTGTTCTGCCACCGGGGCCGCTGTGTCGGGAGTGAAAAATTGGGCTTGGCTGAAGTATTGGAAGGGAACGCTGCCGAGGGCATGGCCTAGCCAGGGAGCTTCGCTGATGCTGTGCAGGGCTGTTTGCCAAAGTTTCAGGCGGACATTGCTACTCTGGGTTTCACTATAAAAACGCTCTAAGGTGTTCCCTCCGCTAAGTTCCTGGGACAAAAGCCAAGGAGCCACTTCGTGGCATAGAAACAAAAAGCTAATCGCTGCGGGAAGCAGGAACAGCAGCTGGTGTCGCAATTTGTTCGGGACCGTTCCGTTTCTTTGAGGGAGCACCCACGCCAAGGCAACCAAAGCGATTGCATAGAGCAGGATGCTGCGGGAGCCGGAAAGAGCTGAGGCAAATAGTAAGACAGTAAGTGCCACCAGTAACCAGCCAAAGGAAATGCGTCCTCGATGATGCAGATAAAACACTGAGGCCACAGCCAGCCAGACGTAATCATTGAGATGATTGGCCTGCCCCAGGTTGCCGTACAAGCTACTGTTACGAGGGAACACCAAGCCGGTGGCGTAACCGGTGTGGTACATCTGCAAGGCCATGGATAGCACTTCCAGGAGTGCTCCGGCCAGAAGGGCGACAGACAAGCCGTCGGCCAACCATTCCAGGCCTCGTTGGCGAACCAGATATTGACCCAAGCTCGCCATGAGGCAGGCCCAGAGCAGGGTGGCGGCCATGAGCAGTGCCTGTTCAACGAAGACCAGACGCCCCATGCCGAACTGGAACAGCAGGGCCAGAATCAGTACTAAAGGCAGCAACAGGATGCGGGGCAGGGGAAAGGCCTCCCAAGCCGAAGGGCGGAGGAAAGCGATGCCGGCCGCCACTACACCGAACAGTGCTGCCCACCATTCCGCCAGGAAGCTGGGGATGGGGTTGTAGTGGTGGGGGTGGAGGAACGGCACGGTAACCATGGCCCCCAGGCATAGCAGAACCAAGTGGTCCCGATGGGCGAGGAGAAAGTCGGCAAAGCGGCGTAGAGGATTCATGGTGTCAATGTTTGAGGGCTCGGGCGCAGACCAGGTTGCTGACCCGGCGGGCACCGTGCTTTTTCAGGGTACGGGCCAATTCGTTCAGGGTGGCGCCAGTGGTCATTACGTCATCCAGTACCAAGATGTGTTTACCGTCCAGGGGCTGGCGACATTCAAAAGCGCTCCGCACGTTCTTCTGCCGCAGTTTCCAGGGCAAGCTGGTCTGGGCTTGGGTTTCCCTTACCCGTTCACAGACATCCAGGGCGAGCGGAAGCCCGAGACAGCGAGCGAGGGGCCGGGCGATTTCCACGGCCTGATTAAAGCCCCGTTCCCGCAGGTGGCCCGGCGAAAGGGGCATGGGCAGCAGCAGGTCCGGCAGGTCGTTGGTAAACAAAACGGGTGCCTTGGCCACTAGTGCCTCCCCCAACCAGCGGGCCGCTGCCAATTGGTGACCGTATTTGAGGGACTGGATCAGAGTGTCCAGGGGAAAACCGTAGGTCCACAAGCTGTAGGTGCGGTCAAAATGGGGCGGGTGGCTCAGGCACTGACCGCACAGTTGGTGCTTAGACGTTGGCAGGGCGCAGATCGGGCAGGCTTCCGCTGCTGCCGGCGGCATCTCGGCGGCACAATCCGAGCAGACCAAGGCCGCACCGCTGGTTGCCCGGCAAAGCAGACAGTGCTGGCGAGGAAACCAGGCATCCAGACGATGCCAGGAGTGGGAAAGAAAAGACAGGATGGGTCGACGAGTACCCGTATCCCATGTCCGGTTATTGGACAACCCTGGCCCCTTTCCCCATAATTATGGCTGTTTCGTGCATCGCACCCTTGGTGTTTCCCCGGTTTTCCGGTTCACCCCGGCTCCCTTCCTGGGGCCGTCAGGCGCCAGATACGCGCCCGATGCACCTGTCCTTTGAATTGTACCCAGCAGGAACCCCCATGACCGCAACTGCCGCCCAAGCCAAACCGGGCACCCCCGTTCAAGTTTCTTCCAAGCGTTGGACCACCGCCGAGGTGGAGGCCCTGTATGCGCTGCCCTTCATGGACCTGATGTTCCGTGCCCAACAGGTACACCGGGAACATCACCCCGCCAACGAAGTGCAACTGTCGACCCTGCTGTCCATCAAGACTGGCGGTTGTTCTGAGGACTGCGGCTACTGTTCCCAGTCCGCCCGCCACGAACAGGTGGAGCGGGAGCGCCTGCTGGACGTGACCGAGGTGGTGGAAGCCGCCAAGGCCGCCAAGGCCAAGGGCTCCAGCCGCTTCTGCATGGGCGCTGCTTGGCGCGGCCCCAAGGACAAGGATCTGGACAGCGTGATCGAAATGGTCAAGGCCGTGAAGGACCTGGGCATGGAAACCTGCGTCACGCTGGGTATGCTCAAGGAAGGCCAGGCCGACAAGCTGGCCGACGCCGGTCTTGACTACTACAACCACAATCTTGATACGGCTCCCGAGTTCTACGGCCAGATCATCACTACCCATACCCAGGCCGACCGCTTCGACACCCTGGACAAGGTGCGTGGTGCTGGCATCAAGGTGTGCAGCGGCGGCATCGTCGGCCTGGGCGAAACCCAGAAGAGCCGTGCCGCTCTGATCGCCGAGTTGGCCAATATGGAACCCGCTCCTGATTCCGTGCCCATCAACAATCTGGTGGCGATCCCCGGCACTCCCTTGGCTGATGCCGACCCCATCGACCCCTTCGATTTCGTCCGCACCATTGCCGCCGCCCGTATCACCATGCCCTCCAGCTACGTGCGCCTGTCCGCCGGTCGCCAGGAGATGAGCGACGAGTTGCAAGCCCTGTGTTTCATGGCCGGCGCCAACTCCATCTTCTACGGCGAAAAGCTGCTGACCACCGGCAACGCCGAAGCCGAGCGGGATGAAGCCCTGTTCCGTCGCCTGAAGATTTCCGCTTCCCTGTAATTCTCGTGAGTACCGCCGCCCAGGCTGCCTTTGCCGGGGCGGCCGAGACCTATGACGCCGCTGCCGTCCTCGCCCAAGAGGTGGGGCGGCGCATGGCCGAGCGGCTGGCCTACGTTCGCCTCGAACCGCAACGGCTGATGGACGTGGGCTGTGCCACCGGCGACGGCATTCGCGACCTGATGGTCCGCTACCCCAAGGCCCTGCCTATCGCCGCCGACTACGCCCGACCCATGCTGGCGGCTGTCGGTGCCCGCGCTGGCTGGCTGGATCGTTGGCGCGGCAAGGCGCCTCGCCTGCTCAACGCCGACGTGCGCCAACTGCCCCTGGCCGCCAATAGCCTGGACCTGGTCTGGTCCAATCTCATGTTGCACTGGCTGGAAGACCCGCGGCCCGCCTTCAAGGAACTCCATCGCACCATGACCGTGGGCGGTCTGCTCACCTTCAGCATGCTGGGGCCGGACACCCTCAAGGAACTTCGTCGTGCCTTCGCCGCCTGTGGCATCGCTCCCAGTCTGCATCCCTTCCTCGACATGCACGACGTGGGCGACATGCTGGTGGCCGCCGGCTTTGCCGACCCGGTGATGGACATGGAACACGTGGTCCTTACCTATCGTACGCCCCGTGGCCTGTTGCGAGATCAGCGTCACCTGGGCGTGCGCGATGTCCTGTTGGGCCACCTGCCCTGGCAGCAATGGCGGCAAGTGTTGGCGGCTTGGGAACGGGTGGAAGGCCTGCTACCGGCCAGCTTCGAGATCGTCTACGGCCACGCCTGGAAACCGGCGGCCAAGGTTGTGGACGACGGCCGCGCCATTATCCAGTTCCACAAGGCCCGGCCCGAGTCGTGAAGCGGGCCAAGCAAGGCCGGCCTGGGCCTGTCGTGCCGCGCAATCCTATTGCTCGCGATCCTCTGCTGAAAAAAGGCGGTGCCCATCGACGGCGCGACAAGCGGGCCGCCCGAGCTTTGCTCAAGGCTCGCTTGCGTAAAGAAGAGGGCGCTGCTTAGTTGAGGAAGCCGGGCCGACACGCGCCCGGCGGCAGACTTACTTGCCCGCCAGTTCCCGCTTGACGGCCTTGAACAGGGCCTCGTAGAAGCCCCGGTCGGCCACAGTCTCGCCGCTGCGCTTCAACTGGTTCTCGCTGGAACTGCTGCTGGATACCGAGAGGGGCGATACCAGAGGCATGCCCACAGAAGTTCTTTCCGTGGTGACCGCAACGTCGAAACGGCTTTCCAGGGCGGTGACCAGCAAGGCGGCGCCCTTGCCCTTGTCGCTGCACACGGCCTGCACTTGCAGCACCGTATGGCCACTGGTCTTTTCCTTGAATTCCTTTTGCCCCATCAACACTGTGTCGGCGCCGTCCTCACGCCGGTTGAGCCAGTAGCCCTGGGCCACCAGCACGTGCTCGGTGGCGGTGCATAGGTCGACCTTGCTCGCGCTGTAGTCGTGCCGGCGCAGGTCGGTGTCGAAGCGCTCGTCCCGGTAGTAGGCCCGCTCGCCGCCGCAGGCGGAAAGCAGCAGGACGGCACACAGGGGCAGCAGTCTCAGGGGACGGCTCATGGCATCGCTCAAGGCTTGGGAACGATGGGAATGATACGGCCGCCGGGCTGCTTCCGATAGGCGCCGGCTAGTTGCCGCTGCCGTTCCTGGTAACGCCAGAAGACGCGAATGCCCAGCAGCAACGCCAGCACCAGGCCATAGATCAGGGGCTTGGTGATGTCCAGCTTCACCAGCCAGGTGTAGTGCAGCACCGCCAGGATGCCGATGGCGTACACCGTGCGGTGCAATTCATTCCAGCGCTTGCCGCCCAGGCGACGGATGGCGTAGGCGTTGGAAGTGGCGGCCAGGGGCACCAGTAAAACGAAGCAGGCCATACCCACGGTGATGAAGGGCCGCTTGAGAATGTCCTTGGCGATGTCCTGCCAGACGAAGAACTGGTCCAGCCACAGATAGCTGGTCAGGTGCAGTAGGGCATAGAAAAAGGCGTAGAGCCCCAGCATGCGGCGCAGGCGGATGAGCCAGTGCAATCCCAGCAGTTTGCGAGCCGGCGTGACCGCCAGAGTGATCAGCAGGAAGTTGAGGGCCCAGGTACCCAGGCTGCGGGTCAGGGTTTCGATGGGGTTGGCCCCCAGGGCGTCTCGTTGGAAGTCCCAACCGAGACGGGCGGCGGGTACCAGGCAGAGGAGAAAGAGCAGAACTTTGAGCCAGGGAATGAAGCGGTTCACGAATGCACCTCAGAAGTATTTTTTCAGGTCCATGCCAGCGTAGAGCGGCGCCACCTCGCTGTAGCCGTTGAACAGCAGGGTTTCCCGCTTGCTGAATTCGCCCAGGCGCCGTTCCCGGGCTTGGCTCCAGCGGGGGTGATCCACGCCGGGGTTCACGTTGGAATAGAAACCATACTCCCGGGGATTGGCCTTTTCCCAGGAGATCAGCGGCTGCTTTTCCACCAGCCGAATCTTGACCAGGGACTTGGCGCTCTTGAAACCGTATTTCCACGGGACCGTGAGTCGCACCGGGGCGCCGTTCTGCTTGGGCAGCACCTCGCCGTAGAGGCCCAGGGTGAGCAGGGTCAGGGGGTGCTGGGCTTCGTCCAGGCGCAGGCCTTCCACATAGGGCCAGTCCAGTACGCCGCGGCGCACGCCGATCATGTTTTCCGGCTGCACGGCGGAAATAAACTCGACGAACTTGGCGTTGCCCAGGGGCTCCACCTGCTTGAGCAGGGCTGAGAGGGAATAGCCGATCCAGGGCACCACCATGCTCCAGCCTTCCACGCAGCGCAGGCGGTAGATGCGTTCTTCCAAGGGGGCCAGCTTGAGCAGTTGGTCCAGGTCGAAGGTCTTGGGCTTTTTTACCAGACCCTCGATAGCCACCTTCCAGTCCCGGGTGTCCAGCTTGCCGGCGTTGAGGGCCGGGTCTTCCTTGTCGGTACCGAACTCGTAGAAGTTGTTGTAGCCCGTCACGTGCTTGTAGGGGGTGGGCGTTTCGGTGGTGGAGAACGGGCTGGCTTTGCCGGGGAGTTTTTCAGCACCTTCCGCCAGGGGCAAGAAGGCCCCCAATGAAGCACCCAAGGCCAGTCCGGCAGTGGTCTTCATGAACTCGCGGCGGCGGGCATAAATCTCGGGGGGCGTGATTTCCGAGGACAAAACCGCGTCAGGGTTGGGGCGTTTGATTAACATGGCAGGCTCTCTTGAAGGGGGTGGCAAAGCGGTCGGCGCATCGGGGCTTTGCATCTCTGTCGTTGTTATTCGGCAAACCTTACAGTATTTGGATGAGGAACCATGGCGGAAGTTCTCTTTGACACCGTGTTCGACGCGTTGGCCGATGCCTTGGCCGAGGGCCGGGTTGAGCGCAAGCTGGCAAAGGTGCGGGATCTGGCAGCAGCGTGGCAGGCTGGAACATTGTCTCTGGACGGAGACTCGGCGTCGGTGCCTTCCGTCACGGAGCGGGGCTACCCCAGCAAGCCGCCCCTGGTGCCGCCCAACGAAGTGCCCCAGCGCAAGCCCACCACGCCCGAGGGCCTGGCTGCCCTGTTCCACGCCATTGTGCACATCGAATGGTCTGCCATCGACCTGGCCCTCGACCACGCCTACCGTTTCCGCGGCCTGCCTGCCGAGTACTACGCCGACTGGATCGCCGTGGCCGCCGAAGAAGCCGAACATTTCACCATGCTGCGGGACCACCTGCGCGGCTATGGCCACGACTACGGTGACTTCCCCGCCCATGATGGCCTTTGGCAGTTGAACGTACGGACAGGTCATGACGTCCTGGTGCGCATGGCCCTGGTGCCGCGCCTGGCCGAGGCCCGGGGGCTGGACGCCTCGCCGCCGATCCAAGCCAAGCTGAAGAAGGTGGGGGACGAGGCTGGCGTCGCGCTGTTGGACATCATCCTGCGGGACGAGATCGGCCATGTCTCTCTGGGCGACAAATGGTTCCGCCATCTTTGTGCCGAACGTGGTCTGCCGATGGAGGAAACCTATCTGCGCCTGATGACGGAATATCAGGTACCCAAGCCCCAGCCGCCCATCAACGAGGCGGCCCGTCTTCAGGCCGGTTTCAGTCCGCTGGAACTGAGTGCCCTGGGGGCCGCCCGCGCAGGGAACGAAAAAGGAGATAGGGCAGGGGATGGTAACCACGACGACAGACGTTCCTCGCCATGAGCGTGCATCTGCCTTCCAAGCTGCCGGCGGTGGGCACCACCATCTTCACCGTCATGTCGCGCCTGGCGGCAGAGCACGGCGCCCTCAACCTGTCCCAGGGCTTTCCCGACTTTGCGCCGCCCGCCGAACTGCTGGCCCGGGTCGGCCACCACATGGCTGCCGGCCACAACCAGTACGCCCCCATGGCCGGCGTGCAAGCCCTGCGGGAGGCGGTGGCTGCCAAGGTGGAACGGCTCTACGGTCGCGCCTACCACCCGGAAACGGAAGTCACCATCACGGCCGGCGCTACCCAGGCCCTGACCACAGCCATCAGCGCCTGCGTCCGCCCGGGCGACGAGGTGATCGTTTTCGCCCCGGTGTACGACTCCTACGGCCCCGCCATCGAACTCAACTGCGGCAAGGTAGTGACTTCCACCCTGTGCTTTCCCGACTATCGGCCCGACTGGGATGAAGTGAGGGCTCTCATCACACCCCGCACCCGCATGATCATCTTCAACACGCCCCACAACCCGACCGGGTCGGTGTGGACGGCTGGGGACATGGCGCAGTTGGCGACCCTGGTGCGGGATACGAACATTCTGCTGTTGGCGGACGAGGTGTACGAGCACATGGTGTTCGACGGCGCTTGCCATGAAAGCATCGCCCGTTATCCCGAACTGGCGGAGCGCAGCTTCGTCGTCTCCAGCTTCGGCAAGACTTATCACATCACCGGCTGGAAGATCGCCTATTGCCTGGCCCCGGCAGCTCTCATGACCGAGTTCCGCAAGGCCCACCAGTTCGTGGTGTTCAGCGTGAACCATCCGTCCCAACTGGCCCTGGCGGATTTCATGACCAATGCGCCGGAATTCGCCGATGAACTGGCGGCCTTCTACCAAGCCAAGCGGGACTTCTTCCGTCAGGCCCTGGCAGGTTCCCGTTTTAGTTTGTTGCCCAGCTCCGGCACCTATTTTCAGTTGGCCCGTTACGACGCCATCAGTGATGAAACGGACACGGACTTCGTCCAACGCCTAACGGTGGAACACGGCGTAGCCGCTATACCGGTGTCGGTGTTTTATCCGGCCACCTCGCCGGAGCGGGAGCATCGGGTGGTGCGTTTCTGCTTTGCTAAGACGGAACAGACTTTGGCAGCGGCAGCGGAACGTTTGTGCCGCTTATGAATTGAGCGCCGGGTCATTGGGATACGTAACAAACTCCTCGGCTCACTCATCGACACAACTCAGCAACGTAGAAATTCAGCGACCACCGTAGTTGCCCAACGTCGCCCAACAAAAAAGCCCGCAGGACGCGGGCTTTTTTGTTGGGGCGTGTTGCCGAATGTTCCGGTTCAGAGGCTGCCGTAGCTGTGCAGGCCCGAGAGGAACATGTTCACGCCGAGGAAGGCGAAGGTCACCACCACTAGGCCCACCACGGCCCACCAGGCCAGGGTGGCGCCGCGCAGGCCCTTGGTCAGGCGCATGTGCAGCCAGGCAGCATAGTTGAGCCAGACGATCAGGGCCCAGGTTTCCTTGGGGTCCCACTGCCAGTAAGTGCCCCAGGCTTCGGCGGCCCACAGGGCACCGAGGATGGTGGCGATGGTGAAGAAGGCGAAGCCCACGGCAATGGCCTTGTACATCACGTCTTCCAGTACTTCGGCCTTGGGCAGACGGTCGGCCAAGATGCCCCGTTGCACCAGCAGCCAGGCCACGCCGATGGCGGCGGAGAGGGCGAAGGCGCCGTAGCCGACGAAGTTGGCGGGCACGTGAATCTTCATCCAATAGCTTTGCAGGGCGGGCACCAGGGGCTGGATTTCCTGAGCGTCGCGGCTGAAGGTGTACCAGAGCAGGAAGCCCACGGCGGCGGAGATCACCAGCAGCACGAAGGCGCCCATGCGGCGGGTGCCGTAATGCTTTTCGTAGTGCAGGTAGAGCAGGGCGGTGATCAGGGAGAACAGCACGAAGACTTCGTAGAGATTGCTGACGGGGATGTGGCCAACGTCGGCGCCCACCAGATAGGACTCGTACCAGCGCACCAGCAGGCCGGTGAAGCCGCCGACGGCGGCGGCCCAGGTGAGCACACTGCCGGTTTTCTCGGCGAAGTCGGAACGAGCGAGGAGACCGAGCCAGTAAGCGCAGGTGGCCATGAAAAAGAGGGCGCACATCCAGCCGATGGCGGTTTGGCTGGAGAGAAAGAACTTGAGGAAGAAGGCTTGCTCGGCCCGGGCTAGATCGCCGTGGTAGAGGTTGATGCCGGCCAGGGCCAGCACGGCCACCAGCCCCATCAGATTGCGCAGACCGGCCCACTTCCAGGCCAGCAGGGCGCAGGTGGGTACAGCTGCCAGGAGAATGCCCTTTTCGTAGCCGTCCATGTACTGGCCGTAGGTGTTCAGAGCATAGCCGGCGCCGAGCACCAGCAGCACGGCGGTCAGCCAGTCGAGAGGCTTGAGGCGGCGCAGCAGGGGCAGGTCTTGGTTGGCAGGGTTGGCGTGGACCAGTTCCATGGGGTGATTCCTCTTTTAGCCTTGGGCTGCCTGATCGTTGGCGGCCAGGGTTGTTTTCAGGGCTTCGGTATGACGGGCAAAGGCCTCATCCAGTTCCAAGGTCTTGCGGTTGGCGCTCATGGCCAACAGAGCTTCGCCGTTTTGTTTGAGCAGTACGAACAGACGACGCTCGCGAACGTAAAGCATGAAGCATACGCCGGCAATCAGCAAGGCGCAGCCCAGATAGACCACGTTACGACCAGGGGAACGGGTGGCCTGGATCACGCTGGCCTGAATCTGCTGGAAGTCGGTCATGGTCAGCAGGAAGGGCGCGTTGTAGTGGAAGGTGTCGGCCACGGCGTTGAGGGCGTCGTTCATGAAAGCTGCCATATCAGCATCCATGGCCAGGGGCTTGAGCTTTTGTTTCTCCCGCGCCAGTTGCAGGGCTTCCCAGGCGGCCCCTTGCAGCACCTTGATGAAGACCTCGGCGGCCTTTTGTTGCTCGGCCTGGGGCACCTGGCCGCGGATGAACTGATCCAGGGCATCGTAGCCCCCCTTGGCGAACAGGGTGAGGGTGTTCTCGGCGGTACCGGTCAGCTTGCTGCGCATGGTTTCCGAGATGGCATCACCGCGCAGGGCCATGGCCGTGAAGCGGCGAGCGATGGGGCCGCGCAGGGTCGGGTCGGTGAGGGCGGCCCGCAGTAGCAGCCAGTCGTCCATCGTGCCGTCCCGAGCGGGGATGCGCAGGTAGCGGAAGTTGTCCATGGAGGCTTCGCGGATGCCGGCGATGAAGTAGGGCCGGCCATCCTGAACAATGGGCTGCATGTAGCTGTGGAATTCCCGGGCCTGGCCTTGAGCGTCCCGCAGCTTGTAGGTCATGCTGGGACCGACATTCTGCAAATCTTTCTTGCCTTCGGCCTTGGCGGCACTGCCTAGGTGGCTGCTCAGGCTGTCCATGGCGCCGCCCTTGTCCTTGGGGCCGTTGCCGGTGTTTTCCACGTTGATAGGGCGGAAACCGGTGACTTCCAGGCTGAGGGGCTCGCCGCGGCGGGTCAGTTTGAGGGATTCACCCACCACGCCGTTCAGGTCCAGGGTTTCCATGGAACCGGCGCTGAGGCTGTGGGCCTTGAGCTTGAGCTTGGAGCCGCCATCGTCGAAGCTGGCCTGATAGAGGGTGATGCCCTTGTATTCGAAGGGCTTGTTCACCTCGATGGTGCGTTCGAACTGCTGGCCGGTTTCCCGATCGGTGACCACCACCTCGCTGGCGAAACGCTTGGGCATGCCGGTGGAGTAGAAATCCACGGAGAACTTCTTCAGTTGCAGGTCAAAGGGCAGGGCTTGCAGCAGGATGCCGTCGTCCACATTGAGCACTGCCACGCCGGAGCGCTGGCCTTCGGGCAGGAAGACGTTGCCGCGGTAGCTCCAGTGGTAGGCGGGCAGGCGGTTTTCCGGCTTGATCTCGGACATCAAGGCGTTGGCCGGGGCCAGCTTGAGGTGACCCTGCAGCAGTTGCAGTTTGAGGGGCAGATCGCCGTCCAAGAGACCGCCGACGCAGATGAGGACAATGGCGCCGTGGGCCAGGATGTAACCCAACCGGTTCCAGCTACCGGCCTTGGCAGCAATCAGTATGCCGTCATCCCGTTGCACCACACGCTGGGCGAAGCCCTGACGTTTCAGGTAGTCCGTCACCTTGGCCTGGGCCGTGGCAAGGCTGCCGGTCACTGTCAGGTTGGCGTGGTGAGCGAACTGCCGCAGAGAGGCTTCCTTGGCGTGCTCGCGGAATCCCTTTATCTCCTTAAGCATCTGGGGGGTCTGGCGGTAGATGCAGAGGCTGGTGGAAACCACCAGGAAGGTGAGTACCACCAAGAACCAGGTGGCGTGATAGACGCCGTAGAGGCCCAGTTTTTCGAAGATGGGGAACCAGAAGGGGCCGAACTGGTTGAGGTAGGCGTTGAAGGGCTCATTCTGCTTGAGCACGGTGCCTACGACGGAGGCGATGGCCAGCAGCGTCAGCAGGCTGATGGCAAAACGCATGGAGCTGAGCAGTTCGTACAGGTTGCGGCTGAGTTTACGGGTCATGGCTGAACGGCGACCGGGCTAATGCCCCTAAGCGAAGAACGGTGTTCCCGAAGCAACAAAGAAAAAGGGTGGCAAGGCCACCCTTTCGGACTTCAGACTGATAACGGGCTGAATGGTTCAGCGCAGACCGGCGACGTAGTCAGCAACGGCCTTGATTTCGTAGTCGGTCATCTTGGCGGCGACGCCCCGCATCATCTTGTTGGGGTCGTTGGCGCGGCCATTGACAGGATTGGGGTTGGTGCCGGCTTCACGGAAGGCCTTCAGTTGGGCTTCGATGTAGTCGGAGAACTGACCGCCAATGCGGGGATATTGAGCAGGAATGCCGTGACCAGCGGGGCCGTGGCAGCCGGCACAGGCGGGCAGGCCCTTCTTCAGATCGCCGGAGCGGAACAGTTTCTGACCGAACTCAACGGTTTCACGGTTCTTGGCCACGTCACCCTTTTGTTCCTGGGATTCGAACCAGGCGGCCACGTTGCGCATGTCGTCTTCGGACAGGGCGCTGGCCATGCCCAGCATCACGGGATTGCTACGGGTGTTGCTCTTGAATTCACGCAGTTGCTTGGCGATGTAGTCGGCATGCTGACCAGCCAGCTTGGGGTTGGCGGGAATGGTGCTGTTGCCGTCGGCGCCGTGACAGGCGACACAAACGGTGGCGGCGGTTGCCTTGCCCTTGGCCAGATCGGCCTTGGGGGCCTCAGAGTGGGCAGCCTCGTTAGCCTGGGCGGCAGTCGCGGCAAGGAAAATCAGCGGCAGCAGGAAGCGCTTCATCGAACAACTCCTCGGAGCGGGGGGTAGCGGAAAGCCTGTTATTCTATACCAGCAATGCCCTTGCGCCTATTGCATTGCCGCATCAGCGCCCCATTCGGCACCCACTCGGCGCCCCATTTCCCCAGTCACCGATTCCATGTCCCTGTTTCGACACGCTGTTTTCGAGATCTCCGTGGCCAAGCCGGACGGCTTGCCCTTCGCCCTGGCACCGGAAATCGCCTTTGCCGGCCGCTCCAACGCCGGCAAGTCCTCGGCCATCAATACCCTGGCGGGCCATACCCGCCTGGCCTACGTGTCCAAGACCCCGGGACGTACCCAGCTGATCAACGTTTTCCGTCTCAAGAACGGTGCGGCCCTGATTGATTTGCCGGGCTACGGCTATGCCGAAGTGCCGGAAGCCGTGCGCCGCCAATGGCAGGGCTTGCTGGAAAATTATCTGACTACCCGCAGCAACCTGGCTGGACTGGTGTTGATCATGGATTCCCGGCGGCCTTTTACCGACCTGGACAAGCAGATGATCTCCTGGTTTACCGGTTCCGGCCGGCCCATCCATTGCCTGCTGACCAAAGCCGACAAGCTGACCCACCAGGAACAGATCAAGCTCCTGCGCTCGGCCAAGGCCGAACTGGCCCAGCTCTACCCTGACAGCACCAATATCACCCTGCAACTTTTCTCCAGCCTTAAAAAGACCGGTATTGAAGAAGTGGAAAAGGTGATCGGTGGCTGGCTGGCCCCGCTGTTGCCGGATACAGCACTTCCCTCCTGAAGACCCTATTGCGTCGGCGGTGCCCGGCGCACAAGAGTTATCCCCTTTCCGTGGAGAGGGAGCTAGGGGATAACCCTTGCAATGGCTCCGGAGGGGTTTCTTTTTTTGTGGAACGGGAAAAAGAAACCCCCGGTTCAAAGGGGAGGAAACCGGGGGTGGTAAGGCCTTGAAGGGGGTTCAAGGCACCCGCTCAGGGAGGTGAAGCGGGGAGGCATAGGGAGACAGCAATCTCCGCATGCTTCACTCCCTAGGATAGGAAAGCGGGGGTAAAGTTCCAGATTCGTTGCAGTTCTTTTTCAAAGGCAAGACCCTCCATGAACATCCAAGGCAAGTTTTCTCCCCTGCGCATGCGTCGCATGCGCCGTGACGACTTTTCCCGCCGCTTGATGCGGGAAAACCGGCTGAGCACTGACGACCTGATTTATCCGGTTTTCGTTCAGGAGGGCAGTGGTCGTACACCCATTCCGTCTATGCCCGGGGTGGAGCGCTTGTCTATCGACGAACTGCTCAAAGTGGCCGAACAGGCTGTGAGCCTGGGAGTGCCCTGTTTGGACCTGTTCCCTGTGGTGGATCCCGCCGTTAAAAGTCTGGACGGTGCCGAGGCCTGGAATCCCGAAGGCCTCTGCCAACGGGCTGTCCGCGCCCTCAAGCAGCGTTTCCCCGAACTGGGGGTGATGACGGACGTGGCCCTGGACCCCTTCACTGTGCACGGTCAGGACGGTGTGATTGACGACACCGGTTATGTGCTCAACGACATTACGGTGGATGCGTTGGTCAAGCAGTCCCTGTCCCATGCCGAAGCCGGTGCCGACGTGGTGTCCCCCTCCGACATGATGGATGGCCGTATCGGCGCTATTCGTAATGCCCTAGAAGCCGCGGGTTACATCAACACCCGCATCATGGCCTACTCGGCCAAGTACGCCTCCGCCTTCTACGGTCCTTTCCGGGATGCTCTGGGCACTGCCGGCAACCTGGGCAAAGGCAACAAATACACCTACCAAATGGACCCGGCCAACAGCGATGAAGCCTTGCGGGAAGTGGCCCTGGATCTGCAGGAAGGTGCCGACATGGTGATGGTCAAGCCCGGCATGCCCTACCTGGACATCGTGCGTCGGGTGAAAGACGAATTCGGCGTGCCCACTTATGCCTATCAGGTGAGCGGCGAATACGCCATGCTCAAGGCCGCCGGTGCCAATGGCTGGATCAATGAAAAAGCCTGCGTGCTGGAGAGCATGATGGCCTTCCGGCGCGCGGGTGCCGACGGCGTACTGACCTATTTCGCCCTGGACGTGGCACGTTGGTTGAAGGAAGACGCCTGAAACCGCTGGCGGTAAACCGGTAAATCCCCCTTATTCGGCAGTAAACCCCAGGAAGCCGGCGGTAAAATCCCGGCTTTCCTCATTTCTTCGAGAGTGCAGCTCATGACCCGAATCGTCGTCG
>Ga0318572_10000195_pt1 | contig 22417 bp, 19 predicted proteins | sample GRESIP089b5f20_FD_202528 | JGI IMG/M metagenome (GOLD analysis project Ga0318572, IMG submission 202528) | Tropical soil microbial communities from Luquillo Experimental Forest, Puerto Rico - GRE.SIPMG.089b5f20 | ecosystem: Environmental > Terrestrial > Soil > Tropical forest > Bulk soil...
ACCTTGTACAAAGTGACCCGGGTTGCCAGGCTGCTCAAGCGCACGGTGATCAAGCCTTGCTGGGCCGCGTACAGGGAGCGCTGGGCATCCTGTACCGCCAGATAGCTGTCCACTCCTGCATTGAAACGGGCCCGGGACAGGCGATAACTGATCGCTGTGGCATCCACCAGGGACTCCTGGGCCGCCAGCTGCGCCCCTTGGGTACCATACTCGGCCAGGGCGTCGGAAACCTCGCGGAATGCCGTCTGCACGGCCTTTTCATATTGGGCCAAAGCGATATCCCTGTCCACCTCGGCCACCTTCAGATTGGCCCGGGTCACGCCGCCATCGAAAATCGGTAGCTTCACTTGGGGAATGAAACTCCAGGCCCCTGTGTTGCTCTTGAACAGTTCCGATAGCTGGTTGCTGGCCACGCCGCCGGAGGCCGTGAGCGTGATGGACGGGAAAAAGGCCGCACGGGCGGCGCCGATGTTGGCGTTTGCCGATTGCAGCAAACGTTCGGATTGCAGGACATCCGGACGTCGTTGCAGGACCGTGGCGGGAACGGCGTCCGGCAAGGCAGCAAGCTGGCTAAGCTCGCTCATGCCCGCCGTCGCCAACACGCTTTCCGGCAAAGGGCCGCCGACCAACAACACCAAGGCGTTACGGTCCAGGGCCACCTGGCTGATGTAGCGTGCCACATCGCTCTTGGCGCTTTCAACGCTGGTTTGCGCCTGCCGAAGATCGAGCTCGGAGGCGCTGCCCAACTCGAACTTGCGCTTGGTCAGGGAGAAGGAAATTTCCTGGCTGGCCAGAGTTTCCTGGGCCAAGCGGAATCGCTCCGTATCGGCGGACAGGGTCAGGTAGGCCGTCGCCACCTCGGCCACCAGGGAAATCTGGGCACTGCGCCGGGCTTCTTCCGTTGCCAGGAACTGGTACAGGGCCTGGTCCTTCAGGCTGCGCACCCGACCGAAGAAATCCAGCTCATAAGCCGAGAACCCCAGGCCAGCCGTGTATTGATGGGAGACGACAGTCTGCCCGGTACCCGACAAAGCGGCGGGTGTTTTCTGGTTCGTGCCGCTGGCCGTGGCATTGATGCTAGGGAACAGGTCGGCGCGCTGGATCTGATACTGAGCCCGAGCCTTCTCGATGTTCAGGCTTGCCACCCGCAGATCGCGGTTGTTCTCGAGGGCAAGACCAATCAACTCCTTCAAGGCCGGCGAAACGAAAAAGGTTTGCCAGTCGATGGCGCTGACCGGGCTAGCGGCTGTCGCGCCCGGCGCATAGGCCTCGCCCTGAGGCCATTCCGCGGCAACCGGTGCGGCAGGCTGTTGGTAGTCCGGCGCCAGGCTGGCGCAACCGGCCAGTACAACACTTCCAACCAGCACGGCGTTTCTGGCCAGTGCGGCAATCAAGGTCTGTTTCATTTCAATGGCCCTCCCCAACAATGGGCTGATCGTTTGTCGCGACGGTCTTTCCCTTGAACACGCGGCGGACGCTGACGAAAAACACCGGCACGAACAGCACCGCCAACACCGTGGCGCTGACCATGCCGCCGATCACACCGGTACCGATGGCGTTTTGCGCACCGGACCCCGCCCCGTTGGCGATGGCCAGGGGCAACACGCCGAGGATGAAGGCGAGGGACGTCATGATGATGGGCCGCAGGCGCAGGCGAACGGCTTCCAGGGTGGCCTCGATGAGGTCCTTGCCCTGCTCCATCTGGGCCTTGGCGAACTCGACGATTAGGATGGCGTTCTTCGCCGAGAGGCCGATGGTGAGCAACAGCCCCACCTGGAAATACACGTCGTTGGAAAGCCCTCGCGTCCAGGCGGCCAGCAGGGCGCCGATCACCCCGAGAGGAACCACCAGCATGACGGCGAAGGGAATCGACCAGCTTTCATACAGGGCTGCCAGGCAGAGGAAAACCACCAGCAGCGACAGGGCGTACAGGGCCGGTGCTTGGGAACCGGACATACGCTCCTGATAAGAAAGCCCGGTCCATTCATAGCCGATCCCGGCCGGTAGCTTTGCCGCCAAGGCTTCCATGGCCGCCATGGCATCGCCGCTGCTGTGGCCTATGGCAGCCTGCCCCATGACTTCCATGGAGGAAATGCCGTTGTAGCGTTCCAGGCGCGGGGAGCTGTAGGCCCAGTGGGCGGTGGCGAAGGACGAGAAGGGCACCATGTTGCCGGCGCTGTTGCGCACGTACCATTTGTCGAAGTCTTTCGGGTCCATGCGCGATGGCGCATCCCCTTGCAGGTAGACCCGCTTGACCCGACCCCGGTCGATGAAGTCGTTGACGTAGGCGCTGCCCCAGGCCGACTGCAACACGCTGTTGATGTCCGCTTGGGCAACGCCGAGGGCACCGGCCCGGGCCGTGTCGATGTCGAGCTTGTATTCCGGCGTGTCGTCCTGGCCGTTGGGGCGTACTGCCATCAGGGCGGGGTTCTGCGCGGCCATGCCGAGCAACTGGTTACGGGCCGCCAGCAGGGCCTCATGGCCGACCCCGGCCCGGTCCTGCAACTGGAAGTCGAAACCGGTGGCATTGCCCAGCTCCACCACGGCGGGCGGGGCGAAGGCAAAGGCCATCGCGTCACGGAAGCCCATGAAGCGCCCCATGGCCTTGCCGGCCACGGCGGACACCTTCAGGTCGGGACGCCTGCGCTCGCTCCAGTCCTTCAGGTTGATGAAGGCGATACCGGTGTTCTGGCCGCTACCGCCGAAACTGAAGCCGGTTACGGTGAAGACCGAGTCCACCGCCTCCTTCTGTTCTTCGAGGAAATGCTGTTCCACCTGGCCGATCACCTCCAGGGTGCGCTCAGTGGTAGCTCCGGCTGGTAGCGTGACCTGGGCCATCAGGAAGCCCTGGTCCTCGTCGGGCAGAAAGGCCGTGGGTAGGCGCAGGAACAAGGCCCCCATGCCGAGCACGATGAGGCCATAGATCAGCAGATAGCGCCGGCTCTGGCCCAACATGCGGGCCACGATGGCCTGGCTCCGGTCATTGGTGCGGTCGAACTTGCGGTTGAACCAGAGGAAGAAGCTGCCGAGTCGACTGCCTTCGGCGATGCTGTGGCCCTTGCCCACCGGCTGCAACAAAGTAGCGCAAAGGGCCGGCGTCAGCACCAGGGCCACCAGCACGGACAGCACCATGGCGGAGACAATGGTGATGGAAAACTGGCGATAGATCACCCCCGTGGAGCCACCGAAGAAAGCCATGGGAATGAACACCGCCGACAGTACCAAAGCGATACCGACCAAGGCGCCGGTGATCTGGCCCATGGACTTGCGGGTGGCTTCCTTGGGAGAAAGCCCTTCCTCGCTCATCACCCGCTCGACGTTTTCCACCACCACGATGGCGTCGTCCACCAGCAGGCCGATGGCCAGCACCATGCCGAACATGGTCAGGGTGTTGATGGAAAACCCTGCCGCCGCCAGCACGCCGAAAGTACCCAGCAGCACCACCGGCACGGCGATGGTGGGAATCAGGGTTGCCCGGAAGTTTTGCAGGAACAGGTACATCACTAGAAAAACCAGGGCGATGGCTTCGATCAGGGTCTTGACCACTTCCTCGATGGAAATCTTGACGAAGGGCGTCGTATCGTAAGGAACGACGGTCTTCATACCCTTGGGGAAGAACTTCTCCAGTTCCTGCACCTTGGCCTTGACGGCGGTGGCCGTTTCCAGCGCATTGGCGCCGGTGGCCAGTTTGACGGCGAGGCCGGTGGCCGGATGGCCGTTATAACGGGCCACCACGTCGTAGGATTCGCCCCCCAGTTCTATCCGCGCCACGTCGCGCAGACGTACCGTGGCGCCGTTGGCGGCACTGTTCAGCACGATGGCGCCAAACTGTTCCGGCGTCTGCAAGCGGCTCTGGGCCGTGACGGTCGCGTTCAGGCGTTGGCCCTGCACGGCGGGCAAGGCGCCCAGTTGCCCGGCGGTCACCTGGGTGTTCTGGGCCGTGACGGCGGCGCTGATGTCGGCCGGAGTGAGCTTGTACTTTTGCAGTTTGGCCGGGTCCAGCCAGATACGCATGGCGTACTTGGTGCCGAACAACTGGGTTTCCCCGACGCCGTTGACCCGGGCGATGTAGTCCTGCACGTTGGCGGCAACGTAGTCCCCCAGGTCGATGTCGCTCATGCTGCCGTCTTCCGAGGCGAAGCCCAGCACCATGAGGAAGTTGGTGGAAGACTTGGCCACCTGCACCCCCTGCTTCTGCACCTCCTGGGGCAGCAGCGGCGTCGCCAGGGCGAGCTTGTTCTGCACCTGAACCTGGGCGATGTCGGGGTCTGTACCGGCGTCGAAGGTCAGTGTGATGTTCACGTTCCCGGACGAATCACTGGTGGACGACATGTAAGTCAGGTGATCGATACCCTTCATTTTCTGTTCGATCACCTGGGTCACCGAGTCTTCCACCGTCTTGGCGGAGGCGCCGGGGTAATTGGCGCTGATGCTCACCGCCGGTGGGGCAATGGGCGGGTATTGGGCAATGGGCAGGCCTTCGATGGCCAGCACCCCGGCCAACATGATGACGATGGCGATCACCCAGGCAAAAATGGGGCGGTCAATGAAAAAGCGTGACATGACTCGCCCCCCTTACTGCTTGTGCTCGGCAGCCGGTGCCGTCGGTGCCACAGCGCCCTTGCCCACTGGCACGGCCACCACGGGCAGGCCCGGTTGCACTTTTTGCAGCCCCTCGACGATCAACTTGTCGCCGCTCTTGAGGCCTTCATTGACCAGCCATTTGTCGCCCACGGTCCGCTCCGTCTTGAGGGGCCGGGCTTCCACCTTGCCTTCACTGTTGACCACCATGGCCACCGGGTTGCCCTTGCTGTCCCGGCTTACGCCCTGCTGCGGCACCAGGATGGCATCGCTGGCGGTCCCTGCTTCCAGCACCGCCCGCACATACATCCCCGGCAACAGGTTGCCCTTGGGATTCGGGAAAACGGCACGGATAGTCAGGGTGCCGGTTCCCTGGTCCACGGTCACGTCGGAAAACTGCAACTTGCCCTCGGCGCCATAAGGCGTGCCGTCCTCCAGCAACAAGCGGACGGAGGCCTCCTTGTCGCTGACCCGCTTGAGGCGCCCGCTTTCCCAGTCCCGTTTGAGCTTCAGTAGTTCGCTGCTGGATTGGGTTAAGTCCACGTACACCGGGTCCAGTTGCTGCACCGTTGTCAGCACGGCAGCCTGGTTCGCCGTTAACAAGGCGCCCGGGGTGACAGCAGACTTGCCGATACGACCGGAGATCGGCGCCCGCACCTGGGTGTAGCCCAGGTTGATGCGGGCCGATTCCAGGTTGGCCTTGGCCGTGTCCACATCGGCCAGGGCCTGCTTCAAAGCGGCCTGGGTATCGTCGAATTCCTGTTGGCTGACGGCCTTGATGGCCACCAGTTCGTCGTAGCGCACTGCCTTGCTGCTGGCCGTCGTCAGATTGGCCTGGGCCTTCGACAATGTGGCTTTCGCGCTGTCATAGGCCACCTGGTACATGGCCGGATCGATCTGGTACAGGGGCTGCCCCGCCTTGACGTCGCCACCTTCAATGAAAAGACGCTTCTGGACGATGCCGGTGACCTGGGGCCGTACTTCCGAGATTTGGAAAGCGGAGATTCGCCCCGGCAATTCGGTGGTCAGGGAGGCCTTCTCGGTTTGCACCTCGACGATGCCCACTTCCACCTGACCGCTGCCGGCAGCCGGTGCCTGGCCCTTGCCGCAGCCGGCCAGTGCCAAGCTGCCCAGAGCCACGATTACCCAATAGCTCATTGATTTCAATGTATTCATGCCGACTCTCCCTTGGGGTTTGGCGCCCTCGCCAAAATTAGAATGAATGATCAATCTAGTTTGAGCGTTCATTCTAATTTAGAATAGAATCCAAAGTAAAGCGGTTGGCGAAGGCTTGTGTAACCGTTTGTGATGGTGGTGGCTCAACCGGAGCCCGCCGACGAATGAACCGTTCAGGAAAGACGGAGCGAGGAGAAACCCCTTTGAGCATTTTGAGCAACGCCCCCCCTGCCGAACCCAGCCGCGCCGAGGTTCGCAAAAACCAGGTGTTGGAAGCGGCGACGGAATGTTTCCGCCAGCAAGGCTTTCACGGCACCAGCATGGCGCAAATCTCGAAGACCGCCGGGATGAGCGTGGGCCACATCTACCACTACTTCGAAAATAAGGAAGCGATCATCGCCGCCATCGTCGAGCGGGATCTGCTCAACCTCATCACCATCACAGACCGCATCCGTGGCATGGAAGGAGATGTGTTTTCCGCCATGGTGGCGGATGTGGACGCCTGCATCACCGATACCGTCGACGACGCCAACGCACCGCTGATGCTGGAAGTGGTGGCGGAAGCTGCCCGCAACCCCGCTGTTGCCAACATCGTACGAAAAGCCGACCGGGAAGCCATGGCCCACATGCGTGCCTTCATCCGCGAAGGTCTCAAGCAATACGGCCTGAGCAAGACCGATGAAGAACTGGATGGCCCCCTGAGCATGATGGCGGCCATGTTCGAAGGACTCACCGTGCGAATGATCCGGAATCCCGATCTGACGGCGGAACGCTACGCGCCGGTGATCCGCAGCCTGATGCAGCACATCATCCAGCAACACCTCATCAAATAACGCAGCACAAGTACAACGGGCCCGGCAGCTATCTGCCGGGCCCGTCGATGGAGTCCACTCTGGTGCCGCCCTCAGGCACCCTTCCTCAGCGCAGCGGGAAATACGCCTTGGTCTTGTCCAGCTTGTAGCTCCAGGCTAGTCCAGTGTTCTTCCAGCCATTGACCACCCGTTGCCCAGCCTTGGGACCATCCTTGGCCTGGTCGCCTTCGAAGCCCTCCGCCACGCTATAGACCTTGCTATAACCCGCCATCTGCAACAGGTCGGCGGCCCGGGCGCTGCGGTCGCCGGAGCGGCAGATGAGAATGAGGGGCGCATTCTTGTCCAAGCCCTTCTCCGCCACGCGCCGGGCCACTTCCTTGATGAAGTCTGGATTGGGCTCCACGGCATAGGTACTGCGCTTGTCGTCCCAATCGACCATCATGTCCGGCAGTTCCACATAGGGCACCAAGGCATCGACCTTGCCGGCCATACCGACGAACATGGCCTCGGCCCGGGTGCGGATGTCGAGGAACAGCACCTTGTTTCCCTGGGCCTCCTTCATCTCCAGGGCTTCCTGGGGCGTCAGGTACAGGGCCAGCTTGGTCCGCTTGATTTCGGGGAGACTGGCCCAGTCCCGGTTGCCTGGCCTCCACTCCTGGCACCAGACGTTGAAGGACACGGATGCCAATGCCAGACCGGCCAGTACCAAGGCTTTTTTCATGGAAAACTCCCCGAAGTCAATGAACGAAATGCTCAGGCAATGCCCGGATTGCCCGCAACGCCTTTCAATTGCGGCAGGTTGAGATTGACGGGTTTGACCGTCTTGATCTCCCGCAGATACTTGGCCACCACGTCCCACACCGGCTCGCCGCCAGCATTCCGCGCGTCTTCCGACACGGGCGCCCAACCGGCCACCTTGTAGGTCTTGCCGGCCTCGACGGGCTTGCCACCCAGCATCATGTTCTGGATGCGGCTACCCATTTTTGCCGTGGGATCGCAACTGTATTGCAGGCCGCCCACCCGCACCATGTCGCCTCCTTGCTGGTAGTAGGGGTCAGGATTGAACAGGTTGTCGCAAACATCCTCCAGCACGGCTTTGATCTGCTCGCCGGTCATGTTGCTGAGGGTGGTGTAGGGATAGGTGATGGCGGTCTGGTCTAGCAGATTCTCCATGGTGATGGCCTGACCGGGCAACAGCGAGGTACCCCAACGGAAGCCCGGTGAGAAGGCGATTTCCGCATTCTTTATCTTGAGCAAAGCATCGAGAATCAACTGGTCGAAAGTACCGTTGAAATTGCCCCGGCGATAGAGCAAGCCTTCCGTCACGGCCAACTTCTCGCCCAACTGGGACTCAAAAGGTTTGCGGATGTCGGCGATCAGTTTGGCCATGGCCGGGTCAGCAGGCAGCAGATTGGCGAAGACCGGCAGCAGCTTGTAGCGGAAGTCGCTGACCTTGCCGTTCTTCACGTCCAGGTCCAGCACGCCGAGGAACTTGCCGTTGGAGCCGGCATTGGTCACCAGAGTTTGGCCACCGGCGTTCTTCACCGTCACCGGTGCAGGTACGCCGTCATGGGTGTGACCGCCGAGGATGGCGTCGATGCCCCGTACCCGGGAAGCCATCTTGAGGTCCACGTCCATGCCGTTGTGGGACAACACAACAACCGCCTGAGCGCCCTGGCTGCGGGCTTCGTCCACCACCTTCTGCATATTGTCGTCCTGGATGCCGAAGTTCCAGTCCGGGGTGAAATAGCGGGGGTTGGCGATGGGGGTGTAGGGGAATGCCTGGCCGATGATGGCCACCGGCACGCCGTTGATATTGCGCATCACATAGGGCTTGAACACCGGATCGCCAAAGTCGGCGGTTTTGACGTTCTGGGCCACGATGTCGATCTTGCCCTGAAAATCCTTTTCCTCGATCTCCTTCACCCGCTCGGCGCCGTAGGTGGATTCCCAGTGCAGGGTCATGATGTCCACGCCCAACAGCTTGCAGACATCCACCATGTCCTGGGCCTTGGTCCACAGGGATGTGCCAGAACCCTGCCAGGTATCGCCGCCATCCAGCAGCAACGAGCCGGGGCGACTGGCCTTGAGCCGCTTGACCAGAGTGGAGAGATGGGCAAAACCGCCCACCTTGCCGTAGATGTGGGCCGCTTTCTCGAAGTCCAGGTAACTGAAAGCGTAGCTCTCCCGGCTACCGGCCTTCATGCCGAAATGCTTGAGCAAGCGTTCCCCCACCAGATGGGGCGGGTGCCCCAACTGGGTGCCCAGACCCAGATTCACATTGGGCTCGCGGAAGTAGATGGGCAACAACTGGGCATGGCAATCGGTCATGTGCAGCAGACTCACATTGCCGAAGCGCGGCAGATCGTAAAAGGCTGCCGCCGCCTTTTCAGCGGCGGACGCCTCCGATTGCAGGACCAGTCCTCCGGCTGAAGCGGCGGCCAAAATCTGAAGAAACTCGCGGCGGTTCATGCTCATGAATCAGTCCTTGTTGACCGGGGAATTGGGATCCACCAGGTAAGCCACCAGATGGGTAATCTGCTCCGGCGTCAGCCAGGCGTGGTAGCCGAAACGGGGCATGTTGGTACAGGCGGCGAAGGCGTTGGAGTTGTAGATCTTGTCGTACACGTACTTCACCACCGCCTCATCCACCTGGCCGTTCTGGCCCCGCGTCCTGGCAAAGTTTTGCAGGCTGGGGCCAATGGTGCCGTAGGCTACTTCCGCCTTGGCCAACTGGTGACAGGCGTAGCAGTTGCCGCCCCGCAAACGACCGTAGGGGTCGGGCTGGATGAAGCCGATGTGGCCGCCAGTGCCGACGGAAGCCAGTTTCTCGCCTTCCTTCCAGTCCCCCACCAACTTGCCGTCCACCGGATAGTGGATGGTGGCTTTCTCCGCGGCCTCGATCTTCTGCCGCACCTTGGGCGGCGGGTTGTCCTTGTACTGGCTGCACAGCTTCATGGTGCTGTCCTGATCCAGACGCCGCATCCAATAGGTGGGGTTATCCGGACGGAAGGACTTGAAAAAGACCGATTCGGCCTCCTGGGCCTTCTTGTCACTCATCTGCCCCAGAGCGGTCACATTGACGCCCAGCAGTGAAGCGAAGAGGACCGTCGTGCTGATCATGCGAATGTTCATGGTCGTCTCCTCCTCAGCGCTTGATGCCCGGGGTTTCCATCACGGTGCCCGTCGCCTTGTTCTGCAAATACATCTCCAAAGCGATCACCGCGTCGGACAGGTATTTCGGCTCGGGCCAGCGGGACTGGCGAATACAGTCGATCAACCGTCGCTGCATGGTCCACACCGCGCCCTGAGAGACCCGATAGGAAGGCCAGGACTTCATTGCCGTCCCCGCCCCTTCCTTGGTGGTCAGGTTGCCCAACTCCTGCAGCCGGATACGCCGGTTATCGTTGGCGTGGCAAATGGCACAGGAAAAGTCCTGGGGCCCGGCGCGGCGGTAGAACACGTATTCGCCGATGTCACGCATGCGGGCCTCTTCCGGGTGCTTGGCCGGTACGTGGATTTTCTTGCCGTTGGATGCAGCCCCAACGTAGGTGACCAGGGCCTCGATATCGGACTCCTGGCCCGGCTTGGAATACCAGTTGCGGGTCACGTCCTCGTAGCGAAAGCCTTGCAGGTTCACCATGCAATACACCAGGCGGGACTCCACATCCATCACCTTGCCCGTGTCCTTGAAATAGCGCGGCAACTGAGCATAGGCCCCTTCCACCACGCCGGGCCCGAGGCCCAGGTCGCAGGCTTGCAGGGAGGCGCTCTTCGGCCCCCGTGGCGTCTTCCACAACTCTTCGCCGCGGGCCTCCTGCAATTCCGCCGGGTTGCCGTCGGCCAGCATTTCCCGGTATTTCTCGACGCCGCCGTCCGGCGCCTGGGCCACGGCGGTACCTGTCGCACCGATAGCCAGGCAGGCTGCAGCGGCAAGCCACTTTGCGATGTGTCGCTTGTTACGTGTGTTCATCTCGTCTCCTCCTGAGGGGAATCAGGGATGGCCGAGCCCCGGCTCTCGGGCGGGGTCTCCGGCCTGTGCATTCGGCGCGGACGCCGATCAAGCGTCAACGATCAGCTGATGACGCCTTCGTCGCTACGCGTGTCGCCCTTGCTGTCGGTCCAGCTCACCACGACCTTTTCGCCCTTGTCGCCGCCTTTGAACTTGAAGGCGAGATAGGGGTTCTTGGATACGGCGGGGCCGAACTCGGCCTTGAGCACCGGCTTGCCCTTGTAGGTGGCACTTACCTCGGTGATGTACCAAGCCGGCACAGTGGCGCCGGAGGCATCTTTGCGCTGACCGGTTTCCATTTCGTGGCTCATCAGCACTTTCACTTCGGTGACGCCATCCTTGTTGCTGGCGCGGATCTTCATCGGATTACCCATGGTCTTCTCCTTCCGTAATCAGCCGCCGCAGCCGCCGAGGGTGACTTTGACTTCCTTCATGCTCATGAAGAACTTCCCGTCGGCCTTGATCAGGGCATAGACGTTGGAGGTCTGGCCCATCTTCACCCGGGTGGTGACGTTGGCTTCGGTGCCTTCGGGAATGGTGAAGTTGGCACCCAGGGCATTGGGGTTCTTTTCGATCAGGATGGCGATGGACTGGGTGTTGGCGATGTTGCTCACCACGGCCACGGGCACCACGGCGCCGTTCTCGGCAATGTCCGGGGCGTTGAGCTGAATGTCACCACTGTCCGCAGGTTTGGCCGTCACGCCCAGGGCCTTGAGGGTGTCCTCGAAGCTCTTGGCTTCGAAGGCAGCCTTGTTCCAATCGGCCAGGGCCAGTTCGGGCTTGAGCAGGCCGATACCGGCCAGAATCCCCAGCAGGCCCAGGCTGCCACCGGCCTTGAGCACTTCGCGTCGTTGTTTGTTCATGCTTCGTCTCTCCTCTTGGAAAATCAATTGGCCGGGGCGCCGGACAACACCCAGGCAACCAGGGACTTGATGTCCTCATCCTTCATGGCGCCGTGGGGCGGCATCGGTATGTTGCCCCACACGCCCTGCCCACCGGCCTTGACCTTGGCGGTCAACTTGCCAGCCGCCTCGTCCTGGCCCTTGTACTTCTTGGCCACATCGCTGAATGCTGGACCAACAATCTTGTTGCTCACCCCGTGACAGGCCAGGCAACCGGACTTCTGGGCCAAGGCCGTCATGGCCTTGCCGGTAGAGGGCACGGCTTCCACCTTCGCCTCGACCTTGGCACCGGAAAACTGCCCCGGCGTCTTGCCCCGCACCTGACCGATCATACGATTCTGTTCCGCCAGATTGCCATGGGCCGCTTCGGCATAGTCCGGCAAGGTGGAACCGATTTTCACCTCGGTCTTGCAGTTGCTCATGCAGGCCTTGTTGCTGGTATCAGGCTTACCACCATTGCCAATACCGCCCTTGCTGGCGGACGAACCGGCCCACATGCCATGGTCGGTGGTCATGCCGTTGCGGTTGGGCATCTTCTCTTGCACTTCGCGGATGTTGGCGTCGGACAGGGTGAAGTCGTCCGGCACGATTTCCGCTAGGTTGAGCAGGTAGGCCAACACGGCATAGACGTCATCGGGCTTGAGGGACTTCGGTGCATTCCAGGGCATGGCCCGCTGGATGTAGTCGAACAAGGTAGACACCGTCGCCACCTTCATGAAGGTGGTGCGTTGGGGAACGTCGCCCTTGGCCAAGGACGCCACACGACCGGTCTTCTGGTCGTCCTTGGTGGTACCGCCGATCAGGGGCGTGAATACCTCGTTGGACTCGCCGAAAGTGCCGTGGCAAGTGGCGCAGCGAGCCTCCCACAAATCCTGCCCGTGGGCCACGGAGCCGGAACCTTTGGGCAAGCCCTTGAAGTCGGGCCGCACGTCGATGTCCCAAGCCTTGAGTTCCGCCTCCGTTGCCGGCCGGCCGATACCGGCATAGCCTTCGCCCTTGAGCCGTTCATAGGCCGATGCCCCGGTTGCCAGGGAGAACAGCCAGGCCGCCAGCAGGAAGGATTTAGAGAACCTGGACATTGCTCACCTCCCCGGATTCGCTGACCTTCCAGGACTGGATGGCGTTGTTGTGATAAATCGACTTGGTTCCGCGCACGGCTCGCAACTGGCCGTAGCCGGGCTGGACGAAACCGGTTTCGTCCATGGCGCGGCTTTGCAGAATGGCGGGCTTGCCGTCCCACACCCAACCGATGTTGAAGCGGGTCAAGGCCTTGTTCTGCACCGGGCCTTCGAGGCGCGCGCTCTTCCAGTTGATGCCGCCGTCGAAAGACACATCCACCTGCTTGATCTTGCCCCGACCCGACCAGGCCAGACCGGTGACGTTGTAATAACCCTTGTCCAGCAGCACCTGACCGCCGGAGGGACTGGTGATGACCGACTTGGCTTCCTGCACCGAGGTGTATTGGCGATGCTTGCCGTCGGGCATGAGGTCGATGTAATGCACTGCCTCGTCCTTGCTGGCCCAAGGCATGTCGCCCACCTCAATGCGGCGCAACCACTTGACCCAGGACACGCCCTGCACGCCCGGTACCACTAGTCGCAGCGGATAGCCGTTCTCGGGCCGCAGCATTTCGCCGTTCTGCCCGTAGGCGACGATGATTTCGTCGTTGAGCACCATTTCCATGGGAATGGTGCGAGTCATGGAGGAACCGTCGGCTCCTTCCGCCAGAATGAATTTGCCCTGCTTCAGATCGACGCCGCAATCTTCCAGCAGCAGGCGCAAGGGCACACCGGTGAACTCGGAGCAGGACAACATGCCGTGGCTGTACTGCACCGTCGGCACCGCCACATTGCCCCATTCCATACCAGTGTTGGCACCGCACTCGATGAAGTGGATGCGGCTCACCGAGGGCAGCCGCATGATGTCGTCCATGGTGTAGACCTTGGGGGTCTTCACCAGACCATTCACCATCAAGCGGTGCTTGGAGGGGTCGATGTCTTGCCAGCCCTGGTGGTGGCGCTCGAAATGCAGGCCCGACGGCGTGATGATGCCGAACAGCCCCTGCAAGGGCGTGAAGGCCACCGAGGAGGCCGTGACCCGGGTCAGGCCGGGGCTTTCACGCCGGATCAATCCTTTTTCGTACTGGGAAGGCAAACCGTAGGGACGGGTGGCGACGCCCTGCCCCAGGCTGGTGGACCAGGGCGGCAGGGTCAGGATGGCATCGTCCCCTTCCGGCGCGGCCAGGGCACGACCGCTGGCAACAGCCGCCATGGCGGCGCCGGCGGAAAGAAAACTCTTGCGCAGGAAATCCCGCCGCCCGCTCTCCACCCGTTTGACATCCTCGTCGCTGAGGAAATTTTCCGGCGCTGGCCGAATGTGGCCGCGCGGCGCGTTGTGTTCGTCCGCCATCGTTGGGGTTCCTCCTCCTGAATTTTTTACTACCGTACGTTTTTGTACACAACTTAATCGAATAACGATATTCTTATTTGACGATTAAAGTATAAGATTTTTCTTATAAACACAAGCAAAAAAATTCGTCGCGGGACTTGTAGTCAAATCCGCTTCACACAAGGAGGAGAAAAAATGAAATTGCTGCATCTGGCCGCGACGGCCTGTTTGCTGGGGGGCGCCATGAGCGCCCAGGCCCAACTGGGACCGGTGGCCGTGCGTAGCCTGGCCGCCACCTGCGCCAACTGCCACGGCACCAACGGCAAGGCCGTACCCGGTGCCGGCATAGAAGGCCTGGCCGGCGAACCCAAGGAAAAGCTCCTGCAAAAGCTCAAGGACTTCCGGTCCGGCGCCAAGCCCGCCACGATCATGCACCAGATCAGCAAGGGCTACAGCGAAGAGCAACTGGCCATGATCGCCGAGTATTTCTCGGCCCAGAAATAAGCAGGGGGACAAGAAAATGATGCTGATGAAACGTCGCGAATTCCTCAAGGTCGGTGCCAGCGGTGCCGCCCTCGCCTCCCTCTATGGCTGTGCCGGCATGGGTAGCAAAGCCGGCGGTCACGTGGTCGTGGTCGGTGGCGGTTACGGTGGTGCCACCGTGGCCAAGTACCTGCGCATGTGGAGCGAAGGCGGAATCAAGGTCACCTTGATCGAACGCAACACCGACTTTGTCTCTTGCCCCATCTCCAACTTGGTGATCGCCGGTGAAAAGACCATGGCCGACATCACCATGTCCTACGCCGGCCTCAAGGCCACCTGGGGCGTCAATGTCATTCAGGACGAAGTGGTGTCGGTCAATCCCGACAAGCGCACCGTCAAGCTGGGCAAGGGCGATGAAATCGCCTACGACCGCCTCGTGCTCTCGCCGGGCATCGAGTTCATGTACAACGACCTGCCCCCCCTCAACAACGCCGACGCCCAGAGCAAGATTCTCCACGCCTGGAAAGCAGGCCCCCAGACCGTGGCCCTGCGCAAACAACTGGAAGACATGAAGGACGGCGGCGTCTACGCCATCTCCATCCCCAAGGCGCCCTACCGCTGCCCCCCCGGCCCCTACGAGCGCGCCAGCCTTGTAGCCAGCTACTTCAAGGCGAAGAAGCCCAAGTCCAAGGTACTCATCCTCGATGCCAACGAAGATGTGCAGTCCAAGAAGGCCCTGTTCGTCAAAGCCTGGGGCGACCTGTACAAGGACAACCTGGAGTACAAGAACAACAGCGAACTGAAGGAAGTGGACATGGCCAGCAAGACCGCCGTGCTGGAGTTCGACAAGGTGAAGGCCGACGTGCTCAACGTCATCCCGCCCCACCGGGCCGGCAACATCGCCACCCAAACAGGCCTCAAGCTGGTGAACAACCGCTGGGTAGACATCAACTGGCTGACCATGGAATCCGTCTCCCATCCCGGCATCCACGTGCTGGGCGATGCGGTCTTCCCCGCCCCCACCATGCCTAAGTCCGGCCACATGGCCAACCAGCACGCCAAGCTGGCAGCAGCAGCCATCATTGCCCTGCAAGCCGGTGAAGCCCCCAGTTCAACGCCCCTGGTCATGAACACCTGTTACAGCTTCGTAGATCCGAAGAACGTGATTCACGTATCCTCGGTGCACACCTACGATGTCGCTACCAAGACTATGCAACCGGTCAAGGGTGCCGGCGGTGTTTCCGCCGCCCGCAACGAACTGGAAGCCAAGACGGCGATGGGCTGGGCGAAGAATATCTGGGCGGACATGCTGACCTGATTGGCCTGCAGATAAGTCATTCAACCAAGCGCCCTTCGGGGCGCTTTTTTTTGACAAAATCGGCTAGATACCGACGTAGATCAGCAGACAACGTCATGTTACGAGTATGCTATTGGCGTTATAACTAGGTTGTCAGCTTCAACATTGGCGCTTATCTTTTTTGACTTCCCTGCAAGTCCGATGGTGTCGAATAATCCGTGACAGGCGTCATGACAATTTTAGCTACCCAAGTTAAATCAATCAGTTATCTTCCGCCATGACAGGTTATACGGCTCAACAAAGTTATTACACGGCGAAAACGTCGTCTACATTACGTTAGAGCTATCTATGAATACTCACACTGCGCTGTTACTTCTTCTTCTCACATGCTCGTCTGCTTATGCTGGCGATGATTCATCATGGCCCCCAAGACGGGCATCTGGGCTATGGGAAATTACCCCCACAACATCTCCGTTCTCCTGGAGTTTCTGCGCATTAACCGAAAAAGATCACTTGGTCGAAGACGATCTTTGGTCAAACTTCGACAAGGAATGCGAACTCCAATCGCAGGACCGAGAGGGCAGCACATATCGCTTTGTAGCACTCTGTGACAAAAAGACGACTCGACTAACCGGGACTATTGAGGGCGATCTTTCGACCGAATATGTAGCTACTACCGTTGCCTCGTTTAAGCTTCTTGATGGCACCGAAAGCGCCCGTCGAGATGTAGTGAAGGGCAAACGGGTTGGCGACTGCCCTACTGATTTGCCCCCTGGTACCAAGAAGATGAAAGGTGGACTCATTCTTCGAGGCTTCTATGACAAGCGGCAATAGCTCTAACCTTTCGTTGCAGGGGACCTTGCTCATAAAGCCGCGCAAGGTCCCTGAACTCAAGCGTTAGAGCTCCCAGGTGAATCCCCAGTACGAAGCGTTTGCGCATTTTGACATTTGCATTGACCACCTGGGCAACGCATGGAATACGCTGAAGGCAATCCAACAGCATGGAGATCATCCTCTTTTTGGGCCGGCTTTCCGCTTCGCGCTGATCGAATATTCCATGCCCTACACAGCCTCTGAGGGCATCGAAAATCCGCGCCATCGTCTCGATACCAAGTATGTTCCGGAACAATTTCTTGAATTGCATAACCGCATACTATCGTCCCGCCATAAGGTTCAGGCTCACGCTGATCTGTCGATCCTTGAGCCAACGATTTCGTGGTCGGTCGTGGATGGCCAGTGCTTCATCGCACGGGTTCAGAACAACGTCAGTGGGCTTGAGGAAATAGAGCACCTCGAGTCGATACTCAAATTAATTGAGGGCACCCTTGACCAGATGTTTGTCGCTAGAGAGGAGCTAGTTCGTGAACTCGAGCCCTAACCCTGCATTCGATGCGACCTGCGCGAAAAGCTGCGCAGGCGCTTCAACTCCACGTTAGGCATGGGGGGGGGGGGGAAGTTATGCGCGTAGCGAATCTAAATGCTTTTATCCCTAGCGGTTTTTTGGCTGAGGCATTCTTAAGTACGCCAGCAATGTTGTTGGTGTCCATACTGACAATGCCATTTCGGTCTTTTATTAAGGGCAATGACCAGTGGCTTTATCTTGTTCCTCAGTTATTAGTTTTCGTTTCAATCGTATTCATCTCTGTGAAATACGATCTTTCTCCGACATTACGAAAACCAGAAAGAGAAAGACGCTATCGAGCTGGTCACTGGTTGATAGGCATTACGACTATCGCCACTTTTACTACTGACTCGATACCTTTTTTATTGGCGAAAATTTATCGTAACAACGACCTGATTCTTTACACTTGGTATGCCATTCCAGTTATTGGTATTGGCTTATTTACATGGACTGGCGGCTTATACATGGTACGTAGTTCACATACCTAACACTACGGTCAACACCACTCCCTTCGGTCGATCTGACCTGCCGCAAGAGGCAGGCCGGTTACCTTCACGTTAGATGAAAGAAAGAATCTCTAATGCAGCAGATTAAGGTTACCGATTTTCCGAAGCCATCAAGTTATGGGAAGGCAGTCAAAGTAGGTCCCGCAAGCCCTCTTATCAATTGGCTAATTTTATTGTTTGCGTTCTTCCTCACAGGCTTGGCGACATATCAGGGGGCCATTTCTCCGTGGAAACTGAATTGGTGGCAGTGGTCTCTCTCTGGCGTCGGTTTTATTGCACTGTCGCTCGTAGTACATGAGCTTCTACATCTCGTTGCCCATCCTAAATTTGGCATAAGCAAAGAGTCCAAGTTTGGCGCAGGCCTTGTATTCGGAGTTCCCGCGCTTTGGGTTGGGTATGCTGGTTGGGTGCCAAAGAAGCGCGCTATTTTTATATGTTTATTGCCATTTGCGGTTTTAGCTGTCATTGCACCTTTAGTTGGCTTGTTTCTTGGCACAAAGGCAGGTAGCTTTTTGTCATTCGTTGGCGGGGCAAATTTCGTAGCCTCACGGAAAGACATCGTGAATAGCATTCACATCTCCAAATCTATATCACCCGAAATATTTGAGTCCGAAAGCGGATACTTTGAAAAGGACACCTAATCCTTCGGTCAAGCCGGGATTGCGGAACCGGCGCGACTGGTTTCCCCAATCGCTAGCGCACTGTAGCCCCTTACCTCCAACGTTAGGTATCAGAAGACATGCGCGCAGAGATCACCCCACACACGCTGCAGGAGATCGCCGCGGACTACGAAGCTGCCGTTTCCTGGCTGGCGTCAGCCGGATTTCCCATCGAACGCGGCCGCCTCGCCGAATACTGGAAGGCAGTTGTCACGCTCGCGACGGACTTCCCAGAACATGGATGGGGAGATCTATCTGATCCCGCGCAGCGGGAATTGGTGTGCACGACACTACTGGAAGTTCGCGAGATGATTTCAATCTACCGCGGATTGTCAGGTCTTGATGACCCAGCGGCGACACGAGACATCAAGCTCTACCTAAAGGGGCCGTTTTCCGCAGTCTACGAGATGCCGCATAACGCTTCCAACCGACCGAGGAACATTGGTTTTGAGCTCTACCTGAACGCGCTTTTCGCATATGCTGGGTTCAAGCCCATTTACGGTACCAACGCCGATTTATCGTTCAACGTGGAAGATCAGGTGTTCTTCGTCGAGGCGAAGCGACCGACCAACGTTAAGGCCGCAGCTGATCTGATTGGTGACGCCAACAAGCAGTTGGCCCGACGTCTCAAGGAAGCTCACAGCCACAAGGCGAAGGGGATCATTGCTTTGGACCTGACGAAGATCGTCAACCCAGAGAACAAGGTCATGCCTGTCTTGAGCAAGGAGCATCTTTATGACCTCATGTTCAACGAGGACAGGCGCCAGATCGACGCACTTTCAGAGGTATGGCACAGCAAGAAGCACAAACGGGTAGTTGGTGTTCTGCTCCACTACAGACTACTGACCAATTTCAATCCGCCCGGCTCACTCAATACGCTGAAGTGGATTGGCTCGGTCAAGCTCGAAGACGAGCCAGCGTTCGACCACATCGGAGCAGCGTTAGAGAAAGTAGTCCGTGCAGTCTGTTGAACTGATGCCTAACCATGCGATCAAGTGGACCTGCCTATGGCAGGCCGCTTACATCAAACGCTGAACGTACTCTTTCAGCATCTACATAATTTCACTTCGGGTCGAAACTAGTCACTTTCGACCGACCACCTTCTCCAGCGACACCGTCACTAAAAACGGAAACTGCTCATCAGCCGTTTTCACTGTGCGGTATCCGGTGCCTGCGGCCTGCACCAGCCGCTCGGCTAACTGCTCCACATCCACCGCCTCACAGCGCAAATCAGCCACCACATCACCGCCATCTTCATACACGGGGAAATCCGAGCAACCCGGCGGTTTTACGTCCTGGTTATAAACGCGACAGCCCTGCCCGGGATCGTAGGCGGGGCAGACTTTTTTGTGGGCGTAATAGAGGCCATTCGCTGGACGGATTTCCTGGGGGCCTTTGCCGCTGGCCAGACGTTTGTCGAACACCTTGCGCGGCTCATCAATTTGCCAGATGGCCTTTAGCTCTTTCCAGTCCAGTTCCAGCACCAGGGCATTCAGTTTGCAGCAGGGCTCCGCGCACTGGGGGCAGTGAGGAATGATGTGTTCGTTCTGGTAGTCGTCCGCCGCAGCCGACAGGATTTCAGCCAGCTTGGGACGAGAGGTGCGAGTACTCATGGTGGGCCACGACACGAAGGGCCATTCGGGGCTTTACTGCCTTGAATGCCAGCCCTCGGGTTTGCAGGGATTGCGGGAGCGGGATACTACCGCAATCCCCCGTGTTGTCTGGCGATGGCAGCCACACCACCGCCCTGCCCGCCTTATTCCAGGGTGGCAATGTACTCGGCGACGGCCTTGATTTCCAGCTCGGTGAGCTTGGAGGCGATGGTGTGCATCACGTTGTTGTCGTTGGTCCGTTCCCGCTTGTTGAACTGCTTGAGCTGGGTTTCGATGTACTGGGGATGCTGCCCCGCCAGACGCGGCAATTGGGCAGTGCCGTGGCCCTGGGCGCCGTGGCAGCTGGCACAGGCGGCCACACCGGAGTACTTGTTGCCCTTGCTGAAAATGTAGCGCCCGACACCGGCCAGATCCTTGTCGTCAATCTCGTGGGCCGAAGCTGACTTGGCCTGGAAGTACACGCCGAGCCCCTTCATTTCATCGGGTGTTAGCTCCATGGCCTGGGGCATCATGGTGTCGCTCTTGCGACGACCGCTCTTGAAATCGGCCAACTGTTTGGCCATGTATTCGGCGTGCTGCCCGGCCAGCCGTGGAAACAGGGGGCTGGATGACTCGCCTTCAATACCGTGGCAAAGAAAGCAACGACCGCTGACGATTTCTTCCGCCCGTTGCAAATTGACCTTGGCGTCGGCACCCCAGGCGGTGTTTGACAACAGTGCAGAGCCCGCCAAAACGGCAACGAATTTCCACGCTTGTACTGCCATGACTCCCCCTTTGTGTGATCTTCCATCAGATCATTAGACTATGCTGATAGTACAGGATTAAAGTAATTACCCACAAGAAGAGCACCGGTTTTTACGCCTGCCTCCATCTTCGTGGTTTGCCCCATCAACAAAGGAGCAAGGCACCCGCCTCGGGTAAACTCCCGCTTTTGCATTCAGCCCATTACAGGAAACCGCCGTGGCCCAATACGTCATGTCCATGCTGCGGGTGAACAAGACTGTTCCCCCAAAGCGTCAGATCATCAAGGATATTTCCCTCTCCTTCTTCCCCGGCGCCAAGATTGGTTTGCTCGGCCTCAACGGTTCCGGCAAGTCCACGGTGCTGCGCATCATGGCCCAGGCGGACAAGGAATACGACGGCGAGGTGCAGTGGCAGCCCAATATGTCCATCGGCTACCTGCCCCAGGAGCCGGTACTCGACGCCGAGAAAACCGTGCGCGAGGAAGTGGAGTCTGCCCTCGGTGAAGTAATGCAGGCCCAGCAGAAGCTGGAAGAGGTGTACGCCGCCTATGCCGAAGAAGGTGCCGACTTCGACAAACTGGCCGAAGAACAGGCCCGCCTCGAAGCCATTATTTCCGCCAGTGGTTCCGATGCCGAGCATCAACTCGAAATCGCCGCCGACGCTCTGCGCCTGCCCGCCTGGGATGCCAAGATCGGCAACCTGTCCGGTGGTGAAAAACGCCGTGTCGCTCTGTGCAAACTGCTGCTGTCCAAGCCCGACATGCTGCTGCTGGACGAACCCACCAACCACTTGGATGCCGAATCGGTGGAATGGCTAGAGCAGTTCCTGGTGCGCTTCCCCGGCACTGTGGTGGCCGTGACCCACGACCGCTACTTTCTCGACAACGCCGCCGAATGGATTCTCGAACTCGACCGCGGCCAGGGCATTCCCTGGAAGGGCAACTACTCCTCCTGGCTGGAGCAAAAGGGCGCCCGCCTGGAAACCGAGCAGAAGCAGGAAGACGCCCACCGCAAGGCCATGAAGCAGGAACTGGAATGGGTGCGCCAAGGCGCCAAGGCCCGCCAATCCAAGAGCAAGGCCCGTTTGGCCCGCTACGAGGAAATGTCCAGCGTCGAATACCAGAAGCGCAACGAAACCCAGGAAATCTTCATTCCTGCCGGGGAACGCCTGGGCGACAAGGTGATCGAATTCAACGGCGTGACCAAGGCCTTCGGCGACCGCCTGCTGATCGACAACCTGAGCTTCACCGTGCCCCCCGGCGCCATCGTCGGGGTGATCGGCCCTAACGGTGCCGGTAAGTCCACCCTGTTCAAGCTGATCCGCGGTCTGGAGCAACCAGACAGCGGCACAGTAGACATCGGTTCCACGGTCAAGATCGCTTCGGTGGACCAAAGCCGCGAAGGCCTGGCCGACGACAAAACCGTGTTCGACGCCATTTCCGACGGTGCCGACATCCTCACCGTGGGCAAGTTTGAAATGCCTAGCCGCGCCTACATCGGCCGCTTCAATTTCAAGGGCGGCGACCAGGGCAAGATCGTCGGCAACCTGTCCGGCGGTGAGCGCGGCCGGCTGCATCTGGCCAAGACCCTGATCGCCGGCGGCAACGTGCTGCTGCTGGACGAACCCTCCAACGACCTGGACGTGGAAACCCTGCGCGCCCTGGAAGACGCCCTGCTCGAGTTTGCTGGTTGCGTGATGGTGATCTCCCACGACCGCTGGTTCCTCGACCGGATTTGTACCCATATCCTGGCGGCGGAAGGCGACAGCCAATGGAGCTTCTTCAACGGCAACTACCAGGAATACGAAGAGGACAAGCGCAAACGTCTGGGTGAAGAAGACGCC
>Ga0318572_10000197_pt1 | contig 22205 bp, 19 predicted proteins | sample GRESIP089b5f20_FD_202528 | JGI IMG/M metagenome (GOLD analysis project Ga0318572, IMG submission 202528) | Tropical soil microbial communities from Luquillo Experimental Forest, Puerto Rico - GRE.SIPMG.089b5f20 | ecosystem: Environmental > Terrestrial > Soil > Tropical forest > Bulk soil...
CTACAAATACATCTCAAATCGGTTTCTCACCGCATTCCAGAACATCTTTCTCGGAGTTAAGCTGTCCGAGTACCACACTGGATATCGAGCGTTTTCACGCGAGCTTCTGGAGGCACTTCCACTGCTCGAGAATTCCGACGACTTTGTCTTCGACAATCAGATGATTGCGCAGGCAGTGATGTTTGGGTATCGCATCGGCGAGATCTCATGTCCCACAAAGTACTTTGAAGAAGCCTCGTCGATCAACTTGAACCGTTCCATCCAATACGGTATGGGAGTCCTGCAAACTACTGCACTATTCTTTCTCCATAAGATCGGCGCGCTCCGTGTGAAGAGATTTACACGTACAGGGCGCAGGATTGCTCCTGGGTATTACTCGCAAACTGTGGACCACTCCGATTCGGGAGAATGACAGGAAGCACTATGCTCAGCAGCCCTAGAGGGAATAAATGACGCGAAAACGCTTGGATGGCCTTTATCTTGTGCTATTCGGAGCAGTCATCTTTGTCCTGGTTGGTGCTGCACTTGAGAATGCGGCCCCGGTTTCAACAGCAGATTTCCGTGTGATGTATTTCAGCGCGCGATGCTTTCTTCATCACTGCGATCCATACAATGTTGACCGGCTGAAACAGGTATACCGCCTAGAAGGTGAAGAGACAGCAGCAGACACGCCAACGATTGTGCTGACAGAAACTCAGTACATCTATCCGCCGACAGCATTTTCGATCACCGCACCCTTTGCGCTGTTGCCGTTCTACCCAGCTCATATAGCCTGGCTCCTGGTCACTGCAGTTACCTTTATCATTGCCGCATATCTCATTTGGGATGTCAGTGCACATTACAGCCCGGTGATGTCCGGCGCATTGGTATGTCTCTTCCTTGCAAATAGCGAGTTGTTTCTTATCCTCGGCAACCCTGCTGGAATTGCAATCAGTTGTTGCGTGATCGCTGTAGTGTGCTTTTTGCGTGAACGATTTGTGGCGCTTGGGGTTCTCTGTCTGGCCGTTAGCCTTATGCTGAAACCGCATGATTCCGGATTGGTGTGGCTCTATTTCGCGCTCCTCGGAGGCGCACACAGGAAGCGCGCACTGCAAGTCGTTGCTGTCGCTGCCTTCTTTAGCGCCCCTTCGTTTCTGTGGATCGCGCACACCTCTCCATCATGGATACACGAGATAGGCTTAAACCTTGCAGCAAATTCCGCATCGGGCGGATTGAGCGATCCTGGCCCTAATTCATTGGCCGCTCATGGGATTGGAATGTTAGTCAGCCTTCAGGCCGTTCTAAGCCTGATTCGCGATGTTCCGAGCTTTTACAACCCGGTCAGCTACATGGTCTGCGGACTAATGCTCGTGATCTGGCTCATTAAGACAGTGCAGATCAGATTCTCTGTGACCAATGCGTGGTTCGCTCTGGCTCCTATTGCCGCGATTACGATGCTGCCGATTTATCACCGTATCTACGACACGCGCCTGCTGCTTCTGCTTGTTCCTGCATGTGCGATGCTGTGGGCACGCGGTGGGATACTTGCCTGGTTTGCACTCACACTATCCGCAGTTACAGCATGCATTACCGGGGGCATTCCCTGGGCGATCTTCCTTGCGCTGTTTCCACATCTTCCCGCATGGATGAATCGCGGATTCACCGGGCTTGCGATACAGATGTTTCCTGTGCCGCTGATGCTACTTACGATCGGAGTGTTTTATCTTTGGATCTACGTTCAGATGAGTAGGGTGGATGAAAATTTTGCCGCAATTGGCGGAAGCTCTGACTAAGCGTGTGCGATCACTAGCAGGTTCTGCCCGATGGGCGGGTGCAGCAATTTGGACTCGACTCGATGGATGACGGGGAACGCAACTCGATCGAACAGGCGCACAGAGGACGGGTTGAAGGTTCGTTGTTTCAGGATGCAGAAGCTCAGCCACCAGAGGAAGTAGCCTACGAGGTTGTAGTAGCGGATCTGGATAGATTCGAAGCCGGCGCTGCGCAGTTTGCTCTCCAAACCCCTACGGCTGTAACGCCGGAAGTGCCCGAAGTCGCGGTCGATTGGTGCGTAGATTTCTTGCCGCGCAGGAACGAACAGGCAAAGCGCACCGTTGGCGGGCTTTAGCAGGGCGTGGTAGGCACGTAGCTCTTCGGCATCATGCTCAATGTGTTCGAGAACGTTGACGCTCAGGATTGCGTTACACGAATGCCCCTCGGGGAGGTCAGCAATTGTCCCCTCAATCAAATCCAGTCGCGGAAGGCGAGTGCGAATTTGCGTGCAAAAGGCTGCATTGGGTTCAATCGAAGTGAGCGACTCTACAGCTGGGTGATTCAGAAGTGTTTCGCTCATCTGGCCGATGCCTGCTCCGACCTCCAGTACGTCACCACGAAGATACGGTGAGAAATCATGCAATAGTGCAGCGCGATAATTCTTTGCTTCACGGAGCGCTGCAAATTCGAAATCCTCAGTATTTGCGGTGGCGTTTGGTTGGCCTTTCATCGTCTTCTCCAAAGGTTGTACTTTGTTATGCACCAGAAGGCGCGAGCGCCGTCGCGCCAGCCGATCTTTTTGCCTTCCGCGTAGGTGCGGCCGTTGTAAGAGATACCGACTTCATAGACACGTGCGCCTAGTCGCGCGACTTTCGATGTGATCTCGGGCTCAAAGCCGAAACGATCCTCTTCAATCCGAATTGACTGCACCAACTCGCGCCGAAAAGCCTTGTAACAAGTCTCCATGTCAGTAAGGTTGAGGTCGGTGGCCATGTTGGAGAGCGTGGTGAGCAGATGATTGCCAACGGAATGCCAGTAGTAGAGCACGCGATGCGCACCTACACCGCCAGCAAAACGAGAGCCGTAAACCACATCGGCCTTGCCTGAGAGGATAGGGTTCAGGAGCAGGTAGTATTCGACCGGGTCGTATTCAAGGTCGGCATCCTGAATCACAACGATGTTGGCGGTAGCTGCAGCAATGCCAGTACGCAGAGCCGCTCCTTTGCCCTGGTTGACAGCGTGTCTTTGAATACGAATTCTCGGGTCGCGTGCGGCCAGTAATGTGAGCTTGTTCCAGGTATTGTCAGAAGAGCAGTCGTCAACAACGATCAATTCCTGCACGGGCCGTTGAGCGAGAACCAGTTCGACAATGGTATCAATAGTCGGAGCCTCGTTGTATGCAGGCATAACAACTGTGAGGCACGGATCAATCGCGTCGTTGGAGTTCATTGGGCTCATGCTAGCATCACGTCGGCGTATCTCGGTGCGATGAATTATGCGCCGATGTTACCAGCGTGGTCCCAGTCTAGAGATCTCGCCAATTACTGCCGAAAGCGAGATCGGCAACGAGCGGAACGCGAAGCTGTATGACATTTTCCATTTCAGCGCGGACGAGAGTCTCAACTTCGGCTGCTTCTTCAGGCGGAACCTCCAGCAGCAGCTCATCATGCACCTGAAGAAGCATGCGTGTCTTCAAACCGCGTTCGGTGAACTTGCTGTCCAGCGCGATCATGGCGAGCTTGATCAGGTCTGCGGCCGTTCCCTGCAAAGGCGTATTCACCGCTGTGCGCTCAGCAAAGCCGCGCTGGTTAGGGTTGCGGCTTTCAATGTCAGGAATGGGCCGCAGACGGCCAAAGAGCGTGCGGACATAGCCATTGCTACGTGCATCGCGCAGAGTCTTCTCGATAAAGGCGTGCACGCCCTGGTAACGTGCAAAATAGCGGTCGATATACGCGCGAGCCTCAGCCTGAGGAATGCCGAGTTGAGCCGCGAGGCCAAATGCAGAAATTCCGTAGACAATGCCGAAGTTAACAGCCTTCGCCCTATTGCGCGTGTCCTTGTCCATCCTCTCCGCTGGCACGCCGAAGACCTCGCTTGCCGTGAGTGTGTGAATGTCCTCGCCAGCAGTGTAAGCGTGCAGCAGTAAAGGGTCTTCACTAAAGTGCGCGAGCAACCGTAACTCAATCTGCGAGTAGTCCGCTGAGAGCAATTGCATTCCAGGCGCAGCAATGAATGCAGCGCGAATCTCGCGGCCAAGTTCAGTGCGTACGGGGATGTTCTGAAGGTTGGGGTTGACCGAAGACAGGCGTCCTGTAGCTGTTGCTGCAGATTGGAAGGTGGTGTGTACGCGCGCCTCCACATCCGCCAGCAAGGGAAGGGAATCAACGTAGGTCGATTTGAGCTTCGAAATCTGGCGAAACTCTAGTACGAGTCTCGGCATGTCATGTGTCTCAGCGAGATGCTCCAGAACGTCCTGCGCTGTAGAGATAGATTTGCTCTTGCCGCGTGCTGGTGGAGCCGGAAGTTTCATCTCGTTGAACAGAACATCGCCAAGCTGCTTGGGCGAGTTGATGTTGAATGAATGTCCGGCGAGTGAAAAGATCCGCTCGCTGAGCTGGCCGATTTCAGTCGCGAATCGCTGCGAAAGGCCATCGAGGACTGCAGTATCAATGCGAATGCCGGCCTGTTCCATGCGGAAAAGAGCAGGCGCAAGCGGTAAATCAATATCCGCATATACGCGCGCAACGTCAGCCTTGTCTGCTTCTGCGCGAAGTGCAGGAATGAGCGCATGTACCGCAGCCGCCGCAGCGGGCAGGGTCGTTGGCGCGGGTTGGTTATGGCGTGCAGCCACATCCGCCAGCGTTTGCGAAGTATGGGTCGGATTCAGCGCGTACGAGAGCAATATCGAATCGTCAATCTGCCCGCGCAGCACAATGCGATGCGAGTCAAGAGCATGAAGAGCAAGCTTCCAGTCGTGGACTCGCTTTGCCACAGAGGTATCTTCGAGCAGCGCGCGCAAGTTATCTGTCAGAGGTAGCAGAAGAGCTACACCTGGCTCAGCGCACACGCCCAACTGAAACCGGGCCTTCCTTTCCGTGGCCTCTACTGCGTCGAGCAACGACATCGTTTGTGGAATGGCCTGTTCCAAGGTCTCCACGGGTGCTGATGCGTCGAATGCAAAAGCAAAGCCATGAGCACGCGCGGCTGAGAAGAAATGCTCCACCTGATCGGCCGTTGGTTCATCTAGCAGCATGAGCGGAGCAGCTGTGGTCGAGGGAGCGAGTTCGCGCAGCATCGACGTGAACTCGAGCTCTGTAAACAACTCGCGGCAGGCCTCCAGGTCGGGCTCTGCGGTTTCCATCGCGGGCAGGTCGAGTGGCAAAGGAACCCGGCAATCAATCGTGACGAGTTCTTTTGAGAGCAAGACAGCTTCGCGGTTCTGCTGGAGAGACTCGCGATAAGTCTTGCGTTTGACCTCTTCCGCGCGTTCCAGAACGGCTTCAACACTGCCAAACTCTTTGATCAATTCGATGCTGCCTTTGTCGCCAATTCCGGGCGCGCCGGGGATATTGTCGACAGCATCGCCGCGCAGCGCCATCACGTCGATAACCTTCTCGGGAGGCACGCCGAGAGTTTCTTCAACCTTGGCCGGATCGAGGACCAGGTTGTCTTTTTGCGGATTGAGGATCTTCACCTGCGGTGTGACCAGCTGCATCATGTCCTTGTCGCCGGAGACGATGAAGACCTCGTGTCCCTCTTCTGCGGCTTCTCGAGCTAGTGTGCCGATCACATCATCAGCCTCGAAGCCTTCTGCCTCGAGTATGGGAATGCGAAGTGCTTCAAGCGAGCGGCGGATGTAAGGAATCTGTCGCCGCAGGTCGTCAGGCATGGCCTCACGGTTGGCCTTGTATCCTTCGTAGCTCACTTCGTCAAAGCTCTGTGTTTTGCCGTTCCACTTGCGAAGCGTGCCAATGGCTCGTGCACGTTCGTCGCGAAAGACCTCGCCGCTTACGTCGAACACGGCCGCAAAGTAGCGCGGGCCGAAGTCCTGGCGCAGCTTGCGGATCATATTGACGAAAACATAGGTAGCCGCCGTAGGCAGCCCGCCGCGTGTGGACATGGGGCGGCTGCGTTGCATCGCATGGTAAGCGCGAAAGATGAACGACATGGTGTCGAGCAGAAAGACGGGCGGCTTGGTTTGATCTGGCACGCTACCGAGTTTAGCAGGGGAGCTGCGTTGGCAGCATTGAGGAAGAACCGATTGCCTGCGAGGTGTTACCTGAGCGAGTATCCCACTCAAATGTGGTGCTTGTTAGAGGGACAAGGCTCGGGTAGGGTAGTGGCATGACAATTGAGCAAGTGGATGATGAGCTACCTGCAAGTGGGGTAGGAGACTTGCAGCCGCAGGTTGCTGAGCCCATGATTCGCCGAGTTTTCGGGCGCAGCCTGATGGACATGGCACTCCTGGTGATGGTGGCCTTCATCCTGTCGGATCTGCGCGTGCCGGCAAAGATGTTCACAGACCCCGATATCTGGTGGCACATGGCCTGTGCCCGCATTGTTGACCAGACTCATCACTTCATCCGCGTAGAACCATTTTCGTTTACCGTTGCCGGTCAGCCATGGATCGACCCTGAGTGGTTGTCTTCGATGTTCTACTGGCTCGGATTCAAGTGGCTGGGACACCTCGGCGTGTATGCCGTGATGGCTGCCGGAGTCTGCGGAAATGTGCTGCTTATTTACTGGCGAAGCTGCTGGAGATCGCGGAGTGCAGCGGTGTCGTTGTGGATGTCGGTAGTCGCTGTATTGCTTATGACGGTGAATGCAAGTGCCAGGACAATTCTTTTTGGCTATCTCGCGCTCTCGATTGAAATGGCAATCCTGGACTGGGCAGAGCGTGGCAAATCGAGGTTGCTGTGGGCGCTCCCGTTCCTCTTCGCCATCTGGATCAATATGCATGGAAGCTGGATCTTCGGGATTGCTGTGCTTGCGTTGTACGTCGCTTGCGGGTGGTTTCAGGTGGATTTAGGGATCTTTCACCAGCCCGCATTTTCGCGCGACGAGCGTGCACGTTTTTTGTATGTATTCGGCGCGAGTATTGCAGCCCTATTCATCAACCCATATGGATGGAGACTTCTGTGGAACCCATTTGATATGGCATTTGCACAAACGGTGAACCTGGGAAACGTATCTGAGTGGCAGCCGTTGAATCTGGGCTGGTTCGTCGGCAAGGTATTAGTCCTAACGATTGTTAGCTTGATCGCTGCAAATGCGTTGAAAGGCCGTAGCTGGAAATTGTATGAAATGCCTTTGCTCTTCTTTGCCTGGTATGAGGCGTTTGCGCACACCAGATTCACTTTTCTGGCGGCGGTTCTTACTTTGCCGATCATTGCTGGCGACTTGGCCCGCGCCTTCTTTCCTCCACCCGCGGAGAAGAAGACCATCCCGGTGGCGAATGCGTTTGTTGCGCTGTGTGCACTGGCGGTGGTTGCAAGCTATATTCCCAGAGAAAGTAAGTTGAAAGAATCAGTGGCAAAGGAGCTGCCGATTCATACAGTGCAGGCACTGCGTCCAGAATGGCGCACCTTGAACATAGACGACTTCGGTGGATTGATGGACTTCTACGGTAAGTCAACGTTCGTGGATACGCGCTGGGACACCTTCGATCATCACGGGGTGATGAAAGACTTCGTAGATATCCTGCATTTCAAGAACTCATTGGCTCTGCTCGATCAATATCGTATTGATCACGTCCTAATGCGCGATAATGAGCCGCTGACTTATTTGCTGATGCATACGGGGGGGTGGCGAGAAGTGGCGCGAGAACCGGCTGGCGACGACACCTGCGTGCTGCTGGAGCGCAAATGAACAATCTTCGATAGCAATTTACACAGCTTGTGGCGCGGAGACTTTTCGCGTCTGAGCGGCGGTGCGACTTTCCTTGATATATACCCAGAGATAGAAGATTGACGTGGCAAGCACGAACAAGGGAACAGGACGGCCAAAGAGGATTGAAATCAGCTTTGCCTCCCAACTCGACGCAGTCATCGGCAGATGGCTAACGCCCAGTGCAATAGCGGTGACGGGGATGTCTGCGGTGAATAGAAAAGCTGCGGCAGTCAGCATGTAAGCGTTGCGAGCCATTCTGCCGCCTCTGGAGTGCAACATCGAGCACGCCGGTATAGCGAGAAGCAACAACTTCGCATCGTAGGAACGATGGTAAGTAACGAGCATAGAGAGCATGGTGCCGGCCACAAGAGCTAACCAGGCGTTCTCTGCCGTAAACCGTGCCCGAAGTATTGCGCGGACCCATAGAACAAAAAGGGTTCCGCAAATAATGTAGGTAGCCGCATTGTAAAACTGCGAATTGTTGTACACGATGCTGAAGACTGTCTGCAGATCGATGATCATGTCAGCACTGTTGACGCCGATCGATGTTGGCCCTGGTTCGTTGATTCCACCGGGAGCCGAAATCGCCGCGAGATCGGAGCGCATCTCAACAAGCCAATGTGGCGCTGCGATCGAGACCCAGATAGTTCCTGCAAGTGTGAGCACCGCGGCGAGTGCTGCGGACTGCAGTGCGCGCTTTCGCGTGACACGACTGGCGAGCAGAAAATAGAGCCAGACCATGCCGGAGTCATGGGGCTTGATTGTAAGAGCCACCGCAAGACAGACGACTCCAAGCCATTCCGCGCGCGCCTGGATCAGACACCACGATGCAATAACGCTCAGGGCAACAACCAACCCAGCCGTGTTGCCGCCCGAAAAGACGATGACGCAGTTGGAGAGCAAGACGCATAAAAGAAAAAGAGATGAACTACGCGAGTAAGTTGCCCCGATTCGCCACATGAGAAAGGCCGCAGACAGGAAAGAGAAGATGAGAATCCCATTCCACGCAAGCTGGGCAGTACCGAGCGGAAATAGCGTAAATGGAGCCACGAATAGAAACGTCGGTGGCAGATTTACGTAGAGCGTCACGGCCTGAAGACGCTCCGGCGTCATCCCAGGCGTGAGTGCGCCTGACGCTTCATAAAAGCCTTTCAGTTGCTCTGCATTGTAAGGGTCGCATCCATGAAGCAGGCATTGCGTGCCCTGATAGATCCCCGGGAAGCCCATCACGCCGCCGGGTACGCCATGAGCAAGCGACAAGCTCCAGACTATAGAAAGTGCAGAAGCTGTACAGAGCGCCAGAAGGCTGGGGAAATGCTTCCATTGGGCATTCATGAATGGCCGTCTTGCAAGCAGTGTACAGGTTGATGGAAGCGGTATGACCTGTGGACATCGATGCTGGGTGAATCGGTAAACAGGCGGCGAGCAAAGTCCCCTGAAAGGGGAACAGGCAAAACAGAACAAGGCAGAGTCGCTCAAAGAGCTGATCTGCCTTGCTAATATCTATAATCTCTCTCGGTTTAATCGAATGCCAGAATCTGTGGTAGCAGTTCCGGCATTCGATCCCGTGGTAGACCAGCCAAACCTGGTTTTCACCGATCAGTTTGACGAGTCACGATACTCAGTCCCGTTCACGGCTGGTTGGTCAAACAGTCCCACCTCTTTTGAGAAGAGGGACATGATGCCTGGCTATGTATGCCTTGCCGTTTACCCGCAAATGCAGAGCTGAAAACCTGCAAACAGTCGCGGGCAAAAGTTGTTTACAGAGCGGAGCCAACCTTGCTGCTGATGGTGTTGAAGGCGGTGTTGAGTTCGGCCGACAGGGCGCTCATACCGGCGATTGCGCCGAAAGCGATCAGGGCGACCACGAGGGCGTATTCCACGAGGTCCTGGCCTTCTTCGCTGGCGATCATGTTCTGCATCGTAACGTACAGCTTCATCATCATATTCTTCATTTTCAGTCTCTCCTAAGTTTGGTTTGGTCCAGCCACGGGCCGGCTGCCCTTCTGATTGCAATTGCCGTGCCAATCAGCCAGAGTCTATGCTCCACATTGGAATTCAATAACTTAGCCTTGGTCAAGTTAATTCCGACGTAAACAAACGTACACATACACACTTTCGTCACAAGTCCATTCGTTTACATGACACAAAAGTGTAAGTGCATTTTCCTGAGTGTTATAGATGCGTTAGTCGCCGAAGTATTTATTTCATGCGAAAGAATGTCGGCTCTTATTCGCCATTACGGTCAATGCGGGAGAAAATTGTTGCCTAACCTGGTTCCGGTATAGCCGTTGAGTCGGAAGCCTGTGGAAAACTAGTCGGCCCAATCGCCAACTGGTCGCCCCGCACAGTGCCGGTGTCGCTCAAAGCTCCAGCTTGAAACTCAATGATTGAATGCGCTCTGAGGCAAGCGGAAAGACGCCAAGGGACTATCCCCCTGCGGATCTTCACCACCCGATACTTGCGATCAAGATAGATCAGGTCCAGATCAAATTTCATCCCGATTGTGTGCACCGATTCGCAGGGGACTATCCACAGAGCCTCGCCGTGAGCGAGCCCATCGCGCCCGAGGAGCCCCTTGGACCGGCTCGGAGCCGTATCGGCAACTTCGGCATAATCCGCCAGTACCGTACTCCGAGTCTCATTGAAGATGCGTACACGACGCGCAGGACCGCGAGTGGAGCTGGGGTTTACAAAGGCTAAAAATCGCGCAGTAAATTGCTTGAGAAGGCTCATACGTATGAGGTCCTATTGCAGAGCATAATTTGAAGGACTGACTCGACACTTGGTTCCAGCCCGATTCGCAGCGGGCAATAGTTGCAAAGCCCCATTCCGGTTTAACGGAATGGGGCTTTGTACTAAGTCGCTGACTGCAGGTTATGGGGTTCCGGTGCTGGCGCCTGTACTACCGCCGCCACCGCTGGACCCTGTGCTGCCGCCACTAGGATCCGATAACTGCGCACCAGGCTTCATGCTTTCAATCAATTTTTCGATAGGCATGGCAGCTGGAGCGGGCACTGCTTCAGCCGGAGTGTTGTCGGGAGTGTGCATCGGTGTGTTGGAGTTTGGCGGCAGGAAAGGTTCGGGCAGCTTCGGGGCTGCGATTTCCGTGCCTGCCGGAACTGGTGTGACGATCTCCGGAGTGACAATCACAATCAGTTCGGTGTTCGATTTCACACGCTTCATCGTCTGGAAGAATTTACCAAGAATCGGAATGTCACCAAGGAACGGGATCTTTTCAAATGTTTCATTGTCGGTATTGTTCAGCAAACCACCGACCGCGAAACTCTGCCGGTCCGCAAGTTCAATCTGATTCTTGACTCGACGAACTGTCAGAGCCGGCTCCGAGTAGCCCGAAACTGTAATCGAATCGGCGAAGTCCAAGGCGCTGACTTCAGCAGAGAGCTGCAAATCGATGGTGCCGCGTGCAGTGATCTTCGGCAGGAAATTGAGTCGAATGCCGTACTCCTTGAAGGAGATGCTGATGCCACCGCTGCTGCTGCCGCCCTGAACCATGGGAAACGGGTATTCGCCGCCTGCAAGGAAGCTGGCTTGCTTGCCATTTGCAGCCAGGATATTCGGTTCGGCAAGCGACTCCACGATACCTTTTTGCTCCAGAGCCTTAATCGTTACGCCAAGATCAATGCCTGGATAGTAGGCAAACAAATTGAGATCGTCCGAAATAGTTGCGGTTGCCCCGCTGGACGTGGATGTAATGCTTGGAGGGGTGAACTGTCCTGTGCTAACCGTGCCGATCGTGTTTCCGGCGCCAGTGCTGAACAGATTCATTCCCAGATCCTTTTCTTTGCTACGGTCCACGGCGGCAAAACGAACCTTCAAGAGAATCTGACGTTCAGGTTCGGGAACCTTGACGTTGAGCAGGTTCACAACCTTGCCAGCCGTACTGGCGATCAGCACCGCGCGATTTGCCGCCGTAAGGTCGTCGACCGTGCCACGGAGGAACACATTCGGTCCCTCAATCGCTACGGAGACGTCCTGACCGGGCAGTTCCGTACGAATCTGCCTGCGGGTCGATTCCAGCTGATCATGCAGAGCATAGTTGCTCGGGCGCACGGTCACGTTGAAGAACTGACGAGTGCCGCTGGCATCCCAGATGATCAGTGTGGTCTCGCCGACGGCTTTTCCGTTGACCAACACCTGTGTGGGGCTCACAGCCTGAGCTTCGGCAAAATCTCCAAGCCCCATCACGATTTGGCGAATAGGCTTGGCTAAGTCGAGTACGACCGACTTGCCGACCGTCACAGAAAGGTCGTTCGAGGCGTCTTGAATCGTCGGGCCGACCGGCTGCATAACCGGTGTGGGCGGCGGCGGAACAGGTGCCTGGTTGGCGGCCGCCCCCGGCTTCTTCTGCGCCTGGGGAGCCATCGTGGATGCCTTGGCTGCCTCGGCTGCGGCTTGTGCCACGGAGACAGCAGGGGTGACCAAAAGAACAGTCAAGGCGCCAATTGCGGCGAGAGAAATGCTCATTCTTGCGTTCACTGTTGTCCCCCAGTAGAAGCAAATTTCGCCTCAGACCGACGATCTCCGTTGATGACCGTGATCGTGAACGGCTGAGCTGCAGCAGGCCGCGCCTTATGGCTGACCTTTGACGCTGTCTTGGCCTTCGCTGCATCGGGACCACCGAACAGGTTGTTGACCTCGGTCTCTTTGACCTGGACCACAGCGGTGTCAAGTGGGTTACGCAGCACGAGCTGAATCTTCATCTGGTTCGAGGCCAGTGCGAGCACCTGTGCATCTTCCGGGCTGACCAAGAGGTTCACAACTTGCACTTGCTGCGGCTTGCCCTCTGCATCCTTCTGGATGTCCGTGCCGGCTGAGAGTACCTCGATGTTCTGCAGAATCGTGCGAGTTTGTGTCTCCTGAGTGGCACTCGAGTTTGGCGGAACGCCGGAGATCAGCACGTCGACGCGCATACCGGGCGTAACGAATCCCGCGACGCCGACTACTTCATCGACTCTGACGGCGCAGGCGCGCATGCCCGTTTTAATGGTCGCTGCTAGGCCTCCGCCTGAGCCCATCGGCGCTAAGCGGCTGTCGAGCACCAGCTCTCCATTGTAGATATTCGAAATTGCGCCGCGACCGATGGCGTCCTTAGCCTGAGTGATGGCGCCCTGCGGGGCGATGCCCGTCACGTTGACAACCTTCACGTCGGCCGCGGCCAGAATTGTGCCGATCTTGATGTCGCGAGCGGCCACGATCATTGGCGTCGAAGGCAAGGCCTTGGCTGTGTTCATGCTCTTGCCGACCATCCGTACGATCACGTAGGAGCTTACGGATGCGACCACGAGGGCAATCAGGAGGATCACTAACAATCTTCGATTCATTTAGAAATCCTGTTGTGCGTCTAGTACGGCTCGCGCCGTGTCAGGGAGTTGGTGTGGATGTGCTGCGAAAACCGTCCAATTTCGCTGCGCTCCGTCAGGTTGAAAGTTGACCAGATCGACGATCAAATACTAGTGGAATGACGATGAAGTATAGCATCAACGCATACGCAACCTTCCAGTAAAAAAGCCCTTACCGTACTCGAGGCATCGCTCCGGTAACGTTACATTTCGCTGCAATTCTCACGTTGCATTTCGGTTCTACATTCAGTCAACGTCAGGGCAATCCTCACGCCTGCCCGATACTCAACTGAAAACGATTCCGCTCTTCGTCTGGGTGTAGTGATTCAAATATTCGCAGATTCAGGATTGCTATTCATACTATGCTCAAAGGCAAGCGCAATGGTCCAGTTACTTTTGATTCCGGACCGCCAACGGTACTGTCATCGCTCTTCCTGACCGGCGCTGCGCACGTCGAAGTGCCCTCGTGCTTACTAATCAAAGGTCACTTCCTGATCAACGATAGGCGCATCGCGCCATAACGTTCTGCATGTAAAGTAAGGACAAACACTCGAGGAGAGAGCCAGTCCCCCATGGCGCAACCCCGCCCGATTTCGTTGTTTGCGCAAGAACCGGCCACACACCAGAAGCCCTACTCCTATCTGGTGTCGGTCTTTCTGCACGTGACCGTTGCCGGTCTGATTCTGTATGGGTTCATCTTTGCGCCGCGCATCAATATGAAGGAGGCTACGGAGCGCTACACACTGCGGCAGGTCGATCTCGTGAGTGAAGATCTCGAGCGGCCGCAGAGTGCTCCGAAGGGCATGTATCCAGGGCAGAGCGGTGCGGCTCCAAATGCGGCAGCGCACCAGGAGGCTGCCGCCGCTGCAGCGAGCCTGCGCCAGGTTCCTAAGCTTCACATCGCTGACCACACCGTGGTGCAGCCGGACGTGCCTGTCACGCCAATGCAGTTGAAAAAGATGCAACTGCCCTCACTGCTACTGTGGGCACAGACCAAGCCTAATGTGAAACTGCTGCAGGCGCCGCAGGCTGAGCGAATGGCAAACGTGAATGCCAAGCCCTTGCTGACACGCCCGACGCAGCAGGTGAACGTCTCCGACGTTCCGATTACGCCAACTCAGTTCACATCGAACAAGCCGATGCCGATGCCAAGTTCGAGCACGCCTGTGGAGGTACGCGGACCGGATCTGGCGCAGCGTATTCCGCATACGTCGGTCGATATCCCGGTCGATTCACCTTCAGGCGCTGTCATGTCGATCTCCGAAACCAGGCTGGTGCAGGGACGGCTCTACGTGCCTCCCGTGAACCAGACTGCGGCTGGCAACGCCAACGGATCGCTCGGAACCGGTAAGACAGGAAACGCCGCGCAGAACGGTACCGGAAACGGACAAGGCGCAATGAACGGCTCACCGCAGAGCAAGGGAACCGGTGGGGGCAACTCCGCAGGCAACGCTGGAAATCCCCGCGGAACCATTGCCGGAGGTGCCGGCAGTTCGGGAACCGGAGCCGGGGCAGGGAATGGCAAAAATCCCAACGGGGTAGGTGGTGGTTCTGGCGGCTCCGGTCAAGGGACCGAGCCCACGTTCTCTCGACTGAATCTGCCGCCGAACGGGCAGTACGGCGTAGTTGTTGTTGGCTCTGCAATGACAGACGAGTTTCCTGAAACCGCAACGCTCTGGGGAGAGAGGTTGATCTACTCGGTCTATCTCCACGTAGGGCTCGCGCGCAATTGGGTCCTGCAATACTCCTTGCCGACCAACGTCGACGCCACAGTTGGTGGGGCTATGGTGAAGGTCGATGCACCGTGGCCCTACTATATGGTTCGCCCCAATGAAGCGCCTGAACATGTGAACGCGGATGCCCTGATGGTGCACGGGTTCATCACAGAGACAGGGCACTTCGAGACGCTGGCCGTTGTGGTGCCACCGTCCTACCACAGAGGCCAGGCAGTTCTGGCCGCACTGGATCAGTGGAAGTTCAGGCCCGCCAAGCACAATGGCAAGGTGTGCCGGGTAGAGGTCCTTGTGATTATCCCCGAGGATTCTTATTAGGAGTGATGGCAGGGGGGGGGCAGGCTGCTCGAGTGAGTAGCCACGCTACTACTTGAGCCGTGCCAGAAAACGCTCGAGCGTTTTTCGGTCCGCTCCGCGGAGCCGATGCGTGTGCCCGTCTCCTTCGCCCGGAGGCATAAGCACAAACGAAAGTCCCAGACCGTCGCTGCCCCACCTGACCACAAGGGACTGCACAGCTATCGAGTCTTCAAGGTTCTGCCCGTCGCTGTCTGTCCGCTGCAACGTCATCAGCACCATCGTGCCGGGATACCAGCGCTCTTCTGTTAGCAGGTAGAAGCCTGTGTTGCTGATGTCGGCAATCTGATAAGCGCGAGGCGCACTTCCAGTCCAGTAATATGCGACGAGCCCAGGCAGAGGCATGCGCGGCGCTTTGCGCCGGTCGGCTGATAGCCAGTTCTTCAGCCACGACATCAACGAGCCTTGCCTTTCGATCGGTGCCGCATAGGTATTCATCCGATATGACTCCGGAACCTGGACTCAATCATCCGCTTGCATAGCACTGCATTGACTGCTGAATCTGCTCGTGGAAGGAATGATGCCAGAATACATGCCCGACGAACCGTGTACAGAGAAGAATTACCCTGCTCAGCCAAGTCTTAGAACGACAGCTGGGCAGTGAAGCGATTGGTCATGTGCCGCGGTTGAGTAGGTCTCGACTACTTTACGCGGGTACGGCGGCGCTGGATCAGAATCACGAGCACGATTACAAACAGAACGCCAGCAACTACACGAATCAGAGTGGTGCCATCCATAATGAAAAACCCTCCTCGTCCAACTGGAAATTTAGAAGATGTTGGCGCGGCGCCCGGCCGTGCAGCGCCGCACAAACGAGTGTCTCAGCGTCCCGGGCTACTTGACGCGAGTGCGGCGGCGCTGGATAAGAATTACCAGCACGATAACGAACAATACTCCGGCGACAACCCGGATCAATGTTGTACCCCCCATCCTGAGGCTCCTTTCCTTAATGACAGCTTAATGAAACTATCGGGCGAGCTGTTCATTTCGTCACCCGGTTGCAAAACCTTTTGTTACTTGACACGCGTACGGCGGCGCTGGATCAGGATCACGAGCACAATAACGAACAGAACACCCGCGACGACCCGAATCAAAGTAGTGCCATCCATTTAGTTTCCCCCTCTGTTAGTGTCCGAAAAGCTTCTTGAAGGATTCGGACATCATAATGACTGCTGGTCCCAGGACCACGACGAACAATGACGGGAAAATGAAGAAGACCAGCGGAAACAGCAGCTTCACTGAAAGCTTGGCTGCCTTCTCTTCAATTTCCTGGACACGCTTGGTCCTCAGCGTATCCGAATGTACACGGAGTGTCTTAGCTACGCTCGTGCCAAACTGTTCAGACTGAACCAACATAGACACGAGGTTTCGCACCACGTCGACGCCGGTACGGTCTGCCAGGTGCTTCCAGGCATCGGCGCGAGTTGCACCAGCACGCTGCTCCAGCGCCACCACGGTAAGCTCGTCGCTCAGCTCCGGCTGCGCTTGCCGCAGTTCCTCTGCTGTGCGGGCGGTCGCCTGGTCCATGCTCAGTCCGGCTTCCACGCAGATCACCAGCATGTCCAGAACGTCCGGAAGCCCCCGTTTGATCTTTGCCTGGCGGCTCGAGATCATCTTGCCGAGAATGAAGTCCGGGCCGATGAATCCAACGCCGAGACAGGCAATGATCAGGAAGAAGCTGCGTCCGGCAATGCCTGTAATCAGTACCAGTCCAGCCAGGACCAGGGGCAGGATCACCTTGACGCCGTAGAGGACCTTGATCGCGGAGTCTTCGCGATAGCCGGCCATCACCAGGCGCTGCTGGGCGACAGACTTTTCCTGCTCGCTTTTGGGAACGACCTTCTCGAAGCGTTCGACGACGCCTTCCAGCACGTCGCGCGTATCCTGCAAAGTCGTCTTGATCGTCTTCTGCTGCTTGGCCTGCGGCGGATTGATGGCAGCGCTGATACGCGCCTGAATCGTCTCCCGATAGAAGATCAGCAGGCCGACGCTTCCAATCAGGATGAAGACCGTCAAGAATATTGCTATTCCAACTGCCATAAAGCCTCTCTATACGTCCATGTTTACGATCTTGCGAATGATCGCTCCACCGATGACCGTGAGGATCCCGGCTGCGTAGAGCAATGTCCTGCCCAGTTCCTTTGTCCAAAGCAGGCTCATCATGGTGGGGTTGATGAAGTAGATCGCGCAGCCCAGAGCAGCCGGCAACAAGGTCAGGATCAATCCGGTCAGGCGGCCTTGTGCGGTGTGGGTCATGACTTGGCGCTTCAAACGGAAGCGCTCGCGAATCACTTCAGCGGTCTTTTCGAGAACTTCGGCAAGGTTGCCGCCGCTTTCCTTCTGAATCAGAATTCCTGTAATCACGATGCGAAGATCCTGAACAGGAACACGGGTGGCCATGTTTTCAAGCGCCGTTTTCAGTTCAAGACCATAGTTCTGTTCGTCAAATGTAACTTTGAACTCAGGACCGACCGGTGCAGGGCACTCGCGGGTGACCAGGCCAAGTGCAGAGTTAAGGCTGTGTCCAACGCGCAGCGCGCTGCAGATCAGATCGAGCGCCTCAGGCAGCCCCTCCTCAAATTTGCCCAGCCGCTGTTTCCGCTTGAACATAACAAAGCCAAATGGCGCGAATCCCGCAGCCAGTCCGATAATCACGCCGAACAGCAAGGCTCCCGTTCGCCAGTAAACCAGGTAGCCGAGCACCACGAATGCGGTTGCACTCATCAGCATCAGGCCGCCAACAGTCCACTTCAGGTCAGCCTGATAGAGCAGCCTGCGCAGGCGCGGAGTGACCTCGGCATTGCGCAGCAGGCGATCCATCCAGGGGATCGTGCTGAGCATTTCATTTTTGCGGACATCGACCAGAAGGTCCGCCATGTCACTCGTAGGCCGATTGGTTGCCAGCGCGGAGTCGAGCCGAGCCAGCATCGCCTTGTCCTGTTTTGACGCGCCCACGCCCGTTGCCGCGGCGATCAATGCGGCAAGGACGAAGACGGAGATGAAGACGACTATGGTGACTGCCATTGCGTGATTCCTCTCTTCGGCCTAGCTGACTTCGGTTACGCGCTCAAACAGGGCCGGCGGCAGGAAGATGCCCGCAGTGCGAAGCTGTTCAAGGAAGCGAGGACGGATGCCGCTCGGCTTGAAGACGCCCAACACCTTGCCGTTTGGCCCAATGCCTTTCTTCTGGAAAGAGAAGATCTCCTGCATACTGATCACGTTCTCTTCCATGCCTGTGATCTCATGAATGCTCGTGCACTTACGCGTGCCGTCGCTGAGACGTGTGCACTGCACAACGATGGTGAGCGCGGATGAGATCTGTTGCCGCACGGTCTTCTCCGCCAGGTTCAGGTTGCTCATGGCCACCATGGATTCGAGACGGGTCAGAGCGTCGCGCGCCGTGTTGGCGTGGATCGTCGTCATCGAGCCTTCGTGGCCCGTGTTCATGGCCTGGAGCATGTCGAATGCTTCCTCGCCACGGCACTCACCGATGATGATGCGGTCGGGACGCATACGCAAACAGTTGATCAGCAACTGGCGCTGCCGGATGGCGCCCTGGCCTTCCACGTTCGGCGGCCGTGTTTCCAGGCGCACAATGTTCTCCTGCGCAAGCTGAAGTTCGGCCGCGTCCTCAATGGTGATCACGCGCTCATTCTGCGGAATGTACTGCGACAGAATGTTGAGGAAGGTCGTTTTGCCGGCACCGGTACCGCCAGAGATCAGCACGCTCAGTCGTGCGCGCACGCCCGAAGAAAGCAGCTCCATCATCTCGGCAGAGATACTCTTCAACTGCACCAGCTGATTCGCAGCCAGCGGGCCGGTGCCGAAACGACGGATCGAGAGCGAGGGGCCGTCGAGCGCCAGCGGAGGAATAATCGCGTTGACACGCGAGCCGTCAGGCAGGCGGGCGTCCACCATCGGCGATGATTCGTCAACGCGGCGGCCCACGCGAGAAACGATGCGGTCGATGATCTGCAGCAGATGCCGATCGTCGCGGAACGACACGTCGGCGCGGGTCAGAAGGCCTCCACGCTCGATAAATACGTGGTCTTTATCGTTGACGAGAATATCGGAGATCTTCTGGTCCTTCAGCAGCGGTTCCAGCGGGCCCAGGCCGAATACTTCATCCAGCAGATCGGTCTGAATCTTCTCCTGCTCATCGAAGCTCAGGGGAACACGGCGGTCGCTGATGATCTCACTGATGATGCTGGAAACAGCCTGCCGCGCCTGATTGGAATTCACGCGCGAAAGCTTCTCCAGATCGAGCTTGGAGATCAGCGTCCGATGGACTTCCGATTTAAAGGTTTCCAGATTCAAATGTTCCACTTGGCACCATTCCCATCAACAAATTTCTATTATCAAATCAGCCGAACAGGCTGAAGCCCTTCTTCTTTTCCGGTTTCGCGGGCAGTCCGCATGCAGTTCGGGCCATGTCCTGTATCGCCCGCGCAATCATGGAGTCTTCCAGAGCCAGCGGGGTAGCCTCGTTCTGCATCCGCCGCACCGTCACATAATCGCTGGGGATCTTCCACTGAACTGGACGAGTCAATGCCTTGGAGATGTGCTCTTCGTCCACTCCTCCCGAACGGGGCATAAAGCGGTTAAGAACGATTTCGAGATTGGAGCCGCCATTCTTGAAATATTCAGAGATAACCCGGTGCGAGTTGCGCAGTTCGGGAATGCCGGCTTGCATTACCAGATAAACCGTATCGGCACGTTCCACCAGGGTGGAGCCGCTGAAGTCGAAGCGCGAGCCCACGTCGATGATGACGAAGTCGTAGGCCTGCTTTGCGATGCTCACCAGCTTTTCGACTGCATCGTTGATGATCTCTACCTGCGGGAACTTGCCCGGCGCAGCCAGCACGGAGACCCCGGAGCTGTGCTTCACCAGAAGCCGCGACAGAAAGTTCTGGTCCATGCGGCTGTAGTTCTGCAGCGCGTCCACGGTTGAAAATTGCGGAGTGATCCCAAGGTTCAGCGCGGCATCGCCAAGCGGTAGGTCAAGGTCGATCATGACCGTGTTCTGCTTGCACTCCTGCGCGAGCGAGACGGCGAAGTTGCATGCCACCGTGGTGACACCCGAGCCGCCCTTGCCGCCCATGAAGACCACCACCTTGCCGCCGGCTCCCTGCTGCTTGCCGCGTGATGCCGGCCGGCGCGCCCATGCGCGATTGATCGCTTCGTTAAGGGTGTCCAGTGCGATCGGATGCGGCAGAAACTCGCGGGCGCCCGCCCGCATGCAATTCATCAGCAGGTTCGGATCGGGGTTCATGGAGTAAACCATGACCGTAACCATGCCGCTGGCTGCGATCGCTTCCACTAGCTGCAAAGCGTAGTTCTGGTCGCTGTCGAGATCGATGATGACGACATCGAACTCCTGCTCCATGGATTTTGCGGAGTCATCCAGTTTGCTCGGATACGCCGTGAACTCGCGAATGGATGAAATGCCTGCACCGGCGAGAGCATTCGCTACGATGCGTCTGCGCGCATCGTGGGGGCCAATGAGGGCAACGGTAAGGCCACCCGACTGGAGCAGATCCTGATCTGGGTTTTCAATGAAGTTCGACATTCCCTATCTGAGACTCCTGGCTGCGTCCTGCTTATGTTCTTTTCTCTGACAAATTGAGCTACCTACTATATTGCCAGCGTCGCCCCCGGCGCCAACATATCCCCGCAGGTTCATCGCGCAAAAGCAAAAAACGACATCAACGTACCCACTGCTATGGCCGGTGCGTAAGGCATCTTGCGCGCTTTCGGGTTGGAGAGCGTCAGCTCCGGATCCGTCTTCAATCCGCGCTTCTTCCATCCCAGCAGCAGGTCCCCCGATCCGGTAAACAATTCCCCCAGAAAACCTCCATATGCCGCCCAGACAATCGCCATGATTCCCCCGGCGATTCCCGTTATCACCAAAGCCAGGAAAAGCTGTTGCGGACCGACCCAGGCTCCGATGGCGGCGCACAGCTTCACATCTCCCATGCCCATACCACCCATCATCGCCAGAATCCCGAATAGCAACAGTCCCAGTCCCATACCTTCAAGACTCTGTACAAAACTAATCCCGTGCCAGCTTTTTGGCGCGAACGAAAGTACCAAACCGCCCACCAGAAACGGAAAAACCAACCAGTTCGGAATGCGGCGGCTGCGCAGATCCGTCACCAGGGCCACGGCCAGCACCAGAACCGTCGGCCACCAAGCCAGCGAATGCAACACTGCGACTCCCCCCATTCCATTGACGAAAAAACAGTTTATGTATGAAATTGTCGCCGCAAATCACCATAAGTCAAGGCGTATTAATTCAATGCGATACACAGAAGTTACGGGTGGAATCCCCCGGACTGTCATCGCGGTACTTCGGTGCGAAAGCTGACCGGTAAAAACGCTCCAGTACGCCGTGTCTCAGGAGGAAGTATTGGGCGGGGAACATGTGGTTAGTCCCACTCTACCCCACGAACATGCAGTCTCCATAGCTGAAAAACCGGTAGCGCGAATCGACTGCGTAACGATAGGCGCGCAGCACCCGCTCGCGGCTGGCAAAGGCGCTCACCAGCATCAGCAAACTCGATTGCGGCAGGTGAAAGTTGGTGAGCAAACCGCCCACCAGCTGGAACCGGAATCCCGGCGAGATGAAGATCGACGTTGCGCCCGAATGTGCCACAAATAGCCGTCCCTCAGCGCTCAGCGCGGCAGACTCCAGGGTGCGGACGACGGTCGTGCCCACCGCCACAATCCGGCGCCCCTCGCCTCTCGCCCGATTCAGGGCGTCGGCTGTCTCGGCAGACAGGGTGTAGCGCTCCTGGTGCAGGCGAACCTCATCCACCCGTTCCACCCGCAGCGGGGCAAAAGTTCCCAGACCGACGTGCAGCGTAACCCGGGCCACTTCAACCCCTGTCGCGCCAACCCGGTCCAAAACCTCCGGCGTAAAGTGCAGCCCGGCCGTCGGAGCCGCCACCGAACCCCGGTCATGGGCATAGACCGTCTGATAGCGCTCCCGGTCAGAGCCGGAGTCGTCCCGGTGAATGTACGGCGGCAAAGGCATGTGTCCAATCCGCTCCAGCGCCCCGAAAAAGTCCCCCACCGGCGCAAACCGCAGCAGCCGCGCTCCAAACTCCCCCCG
>Ga0318572_10000199_pt1 | contig 21964 bp, 21 predicted proteins | sample GRESIP089b5f20_FD_202528 | JGI IMG/M metagenome (GOLD analysis project Ga0318572, IMG submission 202528) | Tropical soil microbial communities from Luquillo Experimental Forest, Puerto Rico - GRE.SIPMG.089b5f20 | ecosystem: Environmental > Terrestrial > Soil > Tropical forest > Bulk soil...
AGGCCCGCAGCCTGGCGCGATCCCTCTCCTCCCGCGTCAAGGGCTGGCTGGGCGAGGTGGAGGCGTGAAACTGCTGCGGGGGATTGCCGCCTTCGGCGCGTTGCTCGTCCCCGCTCTGGCGCAAGCCCATCCCCATGTCTGGGTTGACAGCATCGTCACCGCCCATATGGATAAAGGCCAGGTGACCACTCTCAAAGAGGACTGGCTGTTCGACGAGGATTTCTCGGCCACCGTGCTGGGCGACATCCGCAAATCCAAGGGCATGGCCGGTCCGTCGAAGGCGCCGCTGACCCCCGGCGAGATCGCCAAGCTGCAGCAGAACGCCTTCTCGAACCTCAAGAATTACGATTATTTCACCCATGTCTGGCTGGGCGGACAGGTGGTGAAGATCAAGCCGGATGTGGAAGGCTTCTCGGCCCGCATCGAGGGCGAGCAACTGCGCTATATCTTCGCCGTGCGGCTGGCCAAGCCAGTCGCGCTGGCCGGCAAGCCCTTGACGGTGGGCGTTTGGGACGACAGCTATTACGTCGATGTCGGCCCGGCCAAAGGCAAGGGCGCCGCCGTCGAGGGGCAAGGCTCGGAGTCCTGCCATTCCCGTGTTCGCGAAGATAAGGACCATCCCTTGTATTACGGTTCCATCTTCCCCCAGATCGCCGAGTTCACATGCTGAAGCGTCTGCTGATCCTGCTGGCTTTGCTGGCCCTGCCGATGACCCCCGCCTCCGCCGCCGATATGTTTGGCAAGCCGGACGGCACCGCACCCACAGCCCAGGCCGAGCAGCCGTCACCCCAGCAGCAGCCCGACATCATCGCCCCCGCCCTGCCCGAGCCGTTCCGCTCCATGCTGAGCGGGCTGGTCGAGATGCAGCGCGAGCTGAACAGCCACTTACGCGCCAATCTGCGGGAAGTGCGCGACCAAGGCGGACTGGGTCCGGCCTTCGCCATCATCCTGGTCTCGTTCCTTTACGGCGTCTTCCATGCGGTCGGCCCCGGTCATGGCAAGGTGGTGGTGGGAAGCTATTTCCTCAGCCGCCGCGCCCGACTGATGCATGGGCTGGCCATGAGCGGTTCGGCGGCGCTGGTGCAGTCGGTCAGCGCCATCGTCCTGGTGGGGCTGCTGGCTCTGTTGCTGGACAGCGGTTCCGGCGCCATCATGGCCCGCGCCGGTCAGTTGGAGCTGCTGAGCTATGCCGCCATCTTCGCCATCGGCCTGTGGATGGCCTGGGGGGTGATTTCGGGGCGGGTCTGCTGCGACCATCATGACCATGGGCATCATGATCACCACCACCATGATCACGGAGCCTGCGGCTGCGGTCATGATCATCACCACGAGCATGAACACGACCATGCCCCGAAGCCGCAACGGCCGGAATGGCTTCAGGTGCTGCTGACCGGCGGCGCGGTGGGCTTGCGTCCCTGCTCCGGCGCCATCCTGGTGCTGCTGTTCACCCTGGCGAACGGCATCTTCTGGGTGGGGATCATCTCGACCCTGGCGATGGGTGTGGGGGTGGCCATCACCGTTTCGGTGGTCAGTCTGGGCATGGTGGGCCTGCAACGCGGCCTGTCGCTGCTGGGAGCCGAACGCTCCTTGCGTCTCCGCCAGGGACTAGCTCTGACGGGATCGCTGCTGATCGCCCTGTTGGGCGCTCTTCAGTTCTATGGCATCTGGAGCGGCCTGGTTCCGGCGATTGCCGGGTAACCAGGCCCTCGGTCCCAGACTTACTTCTTGAAGCGCTTGGCGGTCTCGGCGACACGAGCGCCCAACACCTCGGCGGTCTTCAGATCGGCCGGCGGCGGCACCAGTTCGGCCGGCTGGTCGGCATTGCTCTGAGCCATGGCGCCCAGGAAGCTGCCCAGGCGGTTCAGATCCTCGACACTGCCCTTGGAATTGTTGTTGCCCGGCAGAATATCCAGGCCGACCCAGATCATGCCATGCTGAGCGGCGAACACCGCCAGCTGGATCAGGGTGCTCAGCTTATCGCCCGACTGGCTGGCCGAATTGGTGAAGCCGGCGGCGATCTTGTCCTTCCAGGCGCGGGCGTACCAGGGCTTCGAACTGGCATCCATGAAGGTTTTGAAGGGAGCCGACACGCCCCCCATATAAGTGGGCGAGCCGAAGACGATGCCGTCGGCGGCTTCCAGGCTGGCCCAATGCTCTTCGATCTGGTCGACAGAAATCAGCTGGGCCTTGGCCCCTTCGACGCTGTCCACACCCGCCGCCACGGCGGCGGCCTGCTTGGCGGTGTGGCCGTAGCCGGAATGGTAAACGACGGCGATCTGAACCATGATGCACTCCTTGATGTGTAACGGTAACAAGAACTATTACAATTTAACGACCAAAAAATGGGGGAAAGGCTTTACGCCTCGGCGCCCCTTTGCAGCAGACGACCTACGACCTCGGCCAAGGTCAGCTGCGCCAGCTCTTTTTCCCGCGCCGTTTCGGCCTGGGTGATGATATCGGTCAGGATCGGCTGGATATGAGCCCCCACCGGACATTTGCGGTTGGGCTCCTCATGCACCGGCGGTTTCTCCACCTCGTCCACCGCGCGGGAGATATCCAGCAAGGTGACGGCGTCACTGGGCTTGGCCAGAGCGGAACCGCCGGCACTGCCCCGCTGACTTTTGACGATGCCGGCCCGGCCCAAGGCCGCCAGGATGCGCCGCACCACCACCGGGTTGGTGTTGACGCTTTTGGCGATCCAGTCACTGGTGGCCGTGTTCTCCTCGTCCATGGCGAGAAGGGCGCAGATATGGACCGAGACGGCAAAACGACAATTGCGAGCCATGACAGGTTCCCGACTTCAATGTAACCATATAAATTATATTTGATCGGAGAGTCAAGCACCGCCCTGACGGCCTGATCGGGCCGACAAGGATTGGGCATTGCCGTTCAGGGTCGAGGCGGATATATCAGAGTGATTGATTATGCTTCGGTGGAAGCCGTTGGAATTCGCGTGATGCGCTCTTGATCAACCACGATGTCGGGACAGATCGCTTTGCCTCCTCGCCCACTTGATCTGCACCGCTTTTGGCGCAGCCCCGAACTGCCTTTTCTGGAAGCTCGGCAGATTGAGGATGGGCGCCAGGTCTGCTATTGCCCGCACAGCCATTCCACCTTCTCGGTCGGAAGCGTGCGCGGTGGTCGCAGCAGCTTCGAGATCGGCGGGCAGAAGCACGAGATCGAGCCCGGCACGGTCGTACTGATCAACCCCGAAGAGGTGCATGCCTGCAATCCGTTGCAGGACCAGCCTTGGTCCTATCGCATGCTGTATGTCGATCCGGACTGGCTGACCGCTTTGCAGGGTGGCAAGACTTTCAGACCCTATGCCGATTGCCTAAGCCGCGACCCCAGCCTGTTTGCCGAGTTGGAAGACCTGTTCGATCATCTGTTCGAGCCCGGCAACAGCGATGCCTTGCGGGAAGGAATAGCTGCCAGTTTCTTCGTCGGGCTGGAGGATCGTCTCTGTCCGGCGACTGTCCGGACTCCGGCACATCCCATGCTGGACCGGGCAGTGCGCCATATCGATACGGATTGCGCCCGGCCTCTGTTCCTGGCGGATCTCTGCCGGATCACCGGATTGTCTCCCGCCTATCTGGTGCGCAGCTTCAAAGCCCGCTTCGGACTCAGCCCCCATGCCTATCAGAGCAACCGCCGCATTCGACTGGGGCAGGAGCTTTTGCGGCGGGGCGCATCCATCGCCGAGGTGGCGCTGACCTGCGGCTTTGCCGATCAGGCGCATTTTCAGCGGGTCTTCAAACGCCATGTGGCCGCCACGCCGGGCCAGTTCACGGCAGCAGCGGAATAGACAAAGCGCATCCGGCCAGCAGAACCGCCATGACGCGGTTCAAATGTCTCATCAGCCGTTGCGGCATGCGTTGGCTATGTCGCAACCAGCCGCCGGCAAAGCCCCAGCAGCTGAGCGCCCCCCAGCAGATGACGAAGTAAAGAGCGACGAACAGCGCGGTCTGCCCCCATCCACTGCCGCCATACAGGCTCATTCCCGCCATCGAGGCCATCCAGGCCTTGGGATTCAGCCATTGCATCAAGGCGCCCTGCAAGGCCAGCGGCGGTTGCGGCATCGCCCCCTCGGTGTCATCGAGCCCAGGGGCCAGCCAGAGACGGACCGCCTGCCAGAGAATGAACAGAGCTCCACTCCAAGCGATGACGTTCCTGGCAGCCGGCAAGGCTTCCAACATTCCGGCCAGTCCCAATCCGATCAGCGCCAGCAGAAGCGTGAAGCCGATGGTCGCGCCGGTGACATGGGGCAAGGTGGCCCGCCCGCCAAATCTCAGGCCGCTGTTCAGGGCCACCAGATTGACCGGCCCAGGCGTGATTGAAGAGGCGAGGGCGAACCCCGCCATGGAAAAGAGGATGGCCGGCTGCATCGGAAAGCTCCCTGAAGGACGAAAAGGTCATTCAGGCTTATGGCAGCCGGCGGCGAGGCCGTATTGAAGGATATTGCCCTGTCGGCTCAGCCCAGGAACAGGCGGTAGGCCGGATTGTCCGTCTCGTCCTCGTAGGGATAGCCAAGGCCGGCCAGCCGATCAAAGAACTGGGCGCGGTCTTCGGCGGGAACCTGCAAGCCCACCAGCACGCGGCCATAATCAGCGCCATGGTTGCGGTAATGGAACAAAGTGATGCTCCATTGGGTGCCGACACCATCCAGGAAGCGCAACAAGGCCCCGGGTCGTTCGGGGAATTCGCAGCGCAGCATGATCTCGTCGGTTAGGGACGGCACTCGCCCGCCGACCATATAGCGGATATGGATCTTGGCGGTTTCATTGCCGCTGATATCCAGCACCTGATAGCCCAGCTCGCGCAACTGAGCGATCACCTGGGCCTTTTCATGATGGGCGTCGGCCAGTTTCAGCCCGACGAAGACATGGGCCTCCTGACCGGCGGCATAGCGATAGTTGAACTCGGTGATGTTGCGGCTGCCCAGCACCTGAATGAAGCGGCGATAGCTGCCGACCTCTTCGGGAATGGTGACGGCCAGCAGGATTTCCCGCGCCTCGCCCAGTTCGGCCCGCTCGGCCACATGGCGCAGGCGGTCGAAATTCATGTTGGCGCCGCTATTGACCGCCACCAAAGCCCCCTTCGCCACATCATGTTCGGCCGCATAGGCCTTGAGGCCGGCCAGGGCCAGCGCTCCAGCGGGTTCCGAGATCACCCGCATATCCTCGAATACATCCTTGATGGCGGCGCAGATTTCATCGGTGTCGGCGGTGATGACCCCATCCAGATATTGGCGGCAAAGCTCATAGGTCTTTTCACCGGCCTGCCGCACCGCCACGCCATCGGCGAACAGCCCGACCCGGTCCAGGATCACGCGGTTGCCAGCCTCCAGCGCCGCCTTCATCGAGGCGGCATCCACTGGCTCGACGCCGATCACCTTGGTTTCCGGGCGCAGGAATTTCACATAGCGGGCGATACCCGCCGCCAGACCACCGCCGCCGATGGGGACGAACACCGCCTCGATCGGATCGGGATGCTGTTGCAGCATTTCCATGGCAATGGTGCCCTGGCCGGCGATCACGTCTTCATCGTCATAAGGATGCACGAAGGTCAGACCTTCCTCGACCTCCAGCTTGCGGGCATGGGCATAGGCTTCGTCGAAGGTATCGCCGAACAGCACCACATTGCCGCCCCAATAGCGCACCGCCTCGACTTTGATGGCCGGAGTGGTGACCGGCATGACGATGGTCGCCTTGATCCCCAGCTTGTTGCCCGACAGCGCCACCCCCTGGGCGTGATTGCCGGCCGAGGCGCAGATGACGCCGCGGGCCTTGGCTTCGGCGGGCAGGCGGGCGATGCGGTTATAGGCGCCACGGATCTTGAAGGAAAAGACCGGCTGCAAATCCTCGCGCTTCAGCAGCACCTGACGGCCCAGACGCTGGGACAGGCGCAGCATGGGGTCAAGCGGCGTCTGTTGCGCCACGTCATAGACCCGGGAATCGAGAATTCTGCGCACCATGTCCATGATCAAGGGTCGTCCAGATTGTTGCAGCACTTATGGCGGATGGCGTCATGGTCCTTCTGATTGCTGGCGCGGAAGGCGGCCAAGCTGGTTCGCAGGCTGACCAAAAAGGCCAGCAGGCGTGAGATCAGAGAGGACGGAGAGGACGGCGCATCACTCATGACGCCGCAGTCTAAGACAAGCCGCTCGACGATGGAACCATGGCTTGGCCCAGCAGGCTGAGCAGCAGCCCGAGATCGCGCAACAGCTTCTCTTCTTCCGTGCGCAGCCAATGACGGGCGAAGCTGCCTTGGGTCGAGCAAAGGGCGCAGCGGCGCCGGCATTCCGACAGTTCGCCCTGACAGGCATCGATGATCGGCCCCAGATGCTGCTTACGTTCCGCCAGAGGGATCAGGTCCAGGAAGGACATTTTCAAACGCAGGCAGACCTGACCCAACGGGCAGCCGGCCGGACCGCCCTGGGGCAAGGCCATCAGCATGCTCATGCTCTGGCGGCCCTGGGCGGTGGTGACGAAACCTTCGTCCGACAGTCCCAGCAGACCGGCGCGCGCCATTTCCTCCAGGCAATCGGCCATGACATCCAGCACTGGCGTCCAAATGCGTCCCGCAGCTTCATCGATGGCCTGCGACAGTTTTTCCAGATCGAAGGCTTCCCGCAAGCCTAGCCCCAGCGCCGCCAGCCAGATCAAATCACGGGCTTGCAGTCCCGTCCTTGTCTGTGTTGCCAGTCTTTGCCGCATGGTCCAACCTAGATCACCCATCACCGCCTCCATATGCAAATGCGAATGAGTCGCAAATAAGAGAATGTCAAAGTTCCCGAGCAGGGGCAAGCAGAGTCTCCTCACTCTGGCCGAAAGTGATGGGAAGCGCCTTCTGCGACCCTGTCAGGACTCAATGCCGCTTGCACTTCCGATTCACGATGGCGCAATATCCCCGCCAACCAATCCACAGTTTCATGGGTGCGTCTTGGTCAAGCGACTTACAGTTTCAACCATTGTTCTCGGTATTCTGGCTTCGGCTCCGGCCCTGGCGAATTCCGCCTGTTTCACCGCCGACGAAGCCAAAGCGGCGCATTTCCGCACCATGCTGCAGGAATTCAACGTCGCCGCTCTGAACTGCCAGAGCACCGATCCCAATGATCCCAATCCCAGCATGCGCGATCGCTACAACACCTTCGTCGCCAAGCATGGCTCGAAGCTGTCGCAGAACGCTCAAGCGGTGCGCAGCCATTTCTCCCGCGCTGGCGGCAGCCTGGATATTTGGATGACCAAGGTCGCCAATGCCGACGGTCAGGCGGTGATGATGGACCCCAATTATTGCCAGACAGCCTCTGACAAGCTGGACAAGGCCCTGGATCTGCCGGGCGAACAGTTGGAGGCTTATGCCGCCAGCGCCCAGACCTATGATCCTTATGTCGATGAATGTTCGACGAAAAGCGCAGCCCCTGCCGGCAGCGCTAAGAAGAAGGCCGGACATAAGAAGGCCAAGGCCGATAACAAGACGGCGCAGAACTGATCCCCACCAGATCGTTCAGCTCAGACAAAACCCCGCCAGGAGATTTCCCGGCGGGGTTTTTCATGTCCGCATCCCTGCGCTCACCCACGGTACAGACCCCACAAACGAAAACCCCCGCGGTTGCCCGCGGGGGATTCGATTGCCGATCTGGCTTGCCGTGATTACGGCAGCAGGATCTGGACGCGACGGTTCTGGGGCTCGCGGACGCCGTCCTTGGTGGGGACCAGCGGATCGCTCTTGCCCTTGCCGACCACCGAGATTTCGTTCTCGGGGATGCCCAGCTTGACCAGAGCAGCCTTCACGGCATTGGCGCGACGCAGCGACAGAGCCATGTTGTACTTCTCCGAGCCGGTGGCGTCGGTGTGACCGGTCAGCGAGATGCTGGTGGCGTTGCTGCCCTTGGCGTTGGCGGCGGCCTGCTCGATGATCTTCTGAGCTTCCGGGGTGATGTTCGACTTATCGAAGTCGAAGAACACCAGGTAGGACTTGGCGATCACGGCCTGAGTGGCCTTGGCCGGAGCCGGAGCGGCAACCGGAGCAGCCATCGGAGCCATCGGAGCAGCCTTCGGAGCTTCCGGAGCGCCGAACTTGTAGGTGAAGCCGACCAGGACGCTATGAGCTTCGTAAGGAGCCTTGACCTTCTGGGTGTAGGGCGAAGCCGGGCTGAATTCGCCATCCAGGGTGCGGAAGTAGCGATAGTCGGCGTTCAGCGACAGATGGTCGTTCAGAGCGTAAGAGACACCGGCGATGCCCTGATAGGCGAAGACGATGTCGCTGTCGTTGGTCAGACTGCCCGACGAGTTGCGAACGCTGTTGTTGACGATGTCAGCAGCGCCGATACCCAGACCCAGATAGGGGGTCCAAGCGGTGCCGGTCTTGATATCGTAATAACCGTTCAGCATCAGGTCATAGGCCTGAACATCGCCGCTGCCGCTGACGCCGTTGACCTTGTCAACGCCGTTGTAGCGCCAGCCGAATTCGCCTTCAGCGCGGAACTGGCCGAAGGCATAGCCCGCATTGGCCAGCAGACCGAAGCCGGCGTCGTGCGACACCTTCACTTCAGAGGTGCCGTTCTTGAAGTCTTTGTACTTCTCGGAGGGAGCCAGGTTCAGGCCGGTTTCGGCGCCAGCATACCAGCCGTCAGCCAGAGCGGCGGAGGACAGGCCAGCAACCAAGCCAGCGGCAAGAATGCCAGTAACGATACGCATGATAATTTCACCCTTCAGTGAAGAGGACGGAAAACACTGATCCGATATCTAATCCAACCTGCCGGGTAACTCAACCCGGGAATCAGTCTAATCTAGGCTGCCGCGCGCCTTTTCGGCATCACAGTTGCCAAGATGCAACAGTTTCGTGCTGTAAGCCCTTATGAAGCAGGAGTTTCTTCCTGTTCTGGCGCTGGGTGGGCATGTTCGTCGCGCATGCCTTCCGCCTGACGTCGCAGCCGGGAATAAGCGCGGATCGAAATCGGGATGCTGATCAGATAAAGCCCGCCAATCGCCGTCACCGTGGTCCAGGGCGCCGTCACCAGGCCGGCGGCCAGCAATCCCACCACCAGCATCAGCGGCAGGAAATACTGATGCGGCAGACGGAACCGCTTGCCCGAGAAGGTGGGGATCTTGCTGACCATCAGGAACGAGACCCCGATCAGGAACAAGGCGTTCACCGCCGGAGCATGGAAGAACTCGCCTTCCAGCTGGAAGCTGGCGACCATCGGCAGCAACACCACGCCGGCCGCCGCCGGAGCCGGCACGCCGGTGAAAAAGTTATAGGCGTAAGGCGGCAGGTCGGGCTGGCCGATCATGGTGTTGAAGCGGGCCAGACGCAAAGCGCAGCAGACCGAGAACAGCAGCACCAGCGCCCATCCCAGGCCACCCGCCGACTGCATGGTCCATAAATAAAGCAGCATCGACGGAGCGACGCCGAAGCTGACGAAGTCGGACAGGCTGTCCAGCTCGGCGCCGAACTGGCTGGTGCCGTGCAGCATGCGGGCGACGCGGCCATCCAGCCCGTCGAACACGGCGGCGACCAGAATGCTGAGGACGCCCGCCTCCCACTTGCCGTGCAGACCGAAGCGGATCGCCGTCAGGCCGGCGCACAACGCCAGCATGGTCAGAATGTTGGGGATCAGCTTGTTGATCGACAATCCCGGCAGACGCCGCGGGCGGCGGGGCTTGAACATCAGACGATCACTCCCTGACGGGCCGGCTCGGACGAGATCAGGTCGGCGATGATGGTCTCGCCGGCGATGGCGGTCTGGCCCTCGGTCACCAGCGGCGACACGCCGTCGGGCAGATAGACGTCGACGCGGCTGCCGAAGCGGATCAGGCCGAAACGCTCGCCGACCGTCAGGCTCTGGCCTTCGGTCACCTGGCAAAGGATGCGGCGCGCCACCAGACCGGCGATCTGCACGAAGGCGATCTCGCGCCCGTCGGCCAGGGCGAGACGCAGCGACATGCGCTCGTTATGGGCCGAGGCCTTGTCCAGCGAGGCGTTGAAGAAGCGGCCGGGACGATAGGCCCGCTTGACCAGAGTGCCGGAAATCGGGGCGCGGTTCACATGCACATTGAAGACATTCATGAACACGGTGACCCGGGTCAGCGGCGCATCGCCCATTTCCAGTTCGGGAGGCGGCGGCACCTGACGGATCATCTGCACCACGCCGTCGGCGGGGCTGACCACCAGACCTTCGCGCTGGGGAATGCTGCGTTCCGGATCGCGGAAGAAATAGGCGCACCACAGGGTCAGGATCAGCCCCAGCCAGCCCAGCGGATGGGCGACCCAGTAAAGAATAAGCGCCGCCACGGCAAACAGCGGGATGAAGCGCCAGCCCTCGGGATTGATGGGCATGCGGATCGCCTTGAGCAGCGAGAAATCCTGATCCTGCAAGAGAAGTACTCCAGATGTTTGCGCCGCATCTTAGTGCGAATTGACGGCGGACGGAACGACTAAAGGCCAGACGGCTTTTTCATGCTGCAATGGCGTGCTAGGCTTGCGCCACCAGAATGACAGCCGGTGATCGTGGGACAATGGAAAGCAAGCAGTTCACCCTGAATTTGGGCGGATACCAGATGCCGATCGACATCCATCATCTGGGTGTCGAGGAGAATGGTCACGAGGCCGGAACCCGGCGCGATCATTTCCGCTTCAATTTCCAGTGGCGGATGGTGAAGTTCCATGTCGCCTATCACGAAGACGGCGGAGCTCTGCTGGATCTGAGCGCCGATCTGGGGGGCTTTCCCTTCACCGCCGAATCGCCCAAGGGCCGCACGGACCTCAAGGCCATCCTGGCCGAGGGCAACGGCAAGCTGGGACCAGTGTTCCAGATCCGCAACGGCCGCATCACCGTGATCAAGCAGTTGCCGGTCCAGCTGCCGGTGACAGCGGTGGAACTGGTGACGGCCCTGACCGGCTTTCTGTTGAAGCTCGCCCCTTATCTCGACTGCCTGTCGATGATCCTGGCCACTCCGATCGAAGTGTCGAAGGGGGCTTCGCGCTTGCGGCCCGCCTATCGCCGTCCGGCGACGACGAAGGGCGCGCGCAAGATTTAAGGCTCAGATCACTTGGGAACCATGAAGACCTGACCGGGATAAATCCGGTTGGGATCGCGGATTTGTTCCTTGTTGGCCTGGAAGATGGTGACGAACTGTGCGCCATGGCCATAGGCATGGCGGGCGATCCGCCACAGGCTGTTGCCGGGCTCGACGGTGATCTTGCCCAGCGCCGGAGCCGAACCCGCCGGCTGGAAGCTGATCTCGGCGCGGGCGGCAACCTTGCCATCCTCGGCCAGTTCATCGACGCGCAGGGTGTGATTGCCGTTGCGAGCCTCGGGGGCCTGAGTGGTCAGTTTCCAGGTGCCATTCTCGTCGGCCTGAATCTGCGCCAGCTGCTTATTGTCCAGATAGACCCTCAGCTTGGCCTTGGGGCTGGCCTTGCCGGCTACCGACAGGCTGCCATCCTCATCGATCTTGACCGCTCCGACGCTGACGGTGCCAGCGCCTTCTTTGGCCTCGGGGCCCTGAAGAATCTCGATGGAGCCGTCGGGATTGACCTTGACCGCCAGGGTCGCGCCCTTGTCCTTGCTGCGGTCGGGAACCACCAGCACCACCGGGGCGGCGCTTTGGGTGGTGCTGCCGTCGGGATTATGAGACGACAGGCTCAACTCGCGACTGCCGGGGGGCAGCGGCTGGTCGGGGACGAACACCCATTCGCCGCGATTGTCGGCGATGACGCGGCCGATTTCTTTGCCGCCGTCCAGGATGGTGATCTCGGCATGAGGCAGGCCGCGACCGGCAATCACCGTCTCGCCCTGGGCGTTGATGCGCACCACGTCGAAGCTAGGGATCGGCGAGAATTGTTCCTCGGCCTGCTTAGCACCTGCCTTGGCGGGAGCAGCGGCGGGCGGCGGTGTGGGAGGAGCCGACGCCTGCTCGTCATGATCGTGGTGGCTGGTCCATATGGTAATGCCGACAGCGGCGGCAATGACGGCAAGCCCGGCAAGGGCGATCACGACTGGCCGATTCACGGCTCCTCGCTTTCAGGAAAGTCGTTGAAACTTTGGCTGTCAGCCTAATACGCCTGGGGGGTGCGGTGCAACCGCCGTCCCCAGTGCCGGTCGGCAGCGAACTATTTCATGAACCGTAAGCTGCAATTATGACGAATTTATGACAATTGCAAGTAGTGTCCGCTTGTGCTTTCGATATCAGCCTAATGACGTAATACCTTTGCTTAGGAACTGGGCGAGGAGCCTGAAATGGTCAATCCCTTGGCGAAATTATCCCTCAAGTTCCAGATCGGCCTGATCGCCGTTGTCGGCGTGCTGGGATTGCTGCTGGCCGGCGCGGTGGTGCTGGTTGGCGAGGCTCGCCAGGACGATGTCCAAGCCCGCATGGATCTGGCCTCCCGGGATCGCGACGCTCTCAGCAAGGCGCAGCAGGCACGGTTGCGAGCGCGCGGCTATCGCCAGGAATTCGTTCTGACCCATTCCGACGATTCGGTGAATAACCAGCAGGATGCGGTGGCGTCTCTGCTCTCGGCGCTGTCTGATTTGCAGGGCGCAGGCTTCGACGTCTCGGCCCTGTCAGCGCAGGTCAAAGATTACAGCGCCACCTTCCAGCAGATGGTCGATACCCAGCGGAAACTGGGAGTGAACGAGAATGCCGGCCTGTTGGGGGCCTTGCGCGGCTCGGTCCATGACGTCGAGGAACTGCTGAACAAATATGACCAACCGCGTCTGGCGGTGCTGATGCTGATGATGCGCCGGCATGAAAAGGATTTCCTGGCCCGACTGGACGGCAAATATGGCGACCAGATGAAGCTGCGCGATGCCGAATTCACCAAGGCGCTGGCATCATCGTCGGTGCCCGAGGACGAGAAAGAGCATATTTCCCAACTGATGCAGGCCTATCAGCGCGACTTCGCGGCGGTGGTCGAGGGAACCCTGATCAACAAGCAATTGGGCGTCTCGCTGTCGGAAAAGGCGCAGGCGCTGAATCCGCCTCTGGAGCAGCTGACCAGTCAGGTCGAAGCCAGCTATCGCGCCGCCGAGAGCGAATTGACCGAGGTGCGGTCCTTCACCCGCCATCTGCTGCTGGGCACGGTGTTGCTCTGCTGTCTGTTAGAGGTGCTGGGAGCGACCCTGGTGGGGGTGACGCTCTATCGCCGACTCTCGACGGTGATTGCCGCCATGCTGGAGCTTGCCGAGGGACGCGATACGGAAATCCCTCACCGGGAAGATCATGACGAAGTCGGCAAGATGGCCCGTGCGCTGGAAGTGTTCCGGCGCAATCAGGCCGAAATCAACGCCCAGAAGCAGGCCCGCGAAGAGTTGGAACGCCGCATGGCAAACCAGCGGGCCGAGGCTCTGAAATCGCTGGCCGAGGAGTTCCGTCGCGCCATGGAAGGGGCGGTGAACGAAGTCACCAATATGGCAGGCGGCATGCGCCGCGACGCCGAGCAGATGATTTCTCTGGTCGTCGGCACCTCGCGCCAGACCGACACTGCCGCCGCGGCCTCCAGTCAGGCCAGCGGCGAGGTGCAGGCGGTGGCCTCGGCGGCCGAGGAACTGTCGGCCTCCATCAACGAGGTCAGCCGTCAGGTGGCTCAGTCGGCCCAGATCGTTGAACAGGCCTATCAGGCGGTGGACGGCACCGCCGGCTCGGTAGCGACCCTGGCCGAGCAGGCCGGGCGGATCGGCGATGTGGTCAGCCTGATCACCGACATCGCCGCCCAGACCAATCTGCTGGCCTTGAACGCCACTATCGAAGCGGCGCGGGCCGGTGAGGCCGGCAAGGGCTTCGCCGTGGTGGCCGGCGAAGTTAAGCATCTGGCCAATCAGACGGCCAAAGCCACCGAGGAAATTTCCGCCCAGGTCCAGTCGATCCAAGACGGGACTTCGCAGGTGGTCGAGGAAATCCGCCATTTTGGTCAGGTGATCGCCGAAGTGCGGGAAATCTCGGGCTCGATGGCCGCCGCCATGGGGCAGCAGGACTCCGCCACCCGGGAAATCGCCGGCTCGGTCGCCCGCGCCGCCGCCAGCTCGGAAGAGGTGGGCGGCCAGTTGGGTTCCCTCAGCCAGTCGGCCCAGGAGGCCGGCCAGTCGGCCCAGCAGGTGGCCGGTTCCTGCAACCGCCTGACCCAGGTGGCGGCGCAGTTGGATGGGGCGCTGCATCGCTTCCTGGCGGAACTGCAAGCGGGGCGGGCCGCGTAAGTTTCTTTCAAAGAAAGGCCGTCAGGAAGAATCTCCCAAAAGGGACGGTGGGCCTTGCGTTCCCTGGTGGGGATGATAATGTTCGCCGTCCGTCGCTCTCGCCTCAACCGGGCGATGCAGCAGACGAAGCAGGGAGCTTTGTGTTAGGGGCGCACCCCAACGGACGCCGAAACAGTCCACCCAAAGAGCGGGAACCCAGCGATGACGAAAATTAAGGTCAAGAACCCCATCGTCGAACTCGACGGCGACGAGATGACCCGGATCATCTGGAAGTTCATTAAGGACAAGCTGATCCTCCCTTATCTCGATGTCGATCTGAAGTACTACGACCTGGGCGTCGAGTACCGTGACCAGACCAACGACCAGGTCACCATCGATTCCGCCAACGCCATCAAGCAGTACGGCGTCGGCGTCAAGTGCGCCACCATCACCCCCGACGAGGCGCGCGTTAAGGAATTCAATCTGAAGAAGATGTGGAAGTCTCCGAACGGCACCATCCGCAATATCCTGGATGGCACCGTGTTCCGCGAGCCCATCATCTGCAAGAACGTGCCCCGTCTGGTTCCGGGCTGGACCAAGCCGATCGTCATCGGCCGTCACGCCTTCGGCGACCAGTACAAGGCCACCGACTTCGTGGTGCCGGGCGCTGGCAAGCTGTCCATCAAGTTCGTGGGCGCCGACGGCAAGGAAATCGAGCATGAAGTGTTCGACTTCAAGGGCCCCGGCGTCGCCATGGGCATGTACAACGTCGATGAATCGATCATCGGCTTCGCCCGCGCCTGCTTCAACTACGGCCTGCAGAAGAAGTGGCCGGTCTATCTGTCGACCAAGAACACCATCCTGAAGGCCTATGACGGCCGCTTCAAGGATCTGTTCCAGGAAGTGTTCGACAAGGAATTCAAGGCCGAGTTCGACAAGCTGGGCATCACCTACGAACACCGTCTGATCGACGACATGGTCGCTTCGGCCCTGAAGTGGTCGGGCGAATTCGTCTGGGCCTGTAAGAACTATGACGGCGACGTGCAGTCCGACACCGTGGCCCAGGGCTTCGGCTCGCTGGGTCTGATGACCTCGGTGCTGCTGTCTCCCGACGGCAAGACCGTCGAGGCCGAGGCCGCTCACGGCACCGTGACCCGTCACTACCGCGAGCACCAGAAGGGCAAGGAGACCTCGACCAACCCGATCGCGTCGATCTTCGCCTGGACCCGCGGCCTGTTCTATCGCGCCAAGTTCGATGGCACCCCGGACGTCGCGAAGTTCGCCGAGACCCTGGAACGCATCTGCGTCGAGACGGTCGAAGCCGGCTTCATGACCAAGGATCTGGCGATTCTGATTGGCCCGGATCAGCCCTGGCTGACCACCACTCAGTTCCTGGACAAGCTGGACGAGAACCTGAAGAAGGCCATGGCCGCCTAAGGTTTCGACCACAGGACCGGAAGGCCCGCGAAGCGATTCGCGGGCCTTTCCTTTGTTTAGAGTTCAAAGATTAACGAGCGCCAGACGATGACCCAGGAAGCCACCCGCGACTATATGTATGGCAAGATTCACCGCTGCACGGTGACCCAGGCCGAGCTGCATTATGTCGGCTCCATCACCGTCGATCCGGTGCTGCTGCGTGCCGCCGCCATCCTGCCCCACACCCGCGTCGATGTGGTCAATATCGACAATGGCAAGCGGCTGTCGACCTATGTCATCGAAGGCCCGGAAGGCAGCGGCGTGATCTGCCTGAACGGGGCCGCCGCGCATTATTTCTCGAAGGGCGATCTGGCCATCATCATGGCCTATGAGCAGGTGCCGCTGTCGCAGATTCCCGGCCGCAAGTCCCGCGCCGTGCATGTGGACAAGGACAACCGCATCATCGGCATCGACGAATATGTCACCCCGTCGCTGGACGAGTTGGGCAAGCCCGAGAACGACCGCTTCGCCCAGGCCTATCCGACTCGGCTGCATCCCCCCCGCGATCCGCAAGAGGCCGAGAAAGAGGGGTTCTGAGCCCCTCTCTCAATGCCCTTTCACCACCGCCTTCTTCAGGCGGCGGATGCCGATGACCACCAGTCCCGCCACCACCGGCAGGCCGAACAGCACGGTCATGTCGCTGTCGATATGCAGCCCCGCCGCCTTCAGGCCCTTGGCGACATAGCCCAGCAGGCCCAGGCTGTAATAGCTGATGGCCACCACCGACAGACCTTCGACGGTTTCCTGCAAGCGCAGCTGCAATTCCGCCCGCTTGTTCATGGATTTCAACAGGTCTCGGTTCTTTTCCTCCAGCGCGATATCGACGCGGGTACGCAACAGGTTGCTGGCGCGGGAAATATGCTTGGTCAGCTCGGCATGGCGCTTGATGGTGGATTCACAGGTCTGCATGGCCGGCGCGAAACGGCGGTCCAGGAAGCCGCCGAAGCTTTGCATCCCAAGGATGCGGGCTTCGCGCAGTTCCTCGATGCGGCGGTTCACCAGATCGCCATAGGCCCGCGAGGCGGTGAAGCGGTAGTTGTTGCGGGCTCCCAGATGCTCGGCCCTGGCGGCCAAGGCGCTCAGCCAGCCCATCAGCTCGCGGTCGGCCTCGTCGCCTTCGGGGCCGGCCAGACCGGACATGATGGCCGACAGCTCCTCGGTCATGCGGGTCAGTTCGGGCCCCATCTGGCGGGCCAGCGGGAAGGCCAGCAGCGCCAGGGCGCGATAGGTCTCGATCTCCAGCATGCGCTGGGTCAGACGACCCGCCTGCCCATGGGTCAGCCCCTGATCGTAAACCAGAATGCGGCCGAAGCCGTCGTCATGCAGATGGAAATCGGTGAAAATCTCGCCGCGCCCCATCACCACCGTGCTGCCATTGATGGAATGGCCGGCGAAAACTTCCGACAGTTCTTCCGCCGAGCGGCGAACGCCGTCCAAAGCCAGATGCACCGCCACCAGCAATTGCCCCGGCAGCCCGGCCAGCCAGTCGGCGGGGCACAGCTCTAAGGCGGTAGCTGCAAAGGGATCGCCCTCGAAATCGTCGAAGCGATAGAAGGTATAGGTCGAGAACTCGGTATGGCGTTCCCAACGCAGGCGGAAGCCGCTCAGTTCTGCGGTGAAATGGATGGCGTTCTCGGCCGGCGGCGGGGCGCCGAAGCGTTCGCATAAGGCCGTCACATGCCGCAGATCGGCGCCCGCCGCCTGCTCGCCGGTGGCCATGGCCAGATGGCTGGCCCGCACCGGCGGCGGCAGCAGCTCGAACGGGCGGGCATGCACCTCGTTCGCCAGACTGCGGCGCAAGGGATGCTCGGACCAGGGATGTTTTACGGCGGCCTCGGCTGACATTTGCGGATCGGCTTCCTAGATAAAGACAGTGCCCCTACTATTCACCGAGAGCGCGGCCTTGCCAAGCCCCGCGCCTGGGTGAAAGATGTGCCCGTCCTGAAGTTTCCCCCCGCCGGAGTTTCCGATGCCCCATAGCGCCACCACCGAGGATCTGTTCTTTCACCGCGCCGGTCTGGACGCTCATCGCCTGGAACGCATCGTCACCCAAGGACTTCAGGGCTGCGATGACGGCGAATTGTTCCTGGAATACCGCCAGTCGGAAAGCATCTCCCTCGACGATGGCCGCATCAAAGCCGCCAGCTTCGACACCGCCCAGGGCTTCGGTCTGCGCGGCGTGGTGGGCGAGGCCACCGGCTATGCCCATTCCAGCGTTCTGTCGGAAGACAGCCTGATCCGCGCCTGCGATACGGTGAAGGCCGTGCGCTCGGGCCATTCCGGCCAGATGAGCCTGGGCCCGGCGGGCGGCAATGTCAGCCTTTATACCGACCTCAATCCGCTGGCGCTGGTGGCATTTGAAACCAAGGTGGAGTTGCTGGAAAAGATCAATGCCTATGCCAGGGCTAAGGACAGCCGCGTCGTGCAGGTGATGGCTTCGATCCTGGGCTCCTGGCAGGCGGTGCGGATCGTGCGTGCCGATGGTCGCCATGCCTCGGACATCCGTCCGCTGGTGCGCCTGAATGTCTCGGTGATGATGAACGACAACGGCCGCATGGAAACCGGCGGCCATGGCCTGGGCGGGCGCGTCACCTATGACGGGCTGATCGTCGAGGACCATTGGCAGGCGGCGGTGGATGAGGCCATCCGCCAGGCCAGCGTCAACCTGTCCTCGATTCCCGCCCCCGCCGGCGATATGACCGTAGTGCTGGGGCCGGGCTGGCCCGGCGTGCTGCTGCATGAAGCGGTCGGCCATGGGCTGGAAGGCGATTTCAACCGCAAGGGCACCTCGGCCTTCTCGGGCCGCATCGGCGAACGGGTGGCGGCCAAGGGCGTCACCGTGGTCGATGACGGCACCCTGCCGGACCGCCGCGGCTCGATCTCGATCGATGACGAGGGCACCGGCTCGGGCCATACCGTGCTGATCGAGGACGGCATCCTGAAGGGTTATCTCTTCGACCGCCTGAATGCCCGCCTGATGGGGGCTCAGCCGACCGGCAACGGTCGCCGCCAGAGCTATGCCCATCAGCCGCTGCCGCGCATGACCAATACCTTCATGCTGGCCGGCGACAAGCAGCCGGAAGAAATCCTCGCTTCGGTGAAGAAAGGCCTCTATGCCGTCAATTTCGGCGGCGGACAGGTGGATATCACCAGCGGCAAGTTCGTCTTTTCAGCCACCGAGGCCTATCTGATCGAGGACGGCAAGCTGGGTCCGGCGGTCAAGGGCGCGACCCTGATCGGCAATGGTCCGGATGCCCTGACCCGCGTCTCGATGATCGGCAACGACCTCAAGCTCGATACCGGCGTCGGCACCTGCGGCAAGGACGGCCAGGGCGTGGCGGTGGGCGTCGGCCAGCCGACCATGCGCATCGACGGCCTGACGGTGGGCGGCACGGCGGTTTAAGCTGCATGAATCTGGACTCTGGTCCGTCTCGCGCCATATAACCCGATCATGACTGTCATGACGCCGCAAGGCCGCCCCTTTCTGAAGATGCACGGGCTGGGCAACGATTTCGTTGTCCTGGATGCCCGCACCGACCGTTTCGCGGTTTCGGCCGAAGCCGCGCGCGCCATCGGCAACCGCCATACCGGCGTCGGCTTCGACCAGCTGGTGATCCTGGAGCCGCCCCGCGATCCCTCCGCCGATGTCTTCATGGGCTTGCGCAACAATGACGGCTCGGTAGCCGGGGCTTGCGGCAACGCCACCCGCTGCGTCGCCCGCCTGTTGATGCAAGAGACCGGCAAGAGCAAGGTCACCATCCAGACCCAGGCCGGCCTGCTGCGGGCCGAAGCCGCGCCCGGCGGGTTGTTCGCCGTCGATATGGGCCCAGCGCTGCTGGACTGGCAGGATATTCCCCTGGCCTCGGCCATGGACAGTCTGGCCCTGCCGGTTCAGATCGAGGGGCTGCCGGCTCCCGTCGGGGTCGGCATGGGCAACCCCCATGCGGTGTTTTTTGTCGCCGATGCCGAACAGGCTCCGGTGGCGACCATCGGCCCAGTGGTCGAGACGCATCCGCTGTTCCCCGAAAAGACTAATGTCGAGTTCGCCCAGGTGCTGGACCGGAGCCGTATCCGCATGCGGGTATGGGAACGCGGCACCGGCATTACCCAGGCCTGCGGCACCGGCGCTTGCGCCACCCTGGTGGCCGCCGCCCGGCTGGGCCTGACCGACCGTAAGGCCGAGGTGATCTTGGACGGCGGCAGTCTGATCATCGAATGGCGGGACGACAATCACGTGATGATGACCGGCTCGGCCAGCCTGTCCTTTGCCGGCCGCCTGGACGCCTCGTTGCTGCCATGAGCACCGATGACCGCAAGGAGCCCGAGGTCGTCACCTTCGGCTGCCGCCTGAACTCTTATGAATCCGAGGTGATGCGCGAGCATGCCAAGGCCGCCGGCTGGACCGACACCATCATCGTCAACAGCTGCGCCGTCACCACGGAAGCCGAACGTCAAGTCCGCCAGACCATCCGCAAGCTGCGCCGCGAACGGCCCGAGGCCCGCATCGTGGTGACCGGCTGCGCCGCCCAGATCGATCCGGCCAAATACGGCGCTATGACCGAAGTCGATCAGGTGATCGGCAATGCCGAGAAGATGAAGGCGGAGAGCTATCTCGCCACCCCGGACGAAAAGATCCTGGTCACCGACATCATGGAACTGCGCGAAACCGCCGAACATCTGATCGGCGGCTTCGAAGGACGGGCGCGGGCCTTCGTGGAAATCCAGCAAGGCTGCGACCATCGCTGCACCTTCTGCATCATCCCCTTTGGCCGTGGCCCCAATCGCAGCACCCCCATGGGCCGCATCGCCGATCAGCTGAAGGCCCTGGCCGCCGCCAGCTTCGGCGAAGTGGTGCTGACCGGCGTGGATATCACCTCCTACGGCTCGGACCTGCCCGGTCAGCCGAGCCTGGGCCAGATGGTCCGCCGGGTGCTGGCCCAGGTGCCTGAGTTGCCGCGTCTGCGTCTGTCCTCCCTCGATCCCAAGGGCGTGGATGAGGATTTGCTGCGACTGGTGGCGGATGAGCCCCGGCTGATGCCGCATTTCCATCTGTCGATCCAGGCCGGCGACGACATGATTTTGAAGCGGATGAAGCGCCGGCATCTGCGCGACGAGGTCATCGCCCTGGCCCAGAAACTTCGCGCTCTGCGCCCCGATCTGGCGCTGGGGGCCGACATCATCGCCGGCTTCCCCACCGAAACCGAAGAGATGTTCGCCCAAAGCCTGGCGATCGTCGAAGAGGCTGGACTGTCGCATCTGCATGTCTTCCCCTATTCCTCGCGTCCCGGCACTCCGGCTGCCAAGATGCCCGCCGTCGCCGGGCCGGTGGTGAAAGAACGCGCCGCCCGCCTGCGTGCCAAGGGCGAAGCCGCCATGGCGGAATTCTTGGCGTCCCGCATCGGCAAGACCGCTTCCGTGCTGGCCGAGAAGACCGATTTCGGCCACTGTGAGCATTATCTTCCGGTGCGCCTGTCCTCGCCTGTCGAGGAAGGAAGCATCGTTCCCGTGCGGATTACCGGCCTTGAAGAGGGTGTGTTGTTGGGCGAGTTGATGGCATGAGCGAGACTGCGGAAAGCAAGAAGGGCTGGCTGGGACGTCTGTTGGGTGGCAAGGAAGAGGCTCCGGCCCCTGCCGCCACCGTCCCGGAACCCGCGCCCGAGAAACTCAGCTGGGCCGCCCGCGTCAAGCTGGGGCTGACCCGCTCGTCTTCCCGCCTGACCCAGGGCATCTCGGACCTGTTCTCCAAGCGCAAGCTGGATGACGAGGCGCTGGAGGAACTGGAAGAACTGCTGATCACCGCCGATCTGGGGGTGAACACCGCCGCCAAGGTCACCGCCATTCTGGCCAAGACCCGCTTCGATCAGGAGATTAGCCCCGACGAGGTGCGCGAAGCCCTGGCCGACGAGATCGCCGCCGTGCTGGAACCGGTGGCTAAGCCGCTGCTGCCCGACCCGACCCGCAAGCCGCATGTGGTGCTGGTGGTGGGCGTGAACGGATCGGGCAAGACCACCACCATCGGCAAGCTGGCCAAGAGCTTCTCGGACCAGGGGCTGAAAATCTCATTGGCCGCCGGCGATACTTTCCGCGCCGCCGCCGTCGAGCAGTTGAAGGTCTGGGGCGAACGCACCGGCTGCCCGGTGATCGCCCGCGACCAGGGCGCCGATTCCGCCAGTCTGGCTTTCGAAGCCCTTCAGGAATCGCAGAAGCGCGGCGACGACCTGCTGCTGATCGACACCGCCGGTCGGCTGCAGAACAAGTCGGACCTGATGGCCGAGCTGCAAAAGGTGGTGCGCGTCATCAAGAAGCATG
>Ga0318572_10000203_pt1 | contig 21774 bp, 15 predicted proteins | sample GRESIP089b5f20_FD_202528 | JGI IMG/M metagenome (GOLD analysis project Ga0318572, IMG submission 202528) | Tropical soil microbial communities from Luquillo Experimental Forest, Puerto Rico - GRE.SIPMG.089b5f20 | ecosystem: Environmental > Terrestrial > Soil > Tropical forest > Bulk soil...
CCGCCGGGCGGAGCACCTCCTCGAACAGCTCCTCCGCCAGCTCCTCCAGCCGGTCCTGGGAGATCCCTCGGTAGGACTGGTAGAAGACCTCGTTGAACGCCTTCCGGTTCAGCTTGTCGAGCGCCCAGTAGAGCGGCGCCCCGGCCACGGTGCGGGCCGTCCTGAGCGCGGTGCCGAAGATGCTGCCCTGGTTGAGGGCGTAGTACGCGAACGCGTGGACGATGTTCGTCCGGACCAGGGTCCCGTCCACGTCGAAGAACGCGGCTCGCTGTGCGTCGGCCATGCGGTGAGGATGTCCCGGCTGGGGCTCGAAGGTGAGCTCCGATGTTATAGCCATCCTCGATCGAGGTAGTAGCGCGCCGAACGGGCCAGCGAATCGCGGAGTGACGTCCCGGGAGTGAACCCGAGGAGCCGCTCGGCCTTGTCCGGCGAGCAGGTCCAGCCCGGAGCGAGGACCTGGCGCGCCAGCTTGCGGTTGAGCGGGAGTGCCCGGCCGGTGACCCGGGCCACCGCGTCGGCCGCCCAGCCCAGCGCCGAGAGCGCCGCCGGCGGCACCGGCACCGTGCGGGGGGAGACCTCCAGCGCGCGCGCCACCTCGCGCTGCAGGCCCTCCACGCTGGTGCGCTCGCGGGAGGCGAGGAAGAAGGCCTGGGCGACTGCCTCCGGACGCTCGCCGAGCAGCGCGAAGCCGCGGGCGCAGTCGTCGACGTCGATCCAGGAGAGCGGCCGCTCCGGCCCGAGGAGGTGCAGCACGAAGCCCTTCGCGACGATGCGGAAGAAGAAGAGGTTCTCGCGGTCGCCTGGCCCCATGATGCGCGGCGGCCGCCCGACGGCGACCGGCAGCCGGTCCGCGAACGAGAACGCGATCCGCTCGGCCTCCGCCTTCGACTCGCCGTACCACTCGGCCGGGGCGAATGGCTCCTCCTCGCGCTTCCCCTCTCGCGAGGGCCCGGATGCGGCCAGGGAGCCAGCCAGGACGAAGCGCCGGCTCGCCGCGCCTGCGGCGAGGCAGGCCTCGAGCAGGAGGCGCGTCGAGCCGGCGTTCACGGAGAGGAAGGTCCCTCGGTCGGCGGCGCGGCGGATGCCGGCCAGGTGGTAGACGAGCTCACACCCCTCCACCGCCCTGAGCGCCGCGTCTCGCTGCGTCACGTCGCCGTGGACGATCTCGACCCCGGGCGGCAGCACGGAGGCGTCGCTCGACGCGCGCAGGAGCGCCCGCACCGCCACCCCGCGCCCCATGAGCTCGCGGGCGAGCGCGCGGCCGAGGAAGCCGGTGGCGCCGGTGACGAGGGCGGTGGTCATGCGCGGTGGATCAGCCACAGCGCCGGGGCGCGGTCAACGGAATCGTGGGGCGGCCCCGCGGAAGAGTACTGGCGATCGGGGGAGGTGACGCGTGGTGATCACGCTGGCGGTGTCGAGCGCCGGCCGGCAGCGGCCGGGCGCGGCGGCGCCGGGTTTGAATCCCACCGCCGCGCGGGGCAGGATGACGGCCATGTCGACCGTCCACCGCTCCGCGTGTCCGTATGACTGCCCCGACTGCTGCGGGCTCCTCGTCGAGGTCGAGGGCGGCCGGGCGGTGGCGGTGCGGGGCGACCCGGATCACCCGTGGTCGCAGGGGACGCTCTGTCCGAAGATGAACCGCTACGAGGCGACGGTGCACGCGCCGTCGCGCCTCACGACCCCGCTGCTCCGCGACGGGCCGAAGGGGTCGGGGCGCTTCCGCCCGACGAGCTGGGACGAGGCGGTGGCGCTCATCGCCTCGCGCTGGAAGGCGCTCATCGCCGAGCACGGCGCCGAGTGCATCCTGCCGTACTCGTACGCCGGCACCATGGGGCTCGTTCAGCGTAACGCCGGGCACGCCTTCTTCCACGCGCTCGGCGCCTCGCGCCTCGATCGCACGATTTGCTCTCCCGCCAAGGGCGCCGCCTGGAAGGCGGTCATGGGCGACACCGCCGGTATGGACCCGGAGGAGGCGACGGAGAGTGATCTCCTCGTCCTCTGGGGCCTCGACGCGGTCGCGACGAACATCCACTTCGTCGCCCGGGCCAAGGCGGCCCGCGCCCGCGGCGCGCGGATCGTGCTCGTCGAGACGTACCGGACGCCGACGGCCCGCCTCGCGGACGAGGTGCTGCTGGCGAAGCCCGGCTCCGACGGCGCGCTGGCGCTGGGCCTCATGCACGTCCTCGACCGCGACGGCCTCGTCGACCGCGCCTTCGTCGAGGCGCACGTGCAGGGTTACGAGGAGCTCCGGCGCCGGGTGCTGCCGGAGTGGACGCCCGAGCGCACCGCCGCCGCGACTGGCGTCGCGGCGGAGCGCGTCGAGGCGCTGGCCCGCGCCCTCGGCGCGGCGCGCGCGCCGTTCCTCCGCGTCGGCAACGGCCTCTCGCGCCACGGCAACGGCAGCATGAACCTGCGCGCCATCGCCTGCATCCCGGCCCTGATCGGCGCCTGGGCGCGGCGCGGCGGCGGCGTGATGTTCGACAGCTCGTCCTCGAAGGCGTTCGACACGTCGGTCGTGACGCGCGAGGACCTCCAGCCCCGCCCGACCCGGCTCGTCAACATGAACCAGCTGGGCCACGCGCTCACCGAGCTGGACGGCCCACGGGTGATGTCACTCTACGTCTACCATTCGAACCCCGCGGCGGTGACGCCCGACCAGAACCGCGTGCTGGCGGGACTCCTGCGCGAGGACCTCTTCACGGTCGTGCACGAGCGGTTCCTCACCGACACCGCGCGCCACGCCGACGTGGTCCTGCCGGCGACGAGCTCGCTCGAGAGCGACGACCTGTTCCGCTCCTACGGCCAGTATGTCGTCCAGCGCACCCGCCCGGTGGTGGCACCGGTGGGCGAGGCGAAGCCGAACTGGGACGTGTTCCAGCTGCTCGCCAGGGCGATGGGGCTCTCCGATCCGTTCTTCCAGCTCAGCGCGAGCGACCTCGTCGATCGCCTGCTGGAGCCGCCGTCGCCATGGCGCGAGGGGATCGACCGCGCCGCGCTGGACGAGGGCCGGCCGGTCTCGCTGAGGCTGCCGCCGGACGCGAAGCTCCGCTTCCGGACGCCCTCGGGCAAGATCGAGATCCTGAACCCGCGCCTCGCGCACCCGCTGCCGATCGCGCTCCCCTCGCACGCGGACGCCTCACCGCTGCCGCTCCGGCTCATGACGGCGCCCTCGCTGTACGGCCTCAACTCGTCGTTCCTGCAGGAGCGCGCCGACCTGCAGGCCAAGGCCGGCCCGATGGCGCTGCGCATGAGCCCGGCCGACGCCGGCGCCCGCGGCCTCGCCCACGGCGATCGGGTGCTCGCCTGGAACGAGCGCGGCGAGGTCGTCTTCACGCTGGAGGTGACGGACGACGTGCCGCCCGGCGTGGTGGTGGCCCCCGGCGTGCGTCGTCTCGAGGACGCGCTCGGCACGCGCACGGTGAACGCGCTCACCTCGCAGCGGCTCACCGACGAGGGCGCAGGCAGCACCTTCTACGACACCGCCGTCGACGTGCGGGCGGCCTGATTCTCCGGCTCCGTGTCCGCGCCGCCGCCAGAGCGCGCCCCGAACCCCGTTAGCCGATCTCGTCCGTCGCGGACGGTTCCGCCACGCGTGCGCTGCGCGGTGGACGGCTCTTCCGGCCCTGAGGCCCGGCAGCCGCGCTGCGCCGGAGAGGGCCGCGCGGTGCGGCCCCCTCTCCCTGCCCTCTCCCCCGGTGGGGGAGAGGGTCGATCACGGCTGGCCGCTTCGCTGCGCCGGAGAGGGCCGCGCGGTGCGGCCCCCTCTCCCTGCCCTCTCCCCCGGTGGGGGAGAGGGTCGATCACGGGCTGGCCGCTTCGCTGCGCCGGGGAGGGCCGCGCGGTGTTGCCCTCTCCCTGCCCTCTCCCCCGGGGGGGAGAGGCTCGATCACGCGCTGGCCGCTTCGCTGCGCCACGCAGACACGTGCGGTGCGGCCCCTCTTCGCTGTCCTTTCCCCTGGTGGAGAGAGGCTTGATCACGCGCTGGTCGCGCGGGTTCCGCTCTCAGCGCGCCAATCCGCCGCACGGTGACATTCCGCCGCAGATGGTGTAGGAGAACGGGCCTCCCGCCTGGGCAAGCGCGCGCCCGGACAGGGTTTCTTCCCCCAATCACGATCCGAAGGAGACGACGGTGATCGACGCTTACCTGAAGCACGAGGCGGAGCGAAAGGCGCTCGGCATCCCCGCCCGGCCGCTCGACCCGGAGCAGACGCGGGAGCTGTGCAAGCTGCTCGAGGCCCCGCCGGCCGGGAAGGAGCAGTTCCTCCTCGACCTGCTCGAGAACCGCGTCTCGCCGGGCGTCGATCCCGCGGCCGAGGTCAAGGCCGGCTTCCTCGCCGAGATCGTGCGCGGCACCCTCCGCTCGCCGCTCGTTTCGAAGAAGGACGCGGTCCGCATCCTCGGTACCATGATGGGCGGCTACAACGTGGGGCCGCTCGTGGAGGCGCTCGCCGTCCCCGAGCTGGCCGAGGGCGCGGCCGTGGCGCTCTCCGCCACGACGCAGGTCTACGACGCGTTCGACGCGGTGCTGGCGCTCTCGAAGACGAACGCCGCCGCGAAGCGCGTCATCGAGTCCTGGGCCAAGGCCGACTGGTTTACCGCTCGCCCGGGCGTGCCGGCGCAGGTCAAGGTGAAGGTGTTCAAGGTCGACGGCGAGATCAACACCGACGACTTCTCGCCTGCGGGCGACGCCTCGACCCGGCCCGACATCCCGCTGCACGCGCTCGCCATGGGCAAGACCCGCTTCCCGGGCGGCCTGGCGAAGATCGCCGAGTTCCGCGCCCAGGGCTTCCAGGTCGCCTTCGTGGGCGACGTGGTCGGGACGGGATCCTCCCGCAAGAGCGCCTGCAACAGCGTGCTCTGGCACATCGGCGAGGACATCCCGGCCGTCCCGAACAAGCGGCGCGCCGGCGTCATCATGGGCGGCGTGATCGCCCCCATCTTCTTCAACACGGCGCAGGACTCGGGCGCGCTGCCCATCAAGACCGACGTCACGAAGCTCAAGACGGGCGACGTGGTGGTGGTCGACACCGCCAAGGGCGAGGTCCGCACCGAGCAGGGCGAGGTGCTCTCGACGTTCAAGCTCTCCCCGAACACGCTCGCCGACGAGTACCGCGCCGGTGGCCGCATCCCGCTCATCATCGGGCGCGCCCTCACCGAGAAGGCGCGCAAGGCGCTCGGGATGGGCGAGACCGACCTCTTCACGAAGCCGGTGAACCCGCAGCCGAAGCCGGGTCAGGGCTACACGCTGGCGCAGAAGATGGTGGGCCGCGCCAGCGGCGTGGCCGGCGTGCTCCCCGGCACCGCCTGCGAGCCGAAGATGACCACGGTGGGCTCGCAGGATACGACGGGGCCGATGACCGCCGACGAGCTGAAGGAGCTCGCCTGCCTCAAGTTCGCGGCCCCGATGTTCATGCAGTCGTTCTGCCACACCGCCGCGTACCCGAAGCCGGCGGACGTGAAGATGCACAAGACGCTGCCGCAGTTCGTGCAGGAGCGGGGCGGCGTGGCGCTCAAGCCGGGCGACGGCGTCATCCACTCCTGGCTCAACCGCCTGCTCCTCCCCGACACGGTCGGGACCGGCGGCGACAGCCACACCCGCTTCCCCATCGGGATCAGCTTCCCGGCCGGCTCCGGCCTGGTCGCCTTCGCCGGCGCGGCGGGCTTCATGCCGCTCGACATGCCCGAGAGCGTCCTCGTCCGGTTCAAGGGCAAGATGAAGCCGGGCATCACGCTCCGTGACGTGGTGAACGCCATCCCGTACTGGGCCATCCAGCAGGGCCTGCTGACCGTCCCGAAGAAGAACAAGAAGAACGTCTTCAACGGTCGCATCCTCGAGATGGAGGGCCTGCCCGAGCTCACCGTGGAGCAGGCATTCGAGCTCACCGACGCCGCCGCCGAGCGCAGCGCGGCCGCCGCCTGCGTCGACCTGTCGGTCGAGAGCGTGGCGACCTACCTCCGCTCCAACGTCGCGCTCATGAGGAAGATGATCGCGGACGGCTACCAGGACGCGGCCACGCTGCAGCACCGCGTGGACGAGGTCGAGGTCTGGCTCGCGAAGCCCTCGCTGCTCCGCGCCGACAAGAACGCGGAGTACGCGGCGACGATCGAGATCGACCTGGCCCAGATCGAGGAGCCGATCCTGGCCTGCCCGAACGACCCCGACGACGTGAAGAAGCTGTCCGAGGTGGCGAACACGAAGATCGACGACGTGTTCCTCGGCTCCTGCATGACGAACATCGGCCACTTCCGCGCCGCCGGCGAGATCTGGAAGGGGCAGAAGTTCAACCCCGCGGTCCGGACCTGGATCTGCCCGCCCACGCGGATGGACCAGCAGCAGCTGAAGGACGAGGCATACTTCTCGACCTACACGGCCATCGGCGCCCGGATCGAGATCGCCGGGTGCTCGCTCTGCATGGGCAACCAGGCGCGCGTGCCGGACGGCGTGAACGTCTTCTCGACCTCGACGCGCAACTTCGACGACCGCATGGGCAACGGCGCCAAGGTGTTCCTCGGCTCGGCCGAGCTGGGAGCGCTGGCGACGAACCTGGGCCGGCTGCCCACGCCCGCCGAGTACTTCGCGGCCTTCCAGGAGAAGGTCGCGCCGAAGGCGGCGCAGGTGTACCGCTACCTCCAGTTCGACGAGCTCGAGGAGTACAAGCCGGCGAAGGGGCTGCGCACCGTCGCCTAGCGACCCTGGCCACTCACTCCGTTCACCCTCTCCCCGCCTCGCGGGGAGAGGGCCGGGGTGAGGGGTGGTTCCGCGAGTCGCGCTGCCTCCTCACCCCAGCCCTCGCCTCCTCCGGAGGAGAGGGGGAGCTGCGGCTCCATCGACGCCGGCGTCCGGCCGCGGCGGCCCGGCCACCAGCTGAAGCGGGATCTCGCCCGCCCAGCACGACGCCGCCCGATCCGTCTCCAGATCGACCGGCGGGCCGCTGCGCCTCTTCGCCGACGCCTCCAGCAGCGGGAGGGCGGCGACCAGCGTCGCGTCGAGCTCCGCGTCGCTCGGCGGGCGGACCTCGCGGCCGCGCCCGGGCACGGCGTGCTCGAGGATCGCCTCCATCGCGGCGCGCTTCTCGGCGCGGTCCGTGACCTCGGTGGCCGTCCCGAGGACGACGACGGAGCGGTAGTTCAGCGAGTGGCGGAGGGCCGAGCGCGCGAGCACGACGCCGTCGAGCAGGGTGACGGTGAGGCAGACCGGGACGCCCTTCGCCAGCGACGTCAGCAGCCGGCTGGCCCTGGACCCGTGGAGGAAGAGCCGGTCGCCCACGCGGGCGTAGTTCATCGGCAGCACGTACGGCTGCCCCTCGACGGAGAAGCCCACGTGGCACACGAGGCCCTCGTCGAGGATCGCGTCGATCACCGCGCGATCATACGAGCCTCGATCCGCGCGCTGCCGCACCGTGGTGCGAGGGGTGGGCGTCAGGGTCGCCATCGTCGATCTCCTCCAGGGTGAAGGCCGCGATCACCGCTCGGGCGAGAGCTCCTGGAGCGCCGATTCGAGGATCGCGAAGCCACGGTCGAGCTGCTCGTCGGTGATGACGAGCGGCATGAGCGTGCGGATGACGTTGCCGTGGTTGCCGCACGCGATGAGGACGAGCCCCTTCTCGTAGCAGAGCTTCACCAGCTTCTTGGTCTCGGCGCTGGCCGGCGTCTTCTTCACCCGATCGCGCACGAGCTCGATGGCGAGCATCGGCCCCTTGCCCCGCACGTCGCCGATGATCTCGAAGCGGCGCTGCAAGGCCTCGAACCGGCGCCACATCTCCGCTCCGAGCGCCTCCGCCCTGGCGAGGAACCCCTCTCCGAGGAGGACCTCGAGGACGGCCAGCGCCGCGCTGCAGGCGACCGGGTTCCCGCCGAAGGTGCCGCCCAGCCCACCGACGTGGGGCCCGTCCATCAGCTCCGCCCGGCCGGTCACGGCGCTGAGCGGGAGCCCACCCGCCAGGCTCTTCGCGGTCGTGACGACGTCGGGGGCGATGCCCCAGTGCTCGATGGCGAAGAGCTTCCCGGTGCGCCCCATGGCCGTCTGCACCTCGTCGATGACGAGGACGATGCCGTACTTCTTGCAGATGGCCTGGAGCTTCGCGAAGTACTCCGGCGGCGGGGTGACGAAGCCCCCCTCGCCCTGGATCGGCTCCACGATGACCGCGGCGGTCTGCTCGGGCGCGACGTTCCCGATGAAGAACTCCTCGAGGTAGTCGGCGCAGGCGACGTCACAGGAGGGGTAGCGGAGGCCGAACGGGCACCGGTAGCAGTACGCGTTCGGCATCCGGTAGACCTCGGGCGCGAACGGCCCGAAGCCGAGCTTGTACGGCTTCACCTTGCTGGTGAGCGTCATCGTCAGCAGGGTGCGGCCGTGGAAGGATCCCTCGAGGGCGATCACCGCCGGCCGGCCGGTGGCGTGGCGCGCGACCTTGACGGCGTTCTCGACCGCCTCCGCGCCGCTGTTGGCGAACATCGTCTTCTTGTGGAAGTCGCCGGGGGAGAGCTCGTTCAACCTCGCCGCGAGGTCGACGTACGGCTCGTACATCGCGACGTGGAAGCACGTGTGGGTGAACTTCGCGGCCTGATCCTGGATGGCGGCCACGACCTTGGGGTGCGAGTGGCCGACGTTCATCACCCCGATCCCACCCGCGAAGTCGATGAGCTCCCGGCCGTCGAGGTCGATCATCACGGCCCCGCGCGCCTCCTTGATGAAGGCGGGGGTGGCGTGGGAGGGGCCCTTCGGGACGTGGCGATCCCGGAGCGCCTGGTATTCGGTCTGCCTCGACATGAGCGCGTCTCCTCGACGGTGAGGGTCGAGCGAGGCCGATAGCAGCGATCGTACCAATGCTGGTGGATCAGCTTCGGAGCGCGCGATCTGCCACTCGGTACGCCGGCGCGCCGGCTCCAGAGGGCGGACCTGGCCTGATGGGCATGCACATCTGCCTAAGTTGATGCGATACTGCATAGGCGATGAGCCCCAGCGATCCGACGGCTCCGATGGCCCCCGAAGTGGTGGACACCCGCGATGAGGCCGGCGAGCACGACAGCCAGATGCGTCGCTACCAGGAGCTGACGCGCGTCCAGGACGCCATCATCGACTCGCTCTCCGACGGACTCTGGATCTGCGACGGAGAGGCCAACGTGCTCCGCATCAACCCGGCCTCGGAGCGCCTCAACGCCATCCAGGCTGCGCAGGTCGTTGGGCGGAACATGCGGGACCTCGTCGCCGAGCGCGTTTTCGACCGGTCCGCCACGCTCGAGGTGATCCGGACGCGGGCGCCGGTCGACATGCTGCAGACCCGGCAGGGGCGGAAGCTGGTCCTCACCGGCACCCCGGTCTTCGACGACGGAGGTCGGCTCATCCGCGTCGTGGTGTACGAGCGCGACGTCACCGAGCTTGACGCCCTCCACCAGCAGCTGGAGCAGCAGGAGGCGATCCGGGACGGGTTTCGCCACCAGATGCTGGAGATGCAGCTCGAGGAGGTCGAGTCGCGGCGCGTGATCGCGAAGAGCCCCTGCATGCAGAAGGCGCTGCGCCAGGCCATCAAGGTCAGCGCGGTGGACTCGACGGTCCTCGTCCTCGGCGAGTCCGGGGTTGGCAAGGGGCTCATCGCCGACCTCATCCACAAGTACTCGAGCCGGGCGGGCAAGCCCCTCGTCAAGATCAACTGCGGGGCGATCCCCGAGTCGCTCGTCGAGGCCGAGCTGTTCGGCTACGACAAGGGCGCGTTCACCGGCGCCCAGGCCAAAGGGAAGCCGGGCTACTTCGAGCTCGCGGACGGCGGGATCCTCTTCCTCGACGAGATCGCCGAGCTTCCGCTGTCGTCCCAGGTGAAGCTGCTGCGCTTCCTCGAGGACGGCCGCGTCATGCGGGTGGGGGGCACGCAGAGCCGGAAGCTCGACGTCCGCATGCTGGCCGCGACGCACCGCGATCTGCAGGCGATGGTGGATCGCGGTGCATTCCGGCTCGATCTCTTCTACCGCCTGAGCGTCATCCCGCTCCAAGTCCCGCCGCTGCGCGAGCGGACGGAGTGCATCCTCCCCATGCTGCGCCACTACGTCGATCACTTCGGAGAGCGTCTCGGGATCCGCCGGCGCTTCTCGCGCGCCGCGTCCGAGGCGCTCCTCGCCTATCCCTGGCCCGGCAACGTGCGGGAGTTGATGAACCTCTGCGAGCGGCTCGTCGTCATGTCCGACGCCGAGGTCATCGACCTGTCCGACCTGCCGCACGACATCGTGGGCCGCTCGGGCAAGGCGGGCGCGGCACCGGGTGGCTGGCCCGAGGAGTTCACGCTGCCCCAGGCGGTGGAGAGCACCGAGCGGGCGATGCTGATCGCAGCGCGCGAGCGCCACCGCAACCAGACCGCCATGGCCCGAGCGCTCGGCGTCGACCAGTCCACGGTCGCCCGGAAGATGAAGAAGTACGGCATCTCGTGACGCAGGCCGTCAACGAGGGCGCGGGTTTCCGAGGCTGCGGCCTCATGCCGTCTTGCATAACCGGCCAGCCTGGCCACGGGGCCGCGGCGGTCACGCGACGGGGCCTCCCGGCCGCTCCGGCCGCGTGACCCCCCGTCGATCCCGGCAAATCCTTTCAGGGGCGTGGTCACCGATTCCTGCGCGACGGGGGGTGCGCTCCCGTGGCACACCTCTCGCTACGAACACCAGCACAGCCAGCCGACGTCGAAACGAAGCTCCCCAGTTTCTCCCCCCGAGAAGGAGGAAGCGGATGAGACGAGCACTGCGTTGGGCGACCCTCGTGGCATTGACCGTTGCCGTGCCTGCCGCCGGGCAAGAGGCGCGGGAGTTCTTCAAGGTGGGTGTGGTGGCCGAGCTCTCCGGCGATCTCGCCACCGGCGGCAACGTCACGAAGCGCGGCTACGACCTGTGGGCCCAGGCCGTGAACGAGGCCGGCGGCATCCCGGTCGGCGCGAAGAAGTATCCGGTGAAGCTCTTCTACGCGGACGCCCAGTCGAACCCGTCCCAGGGCGCGGCGGCGGCCGAACGGCTCATCACGCAGGAGCACGTGGACTTCATCCTCGGGCCTTACGCGTCCGGCGTCACGATCGCCGTCGCGCCGGTGGTGGAGAAGTACAAGGTCCCGATGATCACGGGCTCCGCCGAGTCGCCCATGATCTGGCGGCAGAAGTTCCTCTACACGTTCGGCACCGTTCCGCCCGTCAACTTCACCGGCGCCGCCGCCATCCAGACGCTGGCCGGCCTCTCCCCGGCGCCCAAGACGGCCGTCATCTTCGGCTCGAACGACACCTTCTCCAAGGCCACCGCCGAGGCGTTCGAGGGCGCCGCCAAGAAGGCCGGCATCAAGGTGCTCAAGTTCAACATCGTCCCGGCCGGCCAGGACCTCACCCCGCTCATGTCGGCGGTGAAGGGGATGCGGCCGGACCTCGTCGCGTTCGGCGGGCACGACGAGGAGCTCATCAAGCTCGTGAAGGGCATGCGCCAGATCGACTTCGCGCCAAGCGCGATCCTCATGCACTACGGCGTCACCGAGCCGGCGTTCGTGGAGGCCCTGAAGGACGACGCGAACCAGGTTTTCGGCGGCGCGGTCTGGACCGCCACCACCCGGACCAAGAGCGAGATCCTCTGGAAGGACGCGCCCAGCTACGAGGCGGCGGCCCGCAAGGCGTTCGGCGTGGGCGCCGACTACACGCAGGCGGGCTGCTCGGCGGCCGGCATCGCATTCCAGGTGGCGCTGCAGAAGGTGGGGGCGCCGCCGCCGCTCTCCGAGGCGAAGCGCGCGGAGCTGATCAAGGCGCTGGAGGCGGTGGATGTCGACACCTTCTACGGCAAGGTGAAGTTCGCCACCGACGGCGAGTTCTACCACGCCAACGTCGGCCTGGCGCCGCTCACGGTGCAGATCCAGGGCGGCAAGGTCGCGGTGGTCGGGCCGAAGAAGGACGCCGACGCCGCGGCGCAGTACCCGATGACGCCTTGGAGCAAGCGCTAGCCCGGGCTGCGAGGCTGGGACGCGCCGGGGAGACCCTCCGGCGCGCCCGGCCCGCCGTGACTCGCCGATCCGAGGAGACGAGCGATGGAGCTCCTGCCGCAGGCCCTCGCCGATGGCGTCATGCTGGGGGCGATCTACATCATCATCGCGATCGCGTTCTCGCTCGTGTACGGGGTCATGCACGTCATCGACTTCGCGGTCGGTGAGTGGATCATGCTCGGCGCGTTCGCCGGCTTCCACCTCAACCAGCGCACGCACGTCGATCCCTTCCTCCTCCTCCCGGTCGTCTTCGTCGGGTTCGCGGCGCTCGGCTACGTGCTCCAGCCGCTCATCCAGCGCGTGCTCTCCGGCCACAAGGGGAACCCGCTGCTCATGGGGCTCGTCTTCACCTTCGGGCTCTCCCTCATGTTCCGGGGGCTCGCCCAGACGTTCTTCGGCTTCTACAGCCACTCGACGCCCTCCCGCTTCTCCACCGGATCCTTCTTCTTCGAGAAGGGCGGCTTCTTCCTGACCGTGTCCTCGGTGCGCCTGGCGGGGCTCGTCTACGCGGTGGTGATCACGGGCGTGCTGCAGTGGCTGCTCAAGCACACGGACTTCGGCCTGGGCGTGCGGGCGCTGGCGCAGCACAAGGACTCGGCCGGCCTGATGGGCGTGAACGACCGGCGGACGAACGCCTTCGTCTACGCCATCTACGTCGGCATCAGCGCCATGACCGGCGTGCTCATCGGGACCATCCTGTCCGTCTCGGCGAAGATGGGCCCCGAGTACACGATCTTCGCCTTCTTCGTGGTGGTGCTGGCCGGGATGGGCTACCTGGCGGGCGTGCCGGCGGCGGCGTTCCTGCTCGGCATCATCCAGTCCGTCTTCCTCGTCTACCTCGACCCCGGCTACACGCTCCTGGCCGTCTTCGCGGTCCTCTACCTCATCCTGCTCGTGTCCCCCACCGGCCTCTTCCGGAAGGGGGTGTGACGTGAACGACCGGCGCCTGCTCGGCTCGATCGCGGTCTTCGTCGCCCTCCTGCTCCTCCCGCTCGCCGTCCACGACACGTTCTTCCTGCGGGTGGCGACCGAGGCCATCATGTGGGTCGGCCTCGCCGTCGCCTTCGACGTGCTGGCCGGCTACACGGGCTACCTCAACTTCGGCCACAGCGCCTTCTTCGGCGTCGGCGCGTACACCACCGCCATCCTGATGATGCGGGCCGGCTGGCCGTTCCCGGCCGCCGCCGGGGCCGGCGGTCTCGTGGCCGCGGCGGCGGCGGTGGTGGCGGGCCTCCCCACGCTCCGGCTGCGCGGCGCCTACTTCGCCATCGCCACCTGGGCCCTCTCCCGAGCCGTGCAGCAGCTCGCGCTCATGTCGTCGCTCACCGGCGGCCCGGACGGCATGCGGCTCACGGCCTACCTCCAGCCGCGCTTCTTCTACTGGGTGATGCTCGGGGTGGTGGGCGCCACCTTCTTCCTCCTGTGGTTCCTGCTCGAGCGCGCGCCCTTCGGCCTGAAGCTCAAGGCCATTCGCGAGGACGAGCAGGGCGCCAAGGCGCTCGGCCTCAACCCGACGCGCCTCAAGGTCCAGGCGTTCGTCCTCTCCGCGGTCCCGACCGCCGTGCTGGGCGGCGTCTTCGCCTACTGGGTCACCTTCATCGACCCGGACTCGACGCTGGGCGATCTGGTGAGCGATCAGGCGCTCGTCATGGTCGTCTTCGGCGGGATGGGGACGCTCCTCGGGCCCGTGGTGGGCGCGGTCCTCATCTTCGCCTTCAAGACCGTCTTCTGGGCCTACCTCGCCGAGTACGAGGTGCTGTACGTCATCATCCTCGGCGCGGTGATCGCGCTCTCGGTGGTGTTCCTCCCCAACGGCGTGCTCGGGACGCTGCGCCGCCGGGGCGCGGTGAGGCGGCCCGGCTCCGGCGCGCCTGCGCTGACGACGCCCCCCGCCGCCGAGGCTGGTGCCGCGGCGGGGAAGGGGGCGGCATGACGGAACCGATCCTGAAGGTTCAGAACGTCAGCAAGGCCTTCGGCGGCCTGATGGCCGTGAGCGACGTCTCGTTCGAGGTCCAGCCGGGCGAAATCGTGGGCCTCATCGGCCCGAACGGCGCCGGCAAGACCACGCTCTTCAACGTGGTGAGCGGCTACTACGCGCCGACGCGCGGGAAGGTCGTCTTCCGCGGCGAGGACGTGAGCGGGATGCCGCCTTACGCGCTCGCGCCTCGCGGCATCGGCCGGACGTTCCAGGTGGTGAAGCCGTTCGCGGGCCTGTCCGTGCTGGAGAACATCGTCATCGCGTCGTTCCTCAAGCACCCGCGGCGCGCCGACGCCGAGGCGCACGCCTGGCGCGTGCTCGAGCTCATCGGGCTGGCCGACCGCGCCGACGTGCCCGCGGCGAGCCTGACCCTGGCCGGGCGCAAGCGGCTCGAGATCGGCAAGGCCCTGGCGCTCGAGCCGGTGTTCCTGCTCCTCGACGAGGTGGTCGCCGGCCTCAACCCCACCGAGGTCGACCGCACCATCGAGCTCATCCTTCAGCTGCGCGCGCGCGGGATGACGATCCTCATCGTCGAGCACATCATGCGCGTCATCATGCGCATCAGCGACCGGCTGGTGGTGCTCAACTTCGGCGAGAAGATCGCCGACGGCGCGCCGGCGGAGGTCGCCCGCGAGCCGGCGGTCATCCAGGCCTACCTCGGGGAGTCGGCGGCATGAGCGTGCTCGAGGTGAACGGGGTGTCCGCGGGCTACGGGCTCACCCAGGTGCTGTGGGACATCTCCTTCTCGGTGGAGAAGGGGCAGCTCGTCGCGCTCCTCGGCGCGAACGGCGCCGGCAAGACCACCACCCTCAAGACCATCTGCGGGCTCGTGCGCCCGACCGGTGGGACGATCCGGTACGACGGGACGCTGGTGAGCGGCAAGCGGGTCCACCAGGTGGTCGACCTCGGGATCACGCTCGTTCCGGAGGGGCGGCAGCTCTTTCCCAAGATGACGGTGGAGGAGAACCTGCGGGCGGGGGCGTACCTCAGGCGAGCCAAGCCCCGCAGGGCGATCAACCTCGACCGCGTCTACCGGCTCTTCCCGCGGCTCGCGGAGCGGCGAACGCAGGTGGCGGAGACGATGTCGGGCGGCGAGCAGCAGATGCTCGCCATCGGGCGGGCCCTGATGCAGGATCCCGCGCTCATCATGTTCGACGAGCCGAGCCTGGGGCTCTCGCCGCTCCTCGTCGAGGAGATCTTCCGCATCATCAAGGGGCTGCACGAGGAGGGCCTCACCATCTTCCTCGTCGAGCAGAACGTGAGGCAGACGATGAAGGTGGCGGACTACTGCTACGTGCTCGAGAACGGCCGGATCGTGCAGGAGGGGACCGGCCGCGAGCTGGAGGCCGACCCGAAGGTGCGCGAGGCGTACCTGGGGTTCTGAACATGAGCAGGACGAGCCGCGCGCACCGCGCGCAGGGGGAGACGAGATGGCCGTGACGGTTCCGGTGGCGACGATCCCGCTGAGGGACGAGTTCTTGCTTCACCACAAGTGCTACATCAACGGCGCCTGGACCGACGCCGACGATGGCAAGACGATCGCGGTGACGAACCCCGCCACCGGCGAGCAGCTCGGCACCGTGCCGCGCATGGGCGCCGCCGAGGCCCGGCGGGCGGTGGAGGCGGCCCACGCGGCCTGGCCGGCCTGGCGAAAGAGAACGGCCAAGGAACGCGCGGCGGTCCTGCGCCGGTGGTTCGACCTCATCATGGCGAACCAGGAGGACCTGGCGGTGCTCATGACCGCCGAGCAGGGGAAGCCGCTCGTCGAGTCGCGTGGGGAGATCGCGTACGCCGCCTCCTTCATCGAGTGGTTCGCGGAGGAGGGGAAGCGGATCTACGGCGACACCATCCCGCAGCACGCGGCCGACAAGCGCATCGTCGTCCTGAAGGAGCCCATCGGCGTGGTGGCCGCGATCACCCCCTGGAACTTCCCGTCGGCGATGATCACCCGCAAGGCGGGGCCGGCCCTGGCGGCCGGCTGCACGGTGGTGCTCAAGCCCGCCACGGCCACGCCGTACTCGGCGCTGGCGCTGGCGGAGCTCGGCGAGCGGGCAGGGCTACCGCCGGGCGTCTTCAACGTGATCACCGGCGCGTCCGGGCCCATCGGGACCGAGCTGACGACCCACCCGCTCGTGAGGAAGGTGACGTTCACGGGCTCGACCGAGGTGGGCAAGCAGCTCATGGAGCAGTGCGCCTCGACCGTGAAGAAGGTCTCCCTCGAGCTGGGCGGGAACGCGCCCTTCATCGTCTTCGACGACGCCGACCTGGACGCGGCGGTGGCCGGGGCGATCGCATCCAAGTACCGCAACAGCGGCCAGACCTGCGTCTGCACGAACCGCTTCCTGGTCCAAGACGCGGTCTACGACGCCTTCGCGGCGAAGCTGGCCGACGCGGTGTCGCGCCTCAAGGTGGGCGACGGGCTCAAGTCCGACACGCAGCAGGGGCCCCTCATCGACATGAATGCGGTGGGCAAGGTGGAGGAGCACCTGGAGGACGCCGTCGCCAAGGGCGGGCGCGTGCTCGTCGGCGGAAAGCGGCACGCGCTGGGCGGCACCTTCTTCCAGCCGACCGTCGTCACCGAGGCCACCCCGGCCATGGCGGTGGCGAGGGAGGAGACGTTCGGTCCCGTCGCCCCGCTCTTCCGCTTCCACGACGAGGCGGAGGCGATCCGCCTCGCCAACGACACCGAGTTCGGCCTCGCCTCCTACTTCTACACGCGCGATCTCGCCCGGGCCTGGCGCGTCTCCGAGGCGCTCGAATACGGGATGGTCGGGCTCAACACCGGCCTCATCTCGACCGAGGTGGCCCCATTCGGTGGCGTGAAGGAGTCCGGCGTCGGGCGGGAGGGGTCGAAGTACGGAATCGAGGACTACCTCGTCGTGAAGTACGTCTGCCTGGGCGGTATCGCCTAGCTGAGGCGGCGTCCAAGGAGGTCGGCGGCTCGCCCCGGAGGTGCCCATGGATCCCCTGAAGCACGCGCTCGACGGGCCGGTGGGTCTGCGCGATCTGGTGGACGAGGCGGGGGCGAACCTCCGCTGGCTGCACGAGAACGTCGCCGGGCTGTTCTCCGGCACGATGCGCGAGGACGGGGAGGCCATCGCCGGGCTCGCGACGGGGCTCGGGCGGCTCCGACGCGATCGCCAGCTCGTCGTGGCCGACCGCGAGGCTGAACTCATCGTGGCGCGGCTCGACGTCCCCGGCTCGATCGCCGCGACGGTCCAGCAGCTCCGCGACCGGGACATCTCGTGCGCCGAGATGTTCCACTCGTGGGGCCCCGTGCCTGGCACCGACCGGCTGCTCGAGCTGCAGCGCTACCAGTTCGACCGCAAGACCGACGCGGAGATCGCGGGGGCCGCGCGGCCGCCCATCCCCGAGCCGCTCCGCCAGGAGGTCCGCGCCGCCCTGGCGGAGCGAGGGGCCGCGCTGGATCCGGCCGAGGCGGACGGGCTGCTCGAGCTCTTGTGGCTCAACGACGCGCGATACGTCCGGCTCGCGCCCCCGAGCCGCGTCGCGCAGCTCCTGTGGCTCCTGCGCGAAGGGCGGGCGCACGCCGGCATCTTCCTCCACGCCGAGCCGCCAGAGGGCCTGAACGAGCGCGGCGAGACGACCGTGCTCTTCGCGGTCGGGAACCCGCCCCAGCGCGACTTCCTCGCCCAGGTGATGGAGGTCTTCAACCGGCTCAACGTGGGGGTGCGCCGGTCGTTCACCATCACCATCAGCACCGGGAAGCAGCCGTGGTTCCTGGGGAGCTTCCAGGTGGCGCACCGGGCCGGAGCGTCGCTCGAGCCCGACTCGCCGCTGTTCCGGCGTTTGCGCCGGGAGCTCTTCAACACCCAGATCCTGGCGATCGAGTCACCGGCCTACCGCGACCTCGTCCTGCCCGGGATCCTGAACGGCGAGGAGGCGTCGCTCGTCAACGCCTTCATCGGCTTCTGCCACACCAACTGCGCCCACAATCAGCCGCACCGGTTCACGCTGGAGGACGTGATCCGCGCGTTCCACTCCCACCCGGACATGGCGCTGCGGCTGGCGCGCCTGTTCGAGACCCGGTTCGACCCCGAGCTCGCCGACCGGGAGGCGCGCTACCAGGAGGAGGCGGCGAAGGTCGCCCGGGAGGTGGCCGCCCACAACACCGGCCACCGCCAGCTGGACGAGTTCCGGCGCTCGATCTTCCGGACGACGCTGGTGCTCATCCGCCGGACCCTGAAGACCAACTACTTCGTCCCGGAGAAGGACGCGCTCGCCTTCCGCCTGGACCCGGCCTACCTGGAGGATCTGGGGCCGGAGTTCACCGCCGACCTCCCCCCCGAGCGCCCGTTCCGCGTCACCTTCTTCTTCGGGCGCAGCGGGCTCGGCTACCACATCGGCTTCTCCGACATCGCGCGGGGCGGGTGGCGCACCATCGTCACGCAGAGCCGCGACGACTACGTCACGGTCGCGAACACCGTCTTCCGCGAGACCTATGTGCTCGCGCACACCCAGCACCTCAAGAACAAGGACATCTACGAGGGCGGCTCGAAGCTGGTGGCGGTGCTGCGCGCCCCGGCGGGGCAGTCGAAGGAGCGGCTCGAACAGCGCCTGCGCAAGGTGCAGCTCGGGTTCATCAACGCGTTCCTCGACGTCTTCGTGACGGAGGGCGGCCGCGCGAAGGATCCGCGCGTCGTCGATCACTACGGCGAGGACGAGCCCATCGAGCTCGGCCCCGACGAGAACATGCACGACGCGATGATCGAGACCATCGCCGAGCTCTCGGTCCGCCGCGGCTACCTCCTGGGGACCGGCATCATCTCGAGCAAGCGGGTGGGCATCAACCACAAGCAGTACGGCGTCACCTCGACCGGTGTGGTCACGTTCGCCGAGATCGCGATGCGCGAGCGGGGGATCGACATCCGCAAGGACGCCTTCAGCGTCAAGCTCACCGGCGGCCCCAACGGCGACGTGGCGGGCAACGCGCTGCGGATCCTCCTCGAGCGCTGCCCGGGCGTGCAGATCCGGCTCATCGTCGACGGAACCGGAGTGCTCTTCGACCCGGCCGGCCTCGATCGGGAGGCGCTCTCGCGGATCGTCCTCGTGGCCGACGCCGACGCCTTCGACCCCGGCGCGCTGTCGCCGGGTGGCTTCCTGCTCTGCCGCAACGCGCGGCGCACCGAGGGGCTGCGGGAGCTGTTCCGCCGCGTCGAGCGGACCGATTCCGGCGTGCGCGAGGACTGGGTCACCCTCGACGAGTTCCACCGGGAGTACGGAGGCTCGATCTTCACCGTCCCGGCCGACCTCTTCATCCCCGCCGGCGGGCGGCCCGAGACGGTGGACGCGGAGAGCTGCCGACGCCTCGTCCCCGAGGGCGGCTCGCCCACCGCGAAGGTGATCGTCGAGGGCGCGAACTCGTTCCTCACGCCGGAGGCGCGCCAGCGCCTGCAGGAGGCGGGGATCATCGTCCTCCGCGACGCGTCGGCCAACAAGTGCGGCGTCATCTCCTCCTCCTACGAGATCATCGGGAACCTGCTCCTCACCGAAGACGAGTTCCTGGCGCACAAGGAGGAGTACGTCCGCGACGTCCTCGCCATCCTGGAGAAGCGCTCCTCCGACGAGGCGAACCTCATCTTCCGGCGCCACCGCGAGGCGGGGGGCAGGCGGAGCTACACCGAGATCTCCGCCGCCATCAGCGCGGAGATCAACGCGCACAAGGCACGGCTGTTCCAGCTCTTCGAGGCGAAGCCCGGCCTCGCCGCGAGCGAGGTCCACCGGCGAGCGCTCCTGGCCCACCTCCCGAAGCTCGTCCGGGAGAGCCCGACCTTCCGCCGGCGGATCGATCGGCTGCCCTCGAAGTACCGGTCGGCGATCCTGGCCGCCGAGCTCGCGACCACCATCGTCTACCGGGGAGGCTTCGAGCCCGACCCCGAGGAGGTGCTCGAGCGGTACGTCGCGAAGATGTTCGCCTGAGGCGGAACGCTGTAGCGAACAGAATGGAACGTGATCTGTAGGGCAGAGGCTTGTCCCCCGCCTCGGCGTTCCGCGGTCACGTCGCGCTCGTACCCGGGCCCTCCCACGGCCGCTCGGTGAGCCACCGCTCGATCGTCGAGAGGTGACGCTGCTCGTCCGCGTGGAAGCGCCGCACCGGATCGAGCAGCGGTTCGGGCCACGCCAGGGCGAGCGCCCGGGCGTAGCGGCCCGTCGTGAGCCGCTCTTCCGAGCGCAGCGCCGTGAGCGCGCCTTCGGTCCCGGCGAGCGCGCGCACGGCCGCCATGCCGCCGAGCACGGCGCCCTTCAGATCGACGCCCGCCGGAGCCTCCGCGCCACGCGCGGCGAGCGCCGGCCGGAGCGCCTCGGCGTGGCGCTCGTGGTCGCGCCGCATCTCGCCCAGTGCGTCCCGCAGCGCGAGCACGTCGACGCCGCGCACGGCGAGCGCGTGGGCGCGGACGGCGTCGATGTCCAGCTGGAGGAGCGCGCGCAGCTCCTCCGTGATCTCCCGCTCGGTCATGATGCCCCTCCGCTCCAAGGTTGGTGACGCGCCGCGCCCTCCGCAGCCCACCCGCTTCCGGGTTCCCTCGTGCCTCGGCTTGATTCGAAGGGGATCGCCGCGTAGCCTCCGCGCATGCCTCGCGTCGCGGAGATCGAGATCGTCGAGGATCGCACCGAGCGGTCGCGCTGCGACGAGGGCTTCCTCCGCCTCAGGCGGTTCCGGGCCCGCAACCGGCGCGAGGACGGGTCGCGGTCCGCGGAGTACCCCATCGACGTCATCGACCGTCCGGTGCTCGACGCAGTCGCGGTCTGCCTGTGGGCGCGTGGGCCGGCCGGCATCGAGGTGCTCACCCGCCGGGGCCTGCGGCCCGCCGCCTACTTCCGCCGCGGCAAGACGGCGGTGCTCCCGGAGCCCGAGTACCTGCTCGTCGAGGAGCTCGTGGCGGGGGTCCTCGAGCCGGGCGAGGTGGGCCTCGACGCGTTGCGGCGGCGGGCCTCGGACGAGGTGCGCGAGGAGGCGGGGCTCGAGATCGAGCCGAGCCGGTTCGAGCCGCTGGGAGGACCGTTCTTCATGCTTCCCGGCATCGCGTCCGAGAAGATCCACGTCATGGCGGCCGAGGTGGCGCGCGGCCTCGGGCCGCCGGTCTGGTCCGCGCCCGAGACGGGGGACGGCTCACCGCTCGAAGAGGGCGCGGAGCTGCGCTGGCGCCCGCTCGGCGCCGCGGTGGAGGCCTGCGAGCGGGGCGAGATCGAGGACGCGAAGACCGAGCTGGCCCTGCGGAGGCTCCTCACGCGCCTCGCGCCCGCGCTTCGCTGCGCGTGAAGCGGATCGCGTTGCTTGGAGAGCCCGAGGGCCCTAAGAACGCAGGATGGCCGAAGCGAACACCGCCGCTCGCGGGGCGGTCGCCTCCCGCGCGGAACCCATCGCCGACACCAAGCCGGCGCTGCTCGATCTCTACCGGCGCATGCTGCTCCTGCGCCGCTTCGAGGAGGCGGCAGGGCGCGTCTACACCGAGGGAAAGATCGGTGGCTTCTGCCACCTCTACATCGGCCAGGAGGCGGTCGGGATCGGCGTGCACGCCGCGCTCGACCCACGCCGCGACTACCTCATCAACGCCTACCGCGATCACGGGCACGCGCTCGCCTGGGGGACGGAGCCGGAGAAGGTCATGGCCGAGCTGTACGGCAAGGCCAACGGGGTCGCGCGAGGCAAGGGTGGCTCGATGCACATGTTCGACGCCCGCCGCCACAACCTCGGCGGCTACGGCATCGTCGGCGGGCAGATCCCGCTCGCGGCCGGCGTCGGCTTCGCGCTCCGGTACCGGAAGAAGGACGGGGTCGTGGTCTGCCT
>Ga0318572_10000205_pt1 | contig 21612 bp, 19 predicted proteins | sample GRESIP089b5f20_FD_202528 | JGI IMG/M metagenome (GOLD analysis project Ga0318572, IMG submission 202528) | Tropical soil microbial communities from Luquillo Experimental Forest, Puerto Rico - GRE.SIPMG.089b5f20 | ecosystem: Environmental > Terrestrial > Soil > Tropical forest > Bulk soil...
GCTGATGTCGACGGCGCTGCAGCAGAGGCCGCAGTTGCTGCGGCTGCTGGGCTTTAGCGTATTGGAGCTGAGCGAGGACCTGGACGCGCTGCTGCGGCGGCACCTGGGCGAGCTGGTGGAAGTGGTGGCGCGGTACTTGCGGCCGTGGATCGAGAAGGGCGAGATTCGCACGACCAATGCACGGACGCTGGTGCTGACGCTGATTGCGATTGTGTTGAGCAGAGGGCCGCTGCGGCGCGTGTTTCAGGACGATGCGGCAGGGACACATGCGCTGTTCGATGCGTACGCGGAGTTTTGCGTGACGGAGCCGGGGCCGCGGGTGATGGGGGCTGAGGCTTCTTGAACAGTGGTCAGTGGTCAGTGAACAGTTAGTCGTGGCGGGTTGAGGGGCTTGCTTTCCCACTCTTCGCTTCGCGAAGAATGGGGCACCCATGTTCTGTGGCTGGGGTGCTGCGTTTAACAGCAGGTTCTTCGCTTACCACCCCCGAGCTGAAGAGCGCTCGGGGCCCCTTGCGCTCAGAATGACGGCACTGCGTGCGGCGTGCGGCTCGCGGGGCCTGGATTGTGGTCTGACCAAGTGTTAGTTGAAAAGTTGCTCTGGGAGAAGACGGCAGATGAATCTGAAGGGTGAGAAGGTTGTTGTTTGCGGAGCAGGCGGATTTATCGGTGGGCACCTTGTGCGGCAGTTGCTGGCCGATGGCGTGGATGTGGTGCGCGCGGTGGACGTGAAGCCGCTGGATGAGTGGTATCAGGTGGCTCCGGGCGTGGAGAACATCGTCGCCGACCTGCAGGACAAGGAGAGCTGCGAGCGCGCGGCGAAGGGCACGACGACGGTGTTTCAGCTGGCTGCGGATATGGGCGGCATGGGGTTCATCGAGAACAACAAGGCGCTGTGCATGCTGAGTGTGCTGATCAACACGCACATGCTGGTGGCGGCGCGCGAGGCGGGTGTGGGGCGGTTCTTCTACTCGTCGTCGGCGTGCGTGTACAACGGCGACAAGCAGAGGGACGAGCACGTGACGCCGCTGAAGGAAGAAGACGCTTATCCTGCGCTGCCTGAGGACGGGTATGGGTGGGAGAAGCTTTTCAGCGAGCGGATGTGCCGGCACTTTGAAGAGGACTTTGGGCTGGAGTGCCGCGTGGCGCGGTTCCACAACGTGTATGGACCGAACGGCACGTGGGCGGGCGGACGCGAGAAGGCGCCGGCGGCGATATGCCGCAAGGTGCTGGAGGCGAAGCACTCGGGCAAGCATGAGATCGAGATATGGGGCGACGGGCACCAGACGCGGAGCTTCATGTATATCGACGACTGCCTGAAGGGCGTGCGCGCGATTACGGAGAGCGATATTCGCGAGCCAATCAACCTGGGCTCGAGCGAGCTGGTGACGATCAACGGGCTTGTGGACATTGTGGAAGAGATTGCGGGATTGAAGCTGAAGCGCAACTACAACCTGACGGCGCCGAAGGGCGTGAACGGGCGCAACAGCGACAACACGAAGATTCGCGCGTATCTGGGATGGGAGCCTTCGATTCCGCTGCGCGAGGGAATGCGCAAGACCTATGCGTGGATTGAAGAGCAGATGCTGACCGGAGGCAAGCAGTAGCGAGCCATGACGCAGACGAGCGCAACACAACCGGACAACACGCGGATGATTCTGGGCATCCAGTTTCATGCGGGCGACGTGGAGGAAGCGATCGAACGCATGAAGGGAGGCGGCCTGCTTGTGGTTCCCGCTGCGCCGGCGCTGAAGGAGATGGCGACGAATGCGGCGTATCGCGCGGCGCTTCTGGATGCGGATGTGGCGATCACGGACTCGGCGTTCATGGTGATGGTGTGGAATGCGATCGAGCACGATCATCTGCCGCGTGTCTCGGGCTTGAAGTATCTGCGTGCGCTGCTGGATAAGGAAGACGCGCGCAGGCCGGGGAATGTGTTGTGGGTGATGGCGGGCGAGGCGAGCGCGCGGAAGAATCTGGAGTGGCTTGCGGCGGACGGAATTACTGTGCCGGAGGAGTGTGTGTACCTGGCTCCGATGTACGGCGATCCGATAGAAGACGCGGCGCTGGTGGAGCGGCTGGAGCGGCTGCGGCCGCAGCATGTGGTGATCACGGTGGGCGGCGGAACACAGGAACGGCTGGGCGCTTATTTGAAACACGCGTTAAATTACAAGCCGTCGCTGCACTGCATTGGAGCGGCTATCGCGTTTCTGAGTGGAGACCAGGTGCGCATACCGATGTGGGCGGACAAGCTGTATCTGGGCTGGTTTCTGCGATGTCTTTCGTCGCCGCGGCGCTATGTACCTAGGTACCTAACTGCGCCACAACTTTTGCCATTGCTTTGGCGATATCGCCGTAATTTGCCTGTAGAGTCGTAGACAGTGGCGAGTTTTTTCCTGCTTGTACGTATTCATTGCGCGCAGAGGCGCACTTCCTGGATCTGCTTAGAAGGATAGAGATTGATGAGAGAAGCCGGCATGGAATCTGTGACGATTGCGGTCGTTGGTTCGGGTTACGTGGGCCTGGTGGCAGCGGCGTGCTTTGCTGAGATCGGCCATCGCGTGATCTGCGTGGACAACGATGAGAGCAAGGTGAAGACGCTGCGCGAAGGCGGAGTGCCGATCCACGAGGAGTATCTGCCGGAGCTGCTGGCACGGCATCGCGGCGACCGGCTGGAGTTTACGACGGACCTGCGCGCAGCGGCGCAGGCGGCGCAGGCGATCTTTATTGCAGTGGGAACGCCGCAGAGCCGGACGGGCTCGGCGGACCTGTCGTATGTGGACGCGGTGGCGAGCGAGATTGCGCGCGCGATTGACTCGTACAAGGTGATCGTGGAGAAGAGCACGGTGCCGGTGTACACGAACGAGTGGATTCGTCGCGTGATTGAGCGGAACGGCGTACCGACGGAGATGTTTGATGTGACGTCGAACCCGGAGTTTCTGCGCGAGGGCACGGCGGTGGTGGACTTTCTGCAGCCGGACCGGTTAGTGGTGGGCGCGGCTACGGAGCGCGCGTCGCAACTGCTGAAGAGCCTGTATGCGCCGCTGACTTCGGGCGAGTATTACAAGTTAACGCAGGCGGTGCCGGGGCCGTGTAGCGAGAAGATGCCGCCGCCGCTGCTGGCGACCTCGACGAAGGCTGCGGAGATTATCAAGCACGCATCGAATGCGTTTCTGGCGACGAAGATTTCGTTCATCAACGTGGTGGCGAACATCTGCGAAGCGGCGGGCGCGGACGTGGAAGAGGTGGCGCGGGGCATCGGCATGGACTCGCGCATCGGGCCGAAGTTTCTGCGCGCAGGCGTGGGCTACGGCGGCTCGTGCTTCCCGAAGGATGTGGCCGCGTTCCGGCATGTGGCGGAGACGGTGGGCGTGGACTTCGGCTTGCTGCGCGAGGTGGAGAAGATCAACGAAGAGCAGAAGCTGCGCTTCTTCCAGAAGATTCGCTCGGCGTTGTGGACATTCCGCGCGAAGAAGATTGGCGTGCTGGGGTTGGCGTTCAAGGGCGGCACGGACGATGTGCGCGAGTCTCCTGCGCTGGATGTGGTGAAGCGGTTGCTGCATGAGGGCTGCATTGTGACGGCGTTTGATCCGGCGGCAACGGAGCGGTCGAAGGAGTTTCTGCCGCCGAGCGCGGAGATGCGTTACGCGGACGATCCGTATGCGGCGGCGCAGGATGCGGACGCACTGCTGATCCTGAACGACTGGCAGGAGTTTGGCGAGCTGGACCTGGCGAAGCTGCACTACACGCTGCGGTATCCGATTGTGATCGACGGGCGGAATCTGTATGCCCCGGCGCAGATGATCGAGCAGGGATTCACGTATCTGAGCGTGGGCCGGCCGGGATTGCAGCAGCCTGCTGATCCCTCTGGGGCGTTCCGGCGCGCGCAGACGAAGGACGATGCGACGGTCTAGAAGTGATCTCATCCGTGCTGTCTGGTTTGTGCAAGGCGGTGTTCGGGGCTAGCCCCTGTATCGCTTCAAAGCGCTGTTGTGGCTGGGTGAGGGATTTGCTTTCCCATTCTTCGCGGCATTGCATGCAGTGGGCTCCTGACGTGGCTGGGATGCGGGGTTGGTTTCCCACTCATCGCTACGCGATGGATGGGGCACGGAAGGTTTGGGGCAAGGAAAGATGCCCTCAGGGCTAAAGCCCTTGCCCTTCAAAAAAAACGGTGCCGGTGGGCGGCATGAAAGAGAGCAAGACGCGAATGCGAGTGTTAGTCTCAGGCGCCGCGGGGTTTGTGGGTTCGTATTTGACGGACGCGCTGATTGCCGATGGGAGCTCAGTGGTCGGCGTCGACAATCTCTGCACAGGATCGACTGCGAACTTGAAGCAGCTGGAGAATGAGCCGCGCTTCGAGTTTGTGGAGAAAGACATCTGCGAGCCGTTCGATGTGGGGGCGGTGGACTACGTGTTCAACTTCGCGTCGCCGGCGAGCCCGGTGGACTATGCGCGGCTGGGCGTGGAGACGCTGCTGGTGGGATCGGCGGGCACGCGGAACATGCTGGAGATTGCGCGCAAGTATGGCGCGAAGTTTCTGCACGCGTCGACATCGGAGTGCTACGGCGATCCGGCGGTGCATCCGCAGACCGAGGACTACTGGGGCAATGTGAACCCGGTGGGGCCGCGGAGCGTGTACGACGAGGCGAAGCGCTTCAGCGAGGCGCTGACGATGGCGTACAACCGCTACTACAACGTGGACACGCACCTGGTGCGCATCTTCAACACGTATGGGCCGCGGCTGCAGAAGAACGATGGGCGCGTGATCTCGAACTTTATGATGCAGGCGCTGAAGGGCGAGGACATCACGGTGTATGGAGACGGCTCGCAGACGCGAAGCTTCTGCTACGTGACGGATGAGGTTGAGGGAATTCTAGGTTTGTCGCGCAGCGATGAGCACTATCCGGTGAATGTGGGCAATCCGCATGAGTGGACGATTCTGGAGTGCGCGAAGGCGGTGATCCGCGTGACGGGCTCGAAGAGCAAGGTCTGCTACTCGGACCTGCCAGTGGATGATCCGCTGCAGCGCAAGCCGGATATTACGAAAGCGAAGGCGCTGTTTGGCTGGGAGCCGAAGATCGATCTGGAGACGGGGCTTCGGTTGAGCCTGGAGTACTTCCGGTCATTTGTAGAAGCACACGCATAGACGAGGTGGTCCCGAAAGGGTGCGCCGGAAGACGAGCGCGCCGCAACTTCAACTCCCCCCGATGCGGGCAACTGCCCGTGAACAGATGAAGGAGCTAGAGCGCATTATGAAGCGTGCCTTGATTACAGGTGTGACAGGACAGGACGGCTCGTACCTTGCGGAGTTTCTGCTGGACAAGGGCTATGAGGTGCACGGCATCAAGCGGCGCACGTCGCTGTTCAACACGAACCGCATCGACCACCTGTATGAAGACCCGCACAAGAATGGGCGGCGGTTCATGCTACACTACGGCGACCTGACGGACTCGAGCGGGCTGATCAGGATTGTGCAGGACGTGAAGCCGGACGAGATCTACAACCTGGCGGCGCAGAGCCACGTGAAGGTGTCGTTCGAAGAGCCGGAGTACACGGCGAACTCGGACGCGCTGGGTACGCTGCGTCTGCTGGAGGCGATGCGCATTGCGGGTATCGAGAAGACGACGCGCTTCTACCAGGCCTCGACCTCGGAGCTGTACGGGCTGGTGCAGGAGATTCCGCAGACGGAGCGGACGCCCTTCTATCCGCGCTCTCCGTACGCGGTGGCGAAGCTATATGCCTACTGGATTACGGTGAACTATCGTGAGGCGTACGGGATGTATGCGTGCAATGGCATCCTGTTTAACCACGAGTCACCGAACCGCGGCGAGACGTTTGTGACGAGGAAGATTACGCGGGCGCTGGCGCGCATCAAGGTGGGGCTGCAGGATGCGCTCTACCTGGGCAACATGGACGCGCTGCGCGACTGGGGCCACGCGCGGGATTACGTTGAGATGCAGTGGCTGATGCTGCAGCAGGACCAGCCGAAGGACTACGTGATTGCGACGGGCGAGCAGCACAGCGTGCGCGAGTTTGTTGACCTGACGGCGAGCTACCTGGACATGAAGATCACGTGGGAAGGCGCGGGCGCCGAAGAGGTGGGCCGCGACGAGACGGGCCGCGTGATTGTGGCTGTCGATCCGCGCTACTACCGGCCGACGGAAGTGGAGACGCTGCTGGGCGATGCGACGAAGGCACGCACGGAACTAGGCTGGAAGCCGCGCATCACCTTCCGCGAGCTGGTGAAAGAGATGGCGGAAGAGGATCTGAAGGAAGCCGAGCGCGATGCGCTGGTGCGGAAGCACGGGTATGCGGTGTTTAACTTCCATGAACGATGAAGCAGTGGTCAGTGAGGGATGCCTGCGGGGCTTGAATGGTTGGGGCTGCGTGGGAATCCCAGTGGTAGTTGGTGGTGGAGGAGTTTGATGGAAAGGTCGAGCCGGATCTTTGTGGCGGGGCATCGGGGGCTGGTGGGATCGGCGATCCGGCGCGGGCTGGAAGAGCGCGGGTTTACGAATCTGCTGCTGCGGACGCACGCGGAGCTGGACCTGACGGATCGTGCGGCGGTGCGCACATTCTTTGAGCGGGAGCGGCCGGAGTATGTGTTTCTGGCGGCGGCGAAGGTGGGCGGCATTCTGGCCAACGACACGTATCCTGCGGACTTCATTCGCGAGAATCTGGAGATCCAGACGAGCGTGATCGATGCCAGCTACGAGAGCGGAGTGAAGCGGCTGCTCTTTCTGGGGTCGAGCTGCATCTATCCGAAGCTGGCGCCGCAACCGATCAAGGAAGAGTATCTGCTGACGGGGCCGCTGGAGGCGACGAATCGCGCGTACGCGCTGGCGAAGATTGCGGGGATCGAGACCTGCTGGAGCTATAACCGGCAGTACGGCACGAAGGCTCGCATGTGTTGCCGGCGCTGATGCGGAAGGTGGTTGAAGCACGGGCGGCGGGCAAGAAAGAGCTGGTGGTGTGGGGCACGGGAACGCCGCGGCGCGAGTTTCTCTACAGCGACGATCTTGCAGCCGCATGCATTCACCTGCTGAGCCTGCCGGATGCGGTGTATGACACGCTGCTGACGAACGATGAGGCGCCGCTGGTGAACATTGGCACGGGCGAAGACCTGACGATTCGCGAGCTGGCGGAGCTGGTGGCGCGCGTGGTGGGTTACGAGTGCGAGATGGTGTTCGACTCGACGAAGCAGGACGGCACTCCGCGGAAGCTGCTGGACGTGAGCAAGATTCACGGGCTGGGGTGGAAGGCGACGACCTCGCTGGAAGACGGTATCCGCAGGACGTATGAGGCGGCGCGGGAGCAGCTGGAGGGAACGGTGATCAGTGGGCAGTGACCAACGAACAGTGGTCGGTGAACAGTGATCAGTGAACAGTTTTTGTCGTGGCTGGCACTGTGTGCGGCAGTTGCTCGCTGATCGCTCGTGGGGATGTGGTAGATGACAATGCTTTATTGAGGTTGTTGCTTTCCCACCCTTGCGGCAAGAACAAAGACGCCGTAAGAATGGGGCACCCATTCCTGTACTGATGCGGCCTGGCTCTCGTTGTGGCGGGTGGCCGGGAGATACTTAATCAACTCAATCTGTGTGATGCCTGGAGCGGTGCGAGCCGGTCGCGAGAGGTGTTGCGCATTTCTACTTACAAGCCGCCGCGGGGCGGCGCATTGAAGGGGAGAGATTTCATCATGCCCTGGGACTTCAACTTCAGCATCTGGCTGGAGCCCTCGATCCGTATTGTGCGCAGGAGCTGCGCGGTTGCCTGTGTGCTGGGGATGGCGCTTGCGGTGAGCGGCGCGCAGGATCAGCGTCCGGCGCTGATGCCAAGCCAACAGACTGGCGGTGGGCAGTCGGGTGCGGCGGCCGCGCTGGGGAATATCGGCGGGCTGACGGATGAGCCGATCGGGCCGGGACAGACGGTGCACGTGTCGGTGTTCAACGCGCCGGACTTCTCAGTGACCACGCGCGTCTCAGAGTCGGGCGACATTGCGTATCCGTATGTGGGCGCGGTGCACCTGGATGGGCTGACGAGTACGCAGGCGGCGGACGTGATCACGGAGAAGCTGAAGGCGACGAACCTGATGCTCGATCCGCACGTGCTGGTGACGGTGGATACGTTCACGACGGGGATCACGATACTGGGCGAGGTGCGATCGCCGGGCGTGTATCCGCCGCCGGGGAAGGGCATGCTGTCGGACCTGATTGCGACGGCGGGCGGCGTGACGGCGAATACGGGCCGCGTGATTGAGATTTCGAACCTGCGGAAGCCGGACCAGAAGGAAGAGGTACCGTGGGATCCGACGATGCACAACACGACGAGCTACGACAGGCCGGTGCGTGCGGGAGATCGCGTACTGGTGCGGTCGTGCGGGATTGCGTACATGGGCGGGCACGTGGCCAAGCCCGGCGCGTACTCGCTGTGCGGCTCGCAGCAGATGACGCTGTCAGAACTGGTGGCGCTGTCGGGCGGCGTGACGCCGCTGACGTCGGAAAAGCATGTGTACCTGGTGCGCGTGCAGGCGGACGGAACGCGCGCAGTGCAGGAGGTGAATCTTGCGAAGGTGCTGCGGGCGAAGGCCGGCGATCCGCCGATTCAGGAGGACGACATTGTGTTCGTGACGCCGAGTACGGTGAAGGATGTGGCCAACCGCGCGGCGAACTTTGTGATGGGCCTGACGAGCTCGCTGCTCTACACGTATCACTGAGTTGCTGCGCGGGAAGAAGAGCGAATGAAGATCAGTATCGTCACTGTGTCGTTTAACCAGGCTCCGTATCTGGCTGAAGCGATGGACTCGGTTCTGGGGCAGGGGTATCCGGAGCTCGATTACATTGTTGTGGACCCGGGATCGACGGACGGCAGCAGGGGTTTGATCGATGCACGGGCGGAGCTGCTGGCGCAGCGTGTGTATGAGCCGGACCGTGGCGCCGCGGACGGATTGAACAAAGGCTTCGCGCACGCGACGGGAGATATCTTCGGATTTCTGAACGCGGACGACGTACTTTATCCGGGCTCGCTACAGGCGGTGGCGGCGTACTTTGAGCGGCACCCGGAGTGCGACATCGTATTCGGCGATGGCGACAAGATTGACCAGGAGGGCCGGAAGCTGAGGCACTTTCGCGCCGCGAATTTTACGGTGGAGCGGTACTGCTACGGCGGTGCGGTGTGGCTGCAGCAGTCGACATTTTTTCGCGCGCGGGTATTTCGGCAATCACCGGGATTCAATGTGGCGAATCGCACCTGCTGGGATGGAGAGCTGTTTGTGACGATGGTGCGCCAGGGGGCGCGCGTGGGATATCTGCCGCGATCGCTGGCGGGATTCCGCATTTATCCGGAGTCGATCTCCGGCTCGGGAAGACTGACGGAGCTGTACCTGGGAGATTGCAAGCGGATCTTTCGCGATCTGTTTGGACGTGAGTGGAACCGTGCGGACGAGTTGCGGAGTTTTGTGTATCGCGCAACGGGCTACGCGCTGCGGAAGCTCAGGAGCGCAGGGCGCAGGCCGGAGGAAGCCCTATGAAGGTGGCGGTGCTGTGGACGGGGCTCTCCGGGTATCTGAATGCGTGTTTGAAAGAGCTGGCGGGCCGGCCGGGTGTGGAGTTGCGCGTATGCCACCAGGCGCCGACGGCGGATGCGCCGTACGACGAAAAACAATTTGCGTGGATGCGGGATCGGCTGGTGTGGAAGACGTCGAGCGACCTGGACGGAGTGGAGCGGTGGCTTGATGCGTTCGATCCCGACCTGATTGTGATGGCGAGCTGGCATCTGCCGCAATACCGGCATGCGGCGCGCATGCGGCGTGGACGGAGCTTGCGCGTGATGGTGATGGACAACGCGTGGCGCGGCACGGTGAAGCAGTGGCTGGGCGTATGCACGGCGGGGATCCATGTGCGGCCCATTGCGGACAGGGCGTGGCTGCCGGGAGAGCGGCAGGCCGTGTTTGCGCGCAAGATGGGGTTCGGAGAAGACCAGATCCTGTGGGGATCGTTCTCATGCGACCGGCAGCGATTTGCGCAGCAGTACGAGGCGCGCAGGTCGACAGGGCGGGAGATGCCCCGGGCGTTTTTGTATTCAGGCAGACTGGTGCGGGCGAAGGGGATCGACGTGCTGGCCGAGGCGTACGCGCGCTACCGGTCGCAGAGCCAGGACCCGTGGCCGCTGATCTGCTGCGGTGCGGGGCCGGAGCGCTCGCTGCTGGAAGGCCGGGAAGGCATCCGAGTGGAGGGCTTTGTGCAGCCGGAGGCCCTGCCCGGAAAGCTGGCGGAGAGTGGGTGCTTCATCCTTCCGAGCCACTTTGAACCGTGGGCTCTGGCGCTGCATGAGGCGGCGTCGGCGGGGCTGATTCTGCTGGCCTCAGAGAAGGTGGGTGCGGCGGTGCATCTGGTTCAGCCGGGCTACAACGGGTTCATCTTCGATAGCCGGGACGCCGGGCAACTGGCGGCTCTGATGGCGCGCGTGGCGCAACTGAGCCCAGAGAGGCGCGAGGCGATGGGAGAGGCAAGCTATGGACTTGCGCAGCAGTACTCGCCGCAGCGCTGGGCGCAGACATTGATCGACGCGTACATGGCGTTTGACGAGGCGTGCGTGAAACGAGGCACGGCATGAACCGAAAACCGCGTGCAGGCAAGCCCCAGCCGACAGGGGACGAAACACCCGCAGCCAAGGCGACAGCAAGACGACAGCCTCAGGAAGTCACGGAAACAGAACGAAATTCAACCGAGGGAAAAAGATTCGTGAAACAGCCGCGAAACCTGAACGCAGAACAGTTTGCCGCTCCAACGGATGGAATGGCGCACACCGGCTTCAATGCGGAAGGCGATGCCTTCGGACGCTTTTTGCAGTTTCTAAAGAAGCGCGGATGGATTGTTTTAACGGGACTGGCGCTGGGATTAGCGATTGCCCTGGTGGTGAACGTGACATCGCAGCGGCTTTACACGGCTGTGGCGCGCGTCGAGATTGTGCCGGATCAATCTGCGGAGTTTCGTGTTTCGACGTTACAGGGGATCGGCGGCGACATGGACGACGCCGAGAAGCTGGACACGGAGACCGAGATTCTGAAGAGCCGCAGCATGGCGCTTCGCGTGGTCCAGGTGCTTAATCTGAACAATAACCCGGACTTTATGCCGTCAAAGAATTGGAAGCCGGCGCACCTGTCGGATCCGGCGGTGCGCGAGCAGTTCATCAGCTCGATGCAGGGGCGAGTGAATGTACTGCGGCGCGGACACACGAGCATTCTGGACATCAGCGTGCTCTCGACGAAGCCGGAGTTGTCCGCGATGATTGCGAACACGCTGGTGGACTCGTACATCGAGCGGACATTCCAGGACAACTTCACGGCAACGGCACGCATCTCCGGATGGCTGAACAGCCAGCTGGACAACCTGAAGACAAACTTGCAGAAGAGCCAGAACCAGATGCTGGATTATCAGCGGGATCTTGGCCTTGTGGGTGTCGATCCAAAGGACAGCGTGGTGGTTGCCACGCTGGAGGAGATGAACAAGCAGCTGGCGGATGCGGAGATCAACCGCGTGCTGAAGGAAGCGCAGGTGCGGGCGCTGAAGAGCGCGCAGCCGGACGTGCTGGATGCAGCAGCGGCGCAGGATCCGGCACTGCAGCTTGTGCGGCAGCAGCTGACGCAACTGCAATCGCAGTACACGTCGATGGCGCAGACGTATGGGCCTGCCTATCCGCCACTGAAGGCATTGAAGGCACAGATTGATCAGTCGGAACGCTCCAAGGCGCAGCTTGAAGCGACGGCGCGCGCGCGGGCGGACAAAGAACTGGAAGTGGCGACTGCGAACGAGAAGATGCTCCGCGACCGGCTGGCGGAGCAGGAGCAGAAGGTCTACGGCAACGGCGAGAAGGGCATCCAGCTGGAGTTTGCGCGCAGCGCGTACGAAGCCGATCGGCTGCTGTACGACGGATTGCAGCAACGGTTGCAGGAAGCCGGAATCATGGCTGGACTGCATTCGACATCGATCCACATCATCGACAGCGCCGATCCGCCGAGAGGACCGAGCACGCCACGGACGCGGCTCAACCTGGCGATTGGCTTGAGCGCCGGGTTCATGATCGGGCTGGTTCTGGCGTTGCTGCTGGAGGCGATGGACACGAACCTGAAGACGATCTCGGACGTGGAACGCACGCTGCAGCTGCCTCTGCTGGCCGCGATTCCGCAGGTGGATACGGAAAACCTGCTGCCGGCGAAGTTTAAAGAGTTCGCGGTGGCAAAGGGCAGTTCGTCGTGGTCACGTATTGCCGAGGCGCTGCGCGGCATGCGCACGTCGATCCTGCTTTCAAGCCCGGGCGCTCCGCCGAAGGTGCTGATGATTACGAGCACGCGGCCCGCCGAGGGCAAGAGTTCGGTGGCGACGCTGATGGCGATCACGTTTGCCCTGAATGGCTCGAAGGTGCTGCTGATCGACAGCGATCTGCGGCGGCCCTCGGTGCATCTGCGCTTCAGGATCGGCAAGGGGCTTGGACTATCGTCGGTGCTGTCGGGCAAGACGGCGTACAAAGACGCGATTATGGAGTGGCAGGATCTGCCGAACCTGCACATTATGACCTCTGGCCCTGTGCCGCCACTGCCCTCGGAGCTGCTTGGCTCGCAGCAGATGGAGGACCTGATCGAGCGGCTGCGACCGGAATATGACTTCGTGCTGATCGACACACCGCCGGTGCTGGCGGTGACGGATGCCACGATTCTGGCTCGACTGACGGATGCGGCGATTCTGATCATCCGCTACGGAGCAGCGCAGCGGCAGGTTGTGCAGCGCTGCATCGACATGCTGGACCGCTCGGGCGCGCACTTGCTGGGCGTGGCAGTGAACGCTGTGGACTTCAATGCTCCGGAGTATTCGGAGTACTACGGCAGGAAGTACTACGAGTACTACGGCGAGCGGACAGAAGGCTAGCCTTCGTACATCATCGGATATCGCCGGCAACAGTGTTGCCGGCACCTGATTGCGCTATCGATAAACACACACCGTCACCGAGGGGCCCAGCGGATCATGAATTCCAGGTTTAACCGAACGCGCCGAGTGCTTCCGCCAGGGGAGAAGTTCTCGGTGACATCGGCGGTGGGGGATTGACTGACCGTCATATTTGGACTGACGGTTACGACAACGGTACGTTTTGTAGGCGATCTGCCGGTAGGCGAGATCGTAGTGCTGGCGCTGGTGGTGCCGATCTTTGTGATGTATCACAATCGCGCGCTGCGGGCAGACTTGAGGATTCTGTATGGATTGCAGATCCTCTGGCTGTTCGGCCAGATCCTGACGGATATCTATCGCCAGACTCCGCAGATCGATTGGCTTCGCGGCAACGCCGGGATTGTGTTTTTCATAATGGACCTGATCTTCATTGCGATGCTGATGGCGGGCAATGAAAAACGGAAGATTCTATTCATTGCTTCCTACGCAATCGGCTCGATTATTTCGACCAGGTTGTTTCCAACAGCCTTCTCGGTGAATTACCCGTGGAAATTCGGATATGCGAACGGCGTAAATCTTTTGTGTCTTTTGAGTGCCGGCTATTTTTACAACAAGAAGAAGTACTCTGTCGTATTACTGATTTTGCTGGGAATCAGCGCGGTGAATCTTGCGGATAACTTCCGCTCGCCGGTGCTGCTGATGTTGGTGACCATTGCCCTGACTATTCCAGTGGTTCCGGAATATGTGGGACCGTGGCGGGTGTTGCCGCCGCAGGGCAGCCGCATGCGCTTGTTTGTGCTGATTACACTGGCTCTAAGCGCCGGTTTGATTGCAGCCGCTCTGGTGAAAACGATGGCTTCTGCCGGCTATCTGGGCGAAGAGGCACAGCAGAAGAACGAAGTTCAGACACACGTGAAAGGCGGACTGCTTATCGGCGGCCGTCCCGAGATTGTGGTGTCTTCCCGCGCTGTACTCGATAGCCCGATTCTTGGGCATGGCTCGTGGGCGAGGGATTACAGATACATCGAAGTGCTGCACGACGTGATGCGCAGCTATGGCCTGGAACAGCAGCAGGACGTGGATTCCATGGAAGAGGATACTCAGGGAATTATTCCAACGCACTCTCACTTGATGGAGGCGTGGGTATACGCGGGCATCGCTGGAGCTGTGTTCTGGTTTTACCTGCTCTGGTATGCGCTCAAGCTTATCTCTCAACTTCCGCTGAAACAGCCGCCCTTTGCTCCGCTGTTTATGTTTCTGTGTATCGATAATGTGTGGGCCATTCTGTTTTCGCCTTTTGGCTCTACACGCAGAATCATGGAGTCGTTCCTGATCATCATGACCTTTGACCTGCTGCGAAACTTCAATGTTCAAGCGGGATTCCGCTTGCCGTTCAGACAGGACACATGGAGGCGCGGGCAGTTTGTAACGCCCGAGAAGAGATTGCCGCATAACGTAGCGTTGCCACGAACATAGGAACCGCCGCAAAGACAGATGCATCTATTGGACAGAGTTCAAGGCTGGCACGAAGCGGCTGGACACAATATGGAAGAAAGCATATGACGCTGATTGGACGGCCAGGAACGGGGACGCTTTCCCGCGCGTGGAACTCGCTTCGCGTCCTTTTCCAGCGCGATAACGGATCCGCAAGCCGGTCTCAGGAGCGCTATCGGCGCGCAGCGTGGGCGGGAATTACGGCCATCGTCAGCCGTTTCATCTCGCTCGGTATTTCACTGCTTACGGTACGGCTGACATATCGCTATCTGGGCGCAGAGCGATATGGGATGTGGATGACGATTACTTCTGTCGTCATGATGCTGGGGTTTGCCGACTTTGGTCTGAGCAATGGCCTGGTAAATACGATTGCCGATGCATTGGGCCGCAAGGATCGCGCTGCCGCCCGGCGCGGCGCGGCCAGTGCGTTCTGGATGCTGGCTTCCGTGGCGATCGTGTTGTCTGCAATTGCCGCGATTGCGTATCCGTTCATCAATCCGAGCCGGTGGCTGAATGTGCACTCGGAGTTGGCGGTGCATGAATCGGGGCGGGCGCTGCTTGCATTCTTCTTCTGCTTTGTAGTGAACCTGCCGCTCGGCACGATACGCGGCGTGCAGACGGGGATGCAGAACGCATTCGTCAGCAACCTCTGGAATATACTTGGCTCGGTTCTCTCGGTCGTGGCGCTGATCGCGGCGATGCGCCTGCATGCGGGGCTTCCGGTTCTCGTGCTGTGCCTCTCTGGCCCGCCGCTGATTGCCACACTGCTGAATGGTGCGGAGTTGTTTGGATGGTCTCATCCGGAGTTGCGCCCGTCTCTCAGCGCGTTTTCGAGCGATGCGGCGCAGCGGCTGTTTCGCATTGGATCGATGTTTTTTCTGCTGCAGCTGTCTTGTTCGGTAGGCATGCAGATTGACAATGTTGTGATTGCGCAGATTATGGGCGCGGATGCCGTTGCGTCCTATGCGATTCCGGCGAGACTGTTCAATCTGATCCCAGCGTTTTTGCTGATGGTGTCGTCGGCGATGTGGCCTGCATATGCCGATGCGGTAGCGCAATCGGACGGGAAATGGATTCGCAAGAGCTTCAAGCGCGTTGTGATCGGTGGGACGGCGGTTACGTTGGTGGCAACGGCGGTTCTGGTTCTCTTTGGGAACGATATTCTGCGGATCTGGGTTGGGCCGAAGGTGCATGCGTCGTGGCTGCTGCTCGGCGTCTTCGGGGCGCAGTGCATCATTAACGCATATCTGCAGCCGATAAGCCTGCTGCTAAATGGGCTGGGGAAGTTACGCGTGCAGGTGATTACATCGCTGATAGCGGCGGCCACCAATCTTGGATTGTCTATCTTTTTTGTGGAGCGCTATGGCGTGGTTGGTGCGGTTCTGGGTACGTCGGTCTCGTCGCTGCTTGTCCTGGTCGTTCCCTCCACTATCTTTGCGCAGCGCGCGCTTGACGCACTCGACCCAAAGAGCAACGTCAGCGAATCGGTAGTTGTTGAAGGCAACTGAAGATCATGTTTTCACCACGAGAGCTTGCAAGGCGGTTTTTGAATTGGAGGTCGAAGCGGCGGTTGGCGCGCGCGATCGATCTTGCTATCGCGAAGTCAGCGAAGATCGATTACCGGAAGATACGTGGATTTTCCCGGAATCGGCTGAGGGTTGGGGAAGGTACGGTCATGGGCGCTTCGATTGCGTTTCAGCGTGAAGGCGCAGAGGTGGTGATCGGGCAGAACAGCTCGATCAATACTTCGCTGATCGACTGCGCTGAGCGAGTTGAGATTGGCGACGATGTGCTCGTCTCGTGGGCTTGTTCGATCACTGACCATGATTCTCATTCGCCGATCTGGAGTGAACGCAGCAATGATGTGCGGGACACGCTGCGCGATACCAAAGACTGGACGCATGTGGCATCGCAGCCGGTGAAGATTGGCGACAAGTGTTGGATTGGGATGCACAGCCTTATTTTGAAGGGCGTGGAGATCGGCGAAGGCGCGATTGTTGCGGCTGGATCTGTGGTGACGAAGAGCGTGCCGGCGTGGACTATTGTGGGTGGCAACCCTGCACGCCTCATCCGCGAGATTCCGCCAGAAGAGCGATAGACGCAGGGCATGTCCGGGTTTAAATCAATGCGCGTTCTGTACGACTATCAGACATTTTCGATTCGGCAGTATGGGGGAATCTCGCGCTATTTTGCGGAGCTTGCGAGTCACATCAGTAGGCTGCCGGGGGTGCATGCGCAGGTGGCCGGGCCGGTGCTCTACAACCAGTTCCTCGCGGCATATCAGGGCCACATCTCTACGGTTGGCGTGAATATCGAAAGATTTGAAGGCCTGCCGCCGCGGGTTATCTCGCGCATCAATCGCACGCTCTTTCCTGCGGTGGCTTCGCTTCTGCGTCCGGATATTGTGCACGAGACGTTTTACGAGCCAAGGCGCACGGCGCCGCGCGGTGCGAAGGTTGTGACCACGATTCATGACATGATTCCGGAGCGACTGCCGCAGCATTTCCCGAACTACAGAGAGCACCGCGCTAGAATTCGCGCAGTGCTCGAGCGGGTGGACGGGGTGATCTGTGTCTCTGAATCGACGCGGCGCGATCTGCTGGAGCTTTGCGATGTGCCAGCGGAGCGGGTGTTTGTGGTGCGGCTGGCATCGTCGCTCGCGGTGCGGGGAGAGCCGGCGAAGCTGGACGCGCCGTATTTTCTGTATGTCGGCGCGCGATTTGAATACAAGAATTTCGACGTGTTGCTGAAGGCGTTTGGTGCGGCGCAGCTCTATCGCACGCATAAGCTGGTGGTGTTCTCTGTCCATCGGTTTACCGATGCGGAGCTGAAGGCGATGGATCGCGAGGGAGTTCCGCGGAGCTGTGTGATTGCGGCCGGAGGCGAAGACGAGGAGTTGGCTCGCTACTATGCGGGGGCTGAGTCGCTGGTGTTTCCGTCGCAGTACGAGGGGTTCGGCATTCCACTGGTGGAGGCGATGCGGTGCGGCTGCCCGGTGATTGCGAGCGATTCGAGCAGCCTGCCGGAGGTTGGCGGCGATGCGGCGCTCTACTGTGCCGCCGGTGACGCGGACTCACTTGCGGCGGCGATGCAGCGTGTGGCCGCGTCGGCGGAGCTTCGCGGGGAGATGGCGGCCAGAGGCCGCGCGCGCGCGCAGTTCTTCTCCTGGGAGAAGTGTGCGGCGGAGACGCATGCGCTTTACAAGGATCTGCTGGGGGAATGAGCACTTCGATACGTCGATGGAGATAGCGAGCTGCCAGAGGATACCTTCGTGAGTGAGAGAAGCCGGATATATATCCATACGCCACATTGGTTTCTGCGGCCGAAGAACACGGATTGGGTTTATACGCGGTTCAGGCTGCGGCGCATCAGCGAATTTGTGCCGGAGTGCGAGTTTGTTGTTTCGCAATCCATTGCGACGATGGTGCGGACGAATTTTAGCTATGCATATCGCACGGCGTGCAGGAAGATCGGCAGGCCCGCTGAGAGTGCTGCGCGAGTGGTGGTGGATTTGCGCGAGTTTCGGCGCAGCGGGTGCGATGCGGTGTTCTGCCACGACGACTTTCCGAGAAACACGGCGGGGATTCCGGTGATCTGGCAGAACTCGATTCTGGACCCCGAGATGACGCTGGCTTATGGCGGATCGGAAGAGGCGCTGGCGCGCAGCAGGGATGAGAAGGGAGAGGGGTTTCGGCAGGCAGCGGTAGTGCAGGTATCGAGCGAGGCGGAGAAGGTGCGGCTTGGCGGATGGTTTCCTGAGATTGCCGAGAGGTTTGTCGCGGTTCCCTTCTTTCTGCCGGATGTGAGAGCTATCTCTCGGGAGAAGCTCGAAGAGAAGCTGGCGCGCGGGGGGCCGCTGCGCTGCTTGTTTGTGGGGCACGAGGCGCGGCGCAAGGGGCTGGCTCGCATCTATGATGCGTTGATGCACATGCGCGGGGATGCGCGAGAGCGGTTGCAGGTGACGGTGGTATCGACGCAGGCGGATGGCGCGATTGCCGCGCCGTCGTTGCCGAATCTGCGCGTGGTTCCGGGCTTGCCGCATGACGAGGTTTTGCAGTTGATGCGGGAGAGCGACGTGTTGGTTATGCCGTCGCTTTTTGAGAGCTACGGGCTGGCTTATCTGGAGGCGATGGCGCAGGGTACGATTCCCATCGTGCCTGACTGGGAGGTTCAGCGGGAGCTGGTGGATTATGGCAGGGCCGGAGTGATCACGAGTGGAGATCCGGCTGATCTGGCAGAGTGGTTTGAGCGTTTGAGTGAGGACGCGCAGTTTCGCGCTGGGTTGGCGCGTGCAGCAAGGCAGAGGTTTGAAACAGAGTATGCGCCGCAGGCCGTAGCACGTAAGTTTGCTTCGATGGCGGCGCGATTCTCTCAATGACAGCGACAACTGGTGGTGGGGGGCTGAGGGCGCTGAAGACTGCAGAAAGAAAGAATATGCGGATTTTGCACGTTATCTGCACTACGGATCTCGAATCGGGCGGACCGATTGAGGCCGTGCATCGTATTGCGGAAGTGTTTGCGCGGGATGGGCATCGGCCCGAAGTGGTGAGCCTGGAGCCGTCGGAGCTGGTGGAGAGCCGAAGCGATCAGTTTCCCTGCCCGGTGACGGGCGTTGGAGAAGGGATTGGGCGCTACCGCTTCAATCCCAAGCTGATTGACTGGATACGCTGGCGCGCGGTGGACTTCGACGTGGTGGTGGCGCACGGGGTGTGGAACTTTACGTCGGCGGCGGTGTGGCAGGCGATGCGCGGCAGCCCGATTCCCTACTTCGTCTTCACGCATGGGATGCTGGACCCGTGGTTTCGCGATGCGTTTCCAGTGAAGCACTGGATGAAGCAGGCCTACTGGGCGCTGGTTGAAGGCAAGGCGCTGCGCGATGCGCGAGCGGTGCTGTTTACGTGCGAAGAGGAGCGGCTGCGTGCGCGGGGCGTGTACCGCGGCTACAAGTATCGCGAGCAGGTGGTGCAGTACGGGACGGCGCGGCCCACGGGCGACGCCGAGACGGAGAAGGCGGCGTTTCGCGCGGCGTTTCCGCAACTGGCCGGGAAGCGCTATTTGCTGTTCATCAGCCGGATTCATCCGAAGAAGGGCTGCGACCTGCTGATTGATGCGTTCGCGGATTGCCTGGCGGAGCTGCCGCCGGATCTGGACCTGGTGATGGCGGGTCCGGACCAGGTGGGGCAGCGAAAGGATCTGGAGGCGCTGGCGGCGCGACGCGGAGTGGCGGACCGTGTGCACTGGACGGGGATGTTGAAGGACGAGCTGAAGTGGGGCGCGTTCCGCACGGCGGAGGCGATGATTCTGCCGTCGCACCAGGAGAACTTCGGATTTGTGGTGGCGGAGGCGATGGTGTGCGGGACGCCGGTGCTGATCTCGAACAAGGTGAACATCTGGCGCGAGGTGCTGGCGGCGAAGGCGGGTTTTGTAGAGCCGGACACGCCGGAGGGGACGAGGAACCTGATTCGGGGTTTTATGGCGCTGACGGACGGTGAGCGCGCGCAGATGAAGCTGGATGCGGAGGCGGGGTTTACGAAGTACTTCGACAGCGAAAACACGGTGCGTGCACTGGCGGCGACGCTGCGCCATCTTTGCGCTGAGCCGGTGAGGAGCTGAGGCGATGCGACCGGCGGTGATTGTGCTGACGTTCAACTCGGAGGCTACGCTGGGGGCCACGCTGGCGCGGGTGCGCGAAGTGTCGGACGAGATTTTTGTTGTGGACTCGTTCAGCACGGATGGAACGGCGGAGTTGGCGCGCGGGCTGGGCGCGACGGTGGTGGAGCACGCGTTTGAGAACTACGGCGCGCAGAGGAACTGGGCGATTGAGAATCTGCCGGTGACGCGCGGGTGGCAGCTGCACCTGGATGCGGACGAGGTGATGGATGCGGCGCTGGTGGCGGCGATCGCAGCGCTGCCGGATGAGCCGCGGGAGAGCGGGTTTTTCGTGGCGCGGTATGTGCGCTTTCTGGGGCGCGTGCTGCGGCATGGCGGGATGAGTCCGACGTGGCATCTGCGGCTGTTTCACGCGGGTGTGGGACGGTGCGAGGCGAGGAAGTATGACCAGCACTTCTACCTGACGGAGGGCGAGAGCGCACAGCTGGCCGGCTCGATGATCGACGACGTGCGGATGGGGCTGAGCGAGTGGACGGCGCGGCACAACCGGTGGTCAGACGCGGAGGTGGCCGAGATGAATGCCGGTGTGACGGAGGGACGCGTGCAGGCGGATGCGCATGGGAATCCTGTAGAGCGGAAACGCTGGCTGCGGGAGCGCTACAACCGGATGCCGCTGTTTGTGCGGCCGTTTGCGCTGTTCGCGTATCGCTACTTTGTGCGGCTGGGATTTCTGGATGGCGTGGAGGGATTCATCTTCTGGGTGCTGCAGACGTTCTGGTTTCGGTTTTTGATTGACGCGAAGATCTTTGAGGCACTGCGCGCGGCTCGCTGATCGGCACTGCGTGGCATTGCATGCAGCAGATGCTCGGCACTGCGTGCGGCGTGCTGCTCGCTGATCGCTAGCGGGGCGGTGGTGATTGAGCGTTGGCATCCCCGGTCCCCAAGTGCCAGGGACCTGGGGCACCCTGGGGTTTGTGGCTGGGAGGCGGTGAGTTTGTGGTGGAGTGGTGCTTGATCCGGGGCTGAGGCCCCGGATTTTTTGTTGGTGCTGGTTTATGTGGGGGTGTAGGAGAGGTAGACTTTGCCGTTTTGGAAGGTGCGGGATTGGGTGAGGCGGAAGTTGGCTGGTGCGGGCATGCCGGCGAAGAGGGTGCGGCCGGCACCGAGGGCGATGGGGTTGACGATGAGCTGGAGCTCGTCAATGAGGCCGGCGGGGGCGAGCTGGGCGACGATGGAGCCGGAGCCGGGTTCGGACTTGTACCTGCGCACCTCTTCGACGAGGTTGCCGGAGAGGATACGCGTGTTGTTCCAGGCGGCGTGGGTGAGGGTGCGCGAGAAGACGACCTTGGGCATGCGGTTCATGCCGGCGGCGACGGTGGGGAGCTGTTGCATGGCGGCGGGCGTGGGCCAGAACGAGGCCATGAGGTCGTATGTGACGCGGCCGAAGAGGAGGCAGCCTTCTCCGGAGGCGTTGGCGGCGGAGAAGGCCGCGAACTCGGGATCGTCGGAGCCGGTGTGGGCCCACATCATGGAGCCGTGCGCGTCGACGAAGTAGCCGTCGAGCGAGACGTTAT
>Ga0318572_10000208_pt1 | contig 21564 bp, 24 predicted proteins | sample GRESIP089b5f20_FD_202528 | JGI IMG/M metagenome (GOLD analysis project Ga0318572, IMG submission 202528) | Tropical soil microbial communities from Luquillo Experimental Forest, Puerto Rico - GRE.SIPMG.089b5f20 | ecosystem: Environmental > Terrestrial > Soil > Tropical forest > Bulk soil...
GGCTGGCTGGCAGCCGGTTGCAACGTGACGCCTGACGATTCCGAAAGGTTTGCCTCTTCGAGCAGCAGCGGCCGTTGCAGGACCATCTCAACCTGCGTCCCACTTTCAATATTGACATCTGCGCCGCTAGTAAACAAGGAGACAATCCCAGCTGCGGCGACGCCGGCCCCGATTCCGGCAATGCCGCCGGCGAGCGGATGGTCAGAACCCAGGCCTGCGATGGAACCAACCGTGCCGCCGGTGGGGATGGCTATCTCGGCGGTTTTGCCCATGTTACGGGTCTTGTTGCTGTCCTGCTCGATGGTGCCCTCGCCGTCGTCTTTTACCTGCTGGCTTTTGGCTCCGGGCAGGCTGTTGACCACGCCGGGAATTTCAACGACGGTGCCGTTGGGGAAGATGATCGAGGTGAAATGCATGTCGAGCTGCGCCTTGCCGTGGACGCGACCGGCCCGCTGCACGCGATCAACTACGCCCTGCACGTAGACCCCGGCGGGAATGAGGACGCGGTTGCCGACAACGACGGGAAAGGTAGATGCAAGGTAGACACCATCGCCGGGACGGGCGCTTCGGGTGTTGACGGAACTGCGAAGCTGGAGAAGGACTTTGGTGCCGGCGGGGACGTTGTAGGTCTTTTTCAGGGGAGCCGGTTCTGCGGCGGGCTGGGAAGCGGTCTGGGTTGGAGGTGCCGGAGCTGTAGCCTGCGGTTGCGCGGACGGCTCTGCCGCGGGTGGTGCTTGTGCGAGCAGCGGGCCTGAGCAAGTGCATAGAAATGCGGCAACAATATTGATCTGTGCTGCGGTCCGCCAACGGTGCATGACTCCCCTCCCCTGTATTCTCCCAGCTAGATAGACGGCTAACTCCATTCCAAGGTAGCTCGAAAGCTTGCCGGATGCCAGTTGGTGCGAGGGTGGCTCGGGCTCGCGGGTTTAGGATGCAATCAAGCACTCCAATGGACATTCAACGTTCCGGTGACACGAATCCATCTTCACGTCTCTTTGCTGCCAGGCAGGTTCTGGGCGAAGCGGTTCAGGCTCGCGCATTCCCCGGATGCGCTTACGGGGTGCTGATGGACGGAGAAATCCTGACGCAAGGCGCGCGGGGGCGCTTTACGTATGACGATGATGCTACGCTCGTCGAGCCATCGACAGTATTCGATATCGCCAGCATCACCAAGGTGGCAGTGACGACGGCGCTGGCGATGCTGCTTTATCAGCGTGGACAGCTTGAGTTGGATACGGCTGTGGCAGATATCTTGCCAGGGTTCATAGTCGGGAGGCCGCGTGCGGAGCTGGCGCGCTACGTGAAGCTCCGCCATCTGCTGGCGCACTCGTCCGGACTGCCTGGGTATGTGCCGCTGTATCGCACGGCGCGCACGCCCGAAGAGATGCTGCGTGCTTGCCTTCAGATTCCTCTCGAGGCTGAGCCGGGGGCTCGGGCGGAGTACTCGGATCCGGGGTTTATTTTGCTGGGTAAGGCAATTGAAGTAATCGCCGGAAAGAAACTGCATGCTCTCTTCAGCGAGGAGATCGCCGGACCGTTAAGGATGGCTTCGAGCGCGTTTCGTCCTGCGCTGGCAGAGCGCGAACTGATTCCGCCGACAGAGGAAGACACGACGCTGCGCCACCGCCGCATTCAGGGGGAGGTGCAGGATGAAAATGCATGGCGGCTGCATGGCGTGGCCGGGCATGCTGGGCTGTTCTCCAATGTTGCGGACCTTCTGCGATTTTCCAAGGAGATTCTGACAGCGCTTCGCAGCGGCCGCGGACTGATCTTCGAGCGGGAGACGGTGGAACTGTTCGCACAGCGGCAAGGACCGGACGGAAGTTCGCGCGCACTTGGCTGGGATACGCCGTCGGAGAATTCGTCGTCGGGTAATCGATTTTCTACTCGATCAATCGGGCATCTGGGCTACAGCGGGTGTTCGTTGTGGATCGATCTGGATGCTGCGATTGCCGTTGCGCTACTCACAAACCGCACCTGGCCGGACCGGAAAGATCAACAGATACGTGCAGTACGTCCGGCGTTCCATGATGCTGTGCGCAACGGACTTAGATGACGATTTGTACATCTTTACGGGGATGACGGACAGTTAGATTTATGTATGCCCTTGCGCATTTTGAGGTTACAATCTGAGGCTGGGGGCAGTATCGATGCTTACCGGCACGATGACTCAAGAAATGACTGAAGCGCCAAAGAAAGAGGAGGCGAAATTGAATCCAGCCTCCCTGCTTGAGCAGCTAACTACCGAGAGCCAGAACGAGGCCTCTCAAGGACTGGACACTAAATCCGCACTGGAAATCGCTCGCATCATCAACCACGAGGATGCGAAGGTTGCAGCGGCGGTAAAGAAGGCACTTCCAGAGATCGCACAGGTGATCGACCAGGTGGCGCGAAGCCTGCGCGACGGCGGACGACTGATTTATGTCGGCGCCGGGTCGAGCGGCCGTATTGCTGCGCTGGATGCCTCAGAGTGCCCGCCCACCTACTCAACCGCGCCCGGCCAGGTGCAGTACATCATGGCGGGTGGGCCGAAGGCTTTAGCGTCGGCCGTTGAGGTCAATGAAGATTCAGAAGAGCTGGGCCAGCGCGATATCGCGCGGCGCAGACCCACGCGCAAGGATGTTGTAGTCGGGGTCTCGGCCTCGGGACGCACGCCCTACGTTGTGGCGGCAACAGCCTATGCGCGTGCGCGAGGCGCCAAGACTGCCGCAATTACCTGCAACCACGGCACACCGCTTTCTGCAGCTGCGGATGTTTCGATTGTTGCCGAGGTGGGTCCTGAGGTGATCTCGGGATCGACGCGCATGAAGGCCAGCACCGCGCAGAAGATGATCCTGAATATGATCACGACCGGCGCGATGACACGGCTTGGGTATGTGTACGAGAACCTGATGGTGAACGTGCACATGCAGAACTCCAAGCTGGTGGAACGCGGCATTCGCATCCTGATGAAGGCGTGTGGTATCGATCGTGCCGCAGCGGTGGACACAATCAAGAGCGCGGGCCGCAGCGTTCCAGTGGCGCTGGTGATGCTGAAGGCAGGCGTAGACAAGCCGGAAGCGGTGCGCCGGTTGGCGCGCTCAGACGGCAATGTCCGGCTGGCGATTGAGGACAACGTCCTCGAACTCTAACATTTCGATTTGTACGCAGATGGCGCGGAGGATTCCGCGCCATCTGCTTTTTGAGCGCGCGGCGTACCAGCCGTTTACACTCAGTTATCAGGAGTCACGCAGTTTTCATGGATAAGTTCGTTATTCGCGGTGGCAATCCGCTTGTTGGTACGATCCGGGTCTCCGGCGCAAAGAACTCTGCTCTGCCCTGCATGGCCGCGGCCATCTTGACGGAAGACACGGTTACACTCGAGAACATCCCTGCGGTGCGCGATATTTCTACGGAGCGCAAGCTGCTGGCGGCGATGGGTGCAGAAGTCGAACTGGGATCGGGAACGAACGATCATCGCACGACGATCTGCTGCCGAAAGCTTTCCGATCCGGTTGCGAAGTACGAAATCGTAAAGACCATGCGCGCGAGTTCGCTGGTGCTGGGGCCGCTTGTTGCCCGAACCGGCATGGCCAGCGTGGCAATGCCTGGAGGCTGCGCAATTGGCGGACGACCCATCGACCTTCACATTCGCGGCCTGGAGAAGATGGGTGTAAAGATCGAGCAGGCGCACGGCTATCTGGAAGCGCGCGTGGATCGCCTGCGCGGAGCGCATATCGTCTTCGACAAGATCACGGTGACGGGCACGGAAGACCTGTTGATGGCTGCTGTGCTTGCTGATGGTGAGACGGTGATGGAGAACTGCGCACGCGAACCCGAGGTGACGGACCTTGCCGCGCTGCTGGCAGCGATGGGCGCGAAGATTGAGGGTGCGGGCACTTCAACGATCCATGTTCAGGGCGTAACGAGCCTGCACGGAGCGCAGTACCGCATCAATCCGGACCGCATCGAAGCTGGCACGCTCCTTATTGCCGGAGCCATCACGGGCGGCGATTTGACCGTGTCGGACTGCAATCCCAAACATTTGCGTGCTGTGCTTTCGAAGCTCGAAGAGACGGGCGCGCAGATCGATATTGTGTCTGATGACGCTGTGCGAGTTCGCTCAGACGGACGGACGCGCGCGGCGGATATCTCGACCGAAGAATACCCAGGATTCCCAACCGACATGCAGGCGCAGTACATGGCGCTGGCAACGCAGGCTGAAGGCGTGAGCATCATCAAGGAGAACATCTTCGAGAACCGCTTCATGCATGTGCAAGAGCTGGTCCGCATGGGTGCGAACATCAAGGTGGATGGACGCACGGCAACTGTGCGCGGGCCAGCGAAGCTTTCGGCGGCAGCTGTGATGTGCAGCGATCTGCGTGCTTCGGCCTCACTGGTGCTTGCGGCACTAGTGGCTGACGGCGAATCGATTCTCGATCGCGTGTACCACATGGATCGCGGATACGAAGGCATTGAAGAGAAGCTGCGCGGAGTGGGAGCGGAGATTCAACGCCTGGGCAACGTCTTCCCTGCCCGGGATGGAGAAGCTGCTGCGGACTGATGCGTGAAGCGATCAGCGCCAGCTGGCAGCGAGATGCCAGCGCAGCCCACGTTGCGCCGTCTTGGTGAGGACGCGATCAAACTCGTGAAGCTCGTGCAGAACGTGCTCTGATTCCGATCCGAGCGCGGCGGGGGTTTCGGTCAGGAACTGAATGAGTGCGCGGACGGTGTGCAGTCCGTCGTCACCATCGAACCACTGAGGCTGTGGCAAATGCTGGGCCCATTCAGGGTCGCCTGTTCCCTGCTCGAGCAGTAAGGCCATTGAGTTCTCATCGGCGGAGAAAAACTCGAGCAGCGGACTGACACCGAGATGCATGGAGAGCCGATGCAGAGCTTCTTCATTACGCGCCAACGCACGGCCGTTAACGAAGATGTCGAAACCGGGATCGTCCCCTTCGACAACGATGTATAGGCTCGCAGCCATCGTCCTGAGTGTAGGCCAGGATGTTGTGGCGCGGCATGGAAAATCCCCGCGCGGTCATCCAAACCATTACCGTTGCAGGAAAATGCGATGGGCTGCAAATGCCAAGAGGTCCCGTTGCCGGGACCTCTTGAGCTTGCTTCGAGCAGGAACTAGGCCTGCCCACCGCCACGACCGCCACGACGGCGGCGACGGCGGCGGTTGTTGTTATTGGCGCCGCCTGCCGGACGACCACCAGCCGGTGCTCCGGCTGCAGGTGCATCGTCGGCACGGTTGAAGTTCGGCTCGTTCTCCTCGTCGAACTCCTCGGTCTCGTCATCATCGAAGTCGTCGCCGCCCTCGATCATGATTGTGCTCTGGTTGGAGCGAGGCTGACGCTCGTCAAACTCGTGGCGCGGGCGCTGCTGACGGGCAGGTGCTTCGGCTGCGGGCTCCTCTGCAGAAGCTGCAACCTCCACTCCCTCCTCAGCTGCCGGAGCAGACTGGGCGAGCTTGGCGCGCTGCTCCTTGATGAGTGCCTTGCGGCTGAGCTTGATGCGGTTGCCTTCGAGGGCCAGGACCTTGACCATCACCTGATCACCTTCGCGCAGCTCGTCCTTCACATCCTTGACGCGATGCTCGGCGATCTCGGAGATGTGGAGGAGGCCGTCGGTGCCCGGGAAGATCTCAACGAATGCACCGAACTCCGCTAGGCGGACAACCTTGCCGAGGTAGGTCTTGCCCACTTCCGGCACGGCGGTGATGTCGTTGATCATCGCGAGCGCCTTCTTGAGGCCGTCGGCGTCGCTGGAGGCTACGCTGACGCGGCCCGTATCGTCGACGTCAATCTTGGCGCCGGTCGACTCAACGATGCCACGGATGGTGGCGCCGCCCTTGCCGATGAGGTCGCGGATCTTGTCGGTGGGAATCTGCACGGTCTCGATGCGAGGCGCGTACTGCGAGCGCTCCGTCTGCGGACCAGGCAGTGCGGCATCCATCTTGTCGAGAAGGAAGAGACGGCCACGCTTGGCCTGCTCCATCGCCTGCTGCAGGATCTCGCGGGTGAGGCCGCTGATCTTGATGTCCATCTGCAGAGCGGTGATGCCGTTGCGCGTACCGGCAACCTTGAAGTCCATGTCGCCGTAGTGGTCCTCTGCACCGGCAATGTCGGTGAGGATGGCGTAGTCATCGCCTTCCTTAACGAGGCCCATAGCAACGCCGGCAACCGCACCCTTGAGCGGGATGCCTGCGTCGAACAGCGCGAGGCTGGCGCCGCAAACCGAGGCCATCGACGAAGAGCCGTTGGACTCGAGAATGTCGGAGACGACACGCATCGAGTAGGGCGACTCGGTCACGTCAGGAAGCACGGCGCTGATGGCGCGCTCTGCGAGCGCACCGTGGCCCACTTCGCGGCGGCCTACACCGGTCATGCGGCCGGTTTCACCCACGCTGAACGGCGGGAAGTTGTAGTGGAGCATGAAGTTCTTGCGCTGCTCGCCCTCGTAGCTCTCGAGGCGCTGGCCGTCGTCGGCGGTACCGAGCGTGGCAGTGACAAGAGCCTGCGTTTCACCACGGGTGAACAGAGCTGAACCGTGTGTACGCGGAAGCACGCGGGTCTCGATGCTGATGGCGCGAATCTCGTCGAAGGCGCGGCGATCGGGACGGATGCGGTCCTTGGTGACCTGCTCGCGGAAGAGACGCTCGCGCAGCAGTTCGTAGTAGGTGGAGAGCTTCTTCTTGGCCGTAGGATCGTCGGCGGGAAGTTCGGCGGCGAGTTCGTCCTTGATCTGCTTGATGAGCGAATAGCTCTCAAGCTTCTCGTGGGCCTTGGTGTCGAGGGCGTCCTTGAGGCGCTCGCCGACCTTTGCCTTGAGCTCTTCGTAGTACGCCTCGTCGATGACGGGTGCGACGAATGCGCGCTTCTTTTTGCCAGCCTTGGCGACGAGTTCGTCGATGGCGGCTACGATCTTCTTGATCTGCTCGTGGGCAAACTCGATGGCCGCGAGGACGACTTCTTCGGTCTCCTGCTTGGCGCCGGCTTCGATCATCACGATGCCGTCTTTGTGGCCGACGACCATGATGTTGACGGTGGTTTCCGCGCGCTCGGCATAGGTGGGGTTAATGACGAACTCGCCATTGATGCGGCCCACGCGAACGGCCGCGACGGTTGCACCGAAGGGAATGTCAGAGAGCGCCACGGCGGCAGCTGCGGCGTTAATGGCGACGACATCCGGATCGTTCTCCTTGTCCGCGGAGAAGACCAGCGCAATCACCTGGGTCTCGTTGCGGAAACCATCAGGGAACAGCGGGCGGATGGGGCGATCGATCTGGCGGGAGGTAAGGATTTCCTTCTCACTGGGGCGGCCTTCACGCTTGATGAAGCCACCAGGGATGCGTCCGCCGGCGTAGGTGTACTCACGGTAGTCGACGGTAAGGGGGAAGAAGTCGATACCTTCACGCGGGTCGGGTGAAGCTACTGCGGTGGCCAGCACCACGGTTTCGCCGGTGGTGACAAGCGCCGCGCCGGAGGCCTGCTTGGCGATGCGTCCGGTCTCAAATACCAGCCGCTTGCCACCAGCCAGCTCAACAGCTACTTCATGCTTGGTAGACATAGAGTCCTCGTTTCGTATTGTTCGCTAGGGAAACTTGTGTGGGGGATGCGCCTGGAAGGCGCGCGCAACCGGGAAGTGCGCGGGAGCGGAGGCTGGCATGTGCAACGGGGCGCGCGCAGCCGACGGCTGTGCGACTGCCCCGTTTGCGGATGCTGTCCGCCGGGTACACCATAGGCCCGGTTCCTGTAAGAACGGGGGCCGTGACCTGAAGTCGGCCTGGGCGCTTCCGGTTCAAAAGGTTGCTTTCTGAGCTTACTTGCGGAGGCCGAGCTTGCCGATGACGTCGCGATAACGATCGGAGTCGTGCGTCTTCAGGTAGTCCAGCAGGCGGCGACGCTTGCTGACAAGCATAAGGAGTCCACGCCGGGAGGCATGATCCTTCTTGTGGGTCTTGAAGTGCTCAGTCAGTTCGGTAATTCGCGCACTCAGAATCGCAATCTGGACCTCGGGCGAACCGGTGTCCTTCTCGTTGGTGCGGAAACGCTCAATCAGTTCGGATTTCTTTGCAGTCGCCAGCACGGCGTGTGTTACTCCTCTTACGTTCTCAGTCCACTCTTAAGTGTCTGATGTGAGATTACCATGAAAGCCCGTTGAGCGCCACGATTGCGGCTGCACGGCACCAGAAGACAAACCCTTGTGCGGACAAGACCTTGCACATCACTGCGTGCTCTCGAGCCAGTAGTTTGCGCGGGCAACGATGCGAGCACCGTAATCCTGCACGGTGCGGACGTGGATGGAGTGAAGCCCGGGTGTGGGCTCGGATGGGCTGAATGTGAGCAGATAGCGGTTGCGCACATGCTTGGCCGCCTGCAACACACGCGCCTCAAAGGTCTTGTCGCGTGTGAAGGTAAGGTACTCGCCGCCGCTCTCCTGTGCAATCTCCTTGGCGACGTTCTTCCTGAATGCCTGGACGAGCATGAGGACGTCGGAGATGAAGTTGCCGCCCTGGATGTAGCGATCGTCGCCGTTGTCTTTCAGGTCGTGGATCAGCTCGGCACGAGTGGGCGAGAAGGACACGCTCAATACGAGCACGTCGGAACCGCCGATCTTCTTGATCAGCTCGACGGGCTTGGTGTGCTTGCTGCCGTGGTCGCGCTCCTCACTGATCAAGAGCAATACGCGTCGATACTCTTTCGGCTGCGTCTCCAGAAGATCTACCGCGGAGCTGATGGTATCTAGGATGGCTGAGCCGCCGTCGCCCGAATCGAGATGGTGGAGCGTGTCGTTCAGCTCTTCGCTGGAATGCGCGTAGTCGTGCAGGAGATGTGGACGCGAGTCGAAACCCATGATGGCTGCCTCACTGCGCGAGTCCGTGAGGAACATGTCGAGCAGTGGTCCGAGGCGCGCGACCTTGTCGAATTCGAGTTCGCTGACGCCGCCTTGCTCGACTGCGACAACGAGCGCGACAGGAGCGGTATCCATCTCTTCCTGTACGCGAATTTTTTGCGGCACACCGTTGTCTTCAAGGATGAAATCGGGCTGGCGCAGGCCGTAGACTACGCTGCCGTCCGGCTTCTCGATAAGTGTGGGGACCAGGACCTCGCGCGTGGTCACACGGATGGTTGGGGCCGCATCCGACGCGCTGGGCATCTGCGCCGGGGGTTCGACAGGCGGCAACTGCTGCGCAAGCGCCGACACGGCCGGTAGCACCAGCACCGGAGCCAAAACCCAACTCGCAGCTGATCGGAAGAAGATCATTCGTGAGATCGTGCTCTTATTAAGACGCACGCGACATCGAAAATCAAAGCGCCGGAAGGCTCACACACGCTTGCGCGCCTCGCGCTCCATGCGTCCCGTCCACGCAAGGAAGCCGAGCAACTCCCAGCGCGACTCCCACATGAATCCGAAGATGTCGCGGAAGGTGAGAGACTCTGCGGGCTTGCCTGAATACGTCTCTACTCGCCAGCGAAGATACTCGCTCCGCCAGGGAGCAAGCCGGTGACCGCGCGTAGCATTCCAGATGAAGCGGAGCGGGGCGAACAAGACGATTCTCCTCTTCACTGAGTATAACGGCGGTCCCGCGAGGCTTCAGAGCTTGTCGAACAGGCTACCCGATCCCAGGGCTGAGATGACAGACTCCAGTGCGGTCTGCTGCGACTTATTGAGCGAAAGCTTGGATGAGATGGTAGCCAGATCGGCTTGCATCAGGGTTGTCTGTGCCGTGGTCAACTGTGTCTGCTCGGTTGTGATGGCATCCGTTGCTGCAGTTAGCCGGGTCAGCGAGTTGTCGAGCGTAACACGCTGCTGCGAGATGTAGTTTAAGGCAGTATTTAACGACTGAAGGTCGGTGACAGCCGAACTCGTGCTTGAACCGCTCGAGAAGTCTGCGATCAGATTATTCAGTGCCTGCAGAGCGCTGTTAGAGCCGCTGGTCGTAAAGATCTGGTCGCCTGGGAGGTTGAGCTGAATGGACTGGCCGTTTGGCGTCTGCAGATAGTTAACATTCTCGTCGCCGCTGTAAGTAGTGGTCGCCGGCGATGCCGAAGAGTCGATCGCAAACGGCGCAGAGGAGGTGAGACTTCCGCCGAAGACATATTGCCCCTGGTAACTGGTATTTGCGAGGGACACAATTTCATCGCGAATGCCGGCCAGTTGCGTAGAGATCGATTGCAACTGGCTGGAGTTGAGCGTGCCGTTGCTGCCGGACGTGGCGAGCGAGATGGCCTGCGTAAGCTGGCTGACCACGCTGCCCAGGGCAGAGTCGGCGACCTGCAATTGTCCCTGGACCAGGCTGGAAGACTGCGTGAATGAGTCGTCTCTCTGGATCTGATTCAACAGAAGCACGTTCTGGCCGGAGGCGATCGGGTCATCGCTCAAAGAGTTGACCCGAACACCGCTCGAAAGTTCACTGGTGAGCTGCTGCTCACTGGACTGGGTCTGATCGAGTGCGCTCACGAGGTTCGTAACGTAAAAGGGATTGACTCTCATTGTTTCTCCGCTGATCTATGAACTCTTTTGCTCGTGGCAGGAACGCTAGGAAACTGCCGTCTGTACGCCGAGGTTGACCGCCGATGCCATCACCTGGTTAAGGATGGTGAAGACCTCGGATGCTGCCTGATAGGCACGCTCCAACTGCTGCATCGATGCCGCTTCGTCGTTAAGGCTGACGCCGGAAAGCGAAGAGACCTGCGACTGAAGCTGCGTGACAGAGGCAGTCTGCGCAGTGCTGTCGGTGGAAACCTGCGACACTGTCGAACCGAGCTGGCTCACGAACTCAGAGTAGTAGTTCGAAGGTGTGGCACCGCTCACGATGGATGAGGTCGCAAGATTGGCGAGGGCCAGCGCGTTGGAATTATCGCCCGTGCCGGAGCCGAAGGCGGCTGCTGCAATCTCATTTGGGTCGGTCATAACGACCTTCATCGAGATGGCGCTGCCTGACACTTGTGTAGGCTCGTTGAAGATGTAGAGCGCAGTAGTTCCGGTACCGGTAACACCCGACGAATTGGTTCCGGTGCCCTGGTCGCCGTTAAGATCGGTGCCCTCGTTGTTGAGTGCGTTCACCTGAGTGGAGACGCTATAGGCGAGCTGATCGAGTGCGGAGAGCGCGCTGGGAATGTCCTGGTCTCGCACCGTGAGGTAGCCGCCCAGTGACCCGCCGCCGGATGCAAGCTGCGTGGTGACGTCCGTGCCGTTGATGTAAAAATGCGTCAGCCCGCCCGATGTGCCGGTAGTGACCTGATAGCTGGTGGCTTGCGAGACCAAAAGCTGCCCGGAGGTCGTCGTGATCGAGAGACCATTGTTTTCGGTCGTGATCTGGTTGATACCGATCAGCTGCGAAAGTTGCTGGATGTCCTGCTGACGCTGGTCTTCGAGTGTGCCCGCGTCGGCGTTGGGCGACAGCGACTGAATCTGCTGGTTAAGCTGCGCAATCGACTTGGTGAGCGAATTGATCTGAGTAGTGAGCCCAGCGGCTTCCTGATCGATCGATGTCTGCTGCGAGGTCAGGCTCGTGGCAGCGTTGGAGATATCTCCGGCCAGGGTACTCGCCGAGGACAGAACATCCTGACGCAGCGCGCTGTTGGTCGGGTTGGCTTCAAGCGAGCTGAACGAATCAAAGAAACTGGTGAGGTCGCTGCCGATGTCGCCTGCCGTGGAGGTCGAGGAGCCGGAATCGGGCGTGAAAAGTGCCTGAACCGTGTCGAGTGCGGTGAGACGCGTGCTGGATGCGGAAGAGAGCTGCTGCTGCTGAGCCAAGCGCTGCTCGAGGACACGGTCGCGAATCGAAGTCGCACCAGTGTTCGTAACGCCGGAGCCATAGGAAGCCCCATTAATCAGCACCGTCGAGTTCTCTTCAAAGTTCGAGATCTCGCGGGTATAGCCTGTGGTGTTGGCGTTCGCTACGTTGTTGGCCACCGTGTTCAACGCAGATTGATCGGCGTTGAGTGCGGAGGTGATCAGGCTGATCGCGGAGTTTATGGTTGCCATCGTCTCTCCCGTTTCTCAGTTACTGCCTGTGCGGTCGGCATAGGTTGCCATTCCAACCCGCATCGCTCGCAGGTGTCGCAACACTCGTAGATTGGCTTGTGTGGCTTCCAGGATGCTGCCCAGCAGCGTCAACTCCTGCCGGCTGTCGAGCGCCTCGCAGGTGACGCGCGCACGTACCGCAGCCGCCGATTGTTTCAGCTCGCGATTCAAGGCATGACAGGAAAGCGCCAGCTCTTCCAGCCGATCCGCATCGATGTTTGCCAGTGCACGTGACGCCTCGAGCAGAACGTCTCTCATTTTTGGGCGCACTGAACCCTGCTGACCTGCCAACATAGATCCACTCCGGTTTCTTCTCTGCTGCGGTTTATTTGGTCGAAGATGAATCGCCGAGCAACGAGTCGACCACCTTGCTCGCGACTGCGGACGACGGAACGTTGTAGGTCCCGGAGTCAATGGCAGACTTCACGGACGCCACCTTATCCATGCGCACATCGGACGCAGAAGCCGCCTGCGAGACGGTAGTACCTGCGCTGGATACGGTTGCCTCATCGGCGCCGAGCGACGTTTCGCTCGTGCCAGTCTGCGATGCATGCGAAGCCGCACTGGACGATACCGTCTGCGACTGCACACCAAGCAGGCTCTTCAAACCTTCCATATCGTTGCGAACGTTCATAGACTCATTTCTCCTCACTTCGCTTATCGGCTCCCCAGTTGATCACTCCAGTCATTTGCCCGATCTTATTCCGGTATCTTCGTGCTGATTCCCGGTTACTTCCACGACATGACCAGCTGTCCCATTTTGAGACATGGATTGGATCAGGCGGTCTGCTATCCCTATCCCTCCCTGCTGGCTCATCGCCTGAGCAAGCGACTCCGTGGCAAAATCTCCGAGGGCTCCAGCCGAGCCTGCATCCGAATCATCGCCGGTCAATCCGCTGGACTGCGCGAGCGGCTGAAGCAGCTCCTTCATCATCTGCGCCTCGAACTCGTGCGCAGCGCGCACTAGCCTGGGCTGGGGCACAGATTGAGCTCCGCCTGTGATCACCGCAGATTCCGACACGATTTGCATTACAGAACCTCCACATCGGCTTCGAGCGCCCCGGCTTCTTTCATCGCCTGCAGAATGGAGATTACATCGCGGGCACCTGCGCCAATTCGCTGCAGCTCCTGGACGAGATCTTCGACCGTCGATCCCTGGCGCAGTTCGATCCGGTTAACGGGCTTGTCCTGCGCCTGCATGCTGGTCTGCTCGACAACCTGTGTTGTTCCGTTGGATAGAGGCCCGGGCTGCGATACCTGCATGGTTGAGACAACATTGACAGAGAGCCCGCCATGCAGAATGGAAACAGGCTGCAATCGAACCGTCCCGCCAATGACGACCGTCCCTGTGCGCTCATTGACAACGACGCGAGCGCGGGGAAAGACCTCGACCTCGGCGCCTTCGACTTTATCCAGCAGCGCGGCGATATCTTCACCGGGCTGCGGAGTGACGACGATACGGCGGCTGTCGACGGCGTGGGCGCGCGTATTGCCCAGAACAGTGTCAATTGCGGTTGCCATGCGCTCCGCGGTGTGGAAGTCGGCATCGTTCAGCATCACGCTGATGGTGTGCAGGTCTTTGAGCGAAAACGATACCGAGCGCTCGACCAGTGCGCCGCCGGGTACCCGGGCAGTGGTGGGATGGTTGACCTGACGCGCATTTCCGCCGGCTGTTGCCATGTAACCACCGAGCACGAGCGCTCCCTGCGCCTGCGCATAGACCTGGCCATCGGGTCCATACAACGGCGTCATCAGCAGGATGCCGCCCTCGAGCGAACGCGCATCGCCTGCCGAGGAGACGGTGATATCAAGCCGGTATCCGGGCTGGCTGAAGGGAGGCAGCGTGGCAACGACAAATGCCGCCGCCATGTTCTTCACCTGCATGTTCGCTGCGGAGTTGGAGCCGCTCTGCGGCACAGTGACGCCCATCCGCTCAAGCGCAGAGACAAGAGTCTGATTCGGAAAGACCGTTTGTGAGCTGTCGCCCGTGCCGCGGAGCCCCACGACAAGACCGTAGCCGACGAGCTGGTTCTCTCGAATGCCTTCGATTGTGGCAACATCCTTGACCCGCGCGAGATGCGAAGTTGCATCCTCTGCGCTCACAATAGACGACATGGCGAGCACAACTGCCGCGACAAGGAGAATCGTCCACATCACCTGCATCAGCCCGCGCTCGAATTTTGGCTTTACGTCGTTCATACCGCTCCGCATGACTGGCTAAAACACCAGTAGCTTTTCAAGAAAGCGCACTACCGGGTTTTGCCGGTAGGTTGAGTCGTTCACGATACCTTTGCCTGTCACCTCAAGCTCCAGGTCGGTCATCGCCGTGGACTGCACCTGGTTCTGTGCGCTCACGTCCTCTGGGCGAACCAAACCACGCAAGCGAATCAGCTGCGTCTGCTGGGAAAAGGTCAGCTGGCGTGTTGCCTGAACAACGAGCATTCCGTTGGGCAACACGTCTACGACCTCAGCGCCAAAGGTAGTAACCAGGCTTGAATTAGTAGTGCTCTGCCCCTGCGCCGTAAGCGCCGATGAAGAAGACTGCCCCAGAAGATTCTGCAAGTTATTGGAGGCCTTCAACGCTCCGAAGAGAGAGGTCAAGCTGGAACTGGCACTTGATGCGCGCGAGTTCTTTACCTGTCCGTCAGTGGACGCAGCGAGGCTCTCAGATACGGCGATGGACACCACGTCGTGAATTCGGGCGGCCTTGGCGTCCGTGCCGAGACGGACCATTCGCCCTTCGGAAGACCAGATGGATCCGGGCGTCTTAACCTCAGCGTCGTTCTGCGCACGGACGCGTGCTATGTAAGCGCGTAGAGCTGTCTCTGGAGGGCTGGCCTTCGCCTGATCGGGCGACTTCTTCTTCCCGTAGGCGAACGCTGAAATGCTGGCAAAGACCAGCACAAAGAGAGCTCCGCACAGGGCACTCCGGCTCATATACCTCGCTGTCATTGCTGGACCTCCGACGCACTGAAGGCCGCAAGAAGCGCGGCGCGGCCGGGCCCCAATGCCCGGACAGGAACAGGCTTCATGCCTACTGCGAACCGCGCGAGGAATGTATCGCCGATTGCCGCCGGAGCGAGCGCGACAGCCGCGTACCGCGCCACGAGCATTTGCGTCGTTTCCTCTACGATGAGACGGTCCCCAGCTCGGATCACCGAGTGCGCCCGGCTTGAATTCAGTGTTTCGGAGGCAACCGACGTTGATGCCGAACGAAGAGGCACGAGCCTGCCGGGACCGCCAGGATGCTGCGGATCAGCCTGCACTACCCATTTTGTCTGCGTCGCCGGGTCAACCAAAGCGTGTTCGACATGGGCGGCCTGCTGGCCTAGCGCTTGAACAGACGCCATGGTTAACACCAGGACGGCTTGCGCGACCTTCAGCTTTCCGGTGCTCATCGCCTCTCTCCTCATTGCTGCCTACCGTGTCATGTTGTTCACTTGCGAGTACATGTCATCTGCAGCCTTGATGACCTTCGAGTTCGACTCGTAAGCGCGCTGCGCCAGCACCATCTGCACGAACTCGGTGACGACATCGACGTTGGAGTTCTCAAGGTATCCCTGCTGCAATGTGCCGAGTCCTTCGGTTCCGCCTGGGTTGCCCAGCACGGGATCGCCCGAGCTCAGCGTGGCCTGAAGAAGGTTGGACCCCATACTTTCGAGCCCGCCGGAGTTTGGGAATGTTGCGAGCTGGATCTGCCCTAGTTGCGAAGGGTTCTGCTGTCCGGGCAGCGTCGCATTCACCACTCCGTATTGGGTGATCGTGACGGAGGACGCATTCGAAGGAATCGTGATCGTAGGAATGATCGGATCGCCATCCGTGGTGACAATGGTGCCCTGGCTATTGAGATGGAACTGGCCGGCGCGCGTGTAGGCGATTGTCCCGTCAGGGCGCTGCACCTGAAAGAAGCCGCTGCCCTGAATGGCCACATCGAGCGAGTTGTTTGTCTGATTCAGAGAGCCCTGCGTGTTGATCACCTCAGTTGCCGCCGACTTGGTGCCGAGGCCGATCTGCAGGCCCGCAGATACGGTCGACTGACTCTGCGCGGCGCCGGGCGTGACGATGTTCTGGTACACCATATCCTCAAACTGCAAGCGCAGTTGACGAAAGCCCGTCGTCGACGAGTTTGCCAGGTTGTTGGCGATCGTATCCAGATTCATCTGCTGCGCGCTCATGCCGCTGGCGGCTGTATACAGTGCTCGAATCATTGTTCTCCTCGACTTGAATGAATACTGCTCTAGACCCGCGGAAGGTCTTCGGTGGCAAACTTATTGAACTCGGTATGGAAGACCGTGAGCGCCTTCTGCATCATCTCGGCCTGGCGCTGCATGAGGATGAGATCCATCGTGCCTTGTACTACGTCCTCATTGGCAGACTCAATTGCACCTGAGTGCACGGTCGCGTCGTTTGCGGCAACTGGCTTTGTACCGTCGGGAGCGACATAGCGGTTTGCTCCTTCCGGCGTCAGCTGAGTCCCTTTCGGAAATGCAAAGACTCCGACCGTGCCGGCTGCTCCGCCGTCGACCGAGATCACACCGTCCCCGCCAACGGTGACAGCACCCGGAGGCACCGCAATCGGCTGACCTGTCGGGGACAGAACAAGCTCGCCTGCTGCAGTCACCAGCTGTCCGCGGGATGAGCGATGGAAGCTGCCGTCACGCGTGAAGCGTGCGCCGCCCTGCGCCTGAATCTCAAAAAAGCCCTGCCCTTCAATGGCAAGGTCGAGAGGATTCCCGGTATTTTGCAGCGAACCCTGCGTAAGATTCAGCTGATCGCCGCCGAGAAGCCCGTAGTTGTTCACGGTCTGTCCCAGCTGCGAGTCCGCAGCATCCGGCCCGAGCAGCACCGAGCGGAAGTACTCGCGCTCTGCGCGATAACCCGGCGTCTGCACATTAGCCAGGTTTGCCGCTGCTGTATCGAGCGCCTGGGTACGTGCCACCAATCCAGTCATCGCTGCGTAATAGCCACTATCCATCCGACATCCTCTCTGCCGGAAGAGGTTGCAGCTGAGTGGCCGAAGCATGCCAAACTTGATTAGAGATTTGTAACGATCATCATCCGGGGCATGCTCTACAGACGAATCGAGCCACGCAACCTTAGGGTTGCGTGGCTCGATCGAAGTGGAGGTTGGATGCTTGTCTGCTACTGAATGCCGTCGCAAACAATCGTTACAGAGAATGCCACGCCGTTGAAGGCATAGCGGTGGTTCAACTGAAACTCGGGTGCCTGGACATGAAGGTTGTAGTCGCGACCGGTAATGACGGCGGGGATGGAGAGTCCGCAATTGGCCGAGAGCCCGGGCACTTTGCCCTTCCACGCGCCGGCCAACATGTTGCAGATCTCGCCGATGCCGTCTTTGACGGTGTCGTCGATCCCGGTAAAATCCATACCGGTCATTAACGCCGCCACTTGCATGGCCTCTTCTGCACCGGACCGAAAAACGCAGGCTCCGCTCAATACTCCGCCGAACCCTACGACCGCTGTGACCGACTCATCTCGCAGTGGAAGGGGGCTCTCCACGCGCTCAACCGACACGCCCAACATCATCTGGAAGACTTCATTCACGCTTTCATCCAGATGCTTCGGGTCTGCAACCATATGCACTGACTCACGCAAGGAAACCGTCATTCTTTGCTCCAACTCTCTGCCGTTCGGCACGCTGGTATTTGCAACCGCCGCCCTTCGAACACCGTTCAACAACATAAAAAGGACCTCCGGCTCAGGCGGCACTCACCAGAGGAAGCACGCGCTCCTTCACCTGTTCCGCTGTGAAGGGTTTGCGAATATATCCCTGCGCTCCGGCCTGGATCGCCTGTTTCACGTGCTCTTCGCTGGACTCCGTCGTGATCATGACGACCGGCACTCCCGGTGCAAGGTTCTGCGAGCGCACCTGGCGCAGAAACTCCAGCCCATCCATCGAGGGCATGTTGATGTCGGACAGGATCAGGTCCACCTGACTCGCCTTCAACACATCGAGACCCTCGATGCCGCTGCCTGCCTCCAACACGACCAAAGGATCGAGCCCTGCCTGACGCAGCGCGCGCTCCACAATCTTGCGCATGACCGAGGAATCGTCAACGATCAGTGTGCGAACTTCACCCATGCCTGAACACCTCTTCTATTGCGTCTATCGACCGGACGGGCTCCGACTTGAGCCACAACAAAAGAGCTGTACGACGCTGATTCAAATCACTGACGCCAGTCCGCTGCCAGAGAGCAGATCACGTCGCGCACCCAGCCGGTTCCCTGCCCTTGCCCGTTGCCTGCGCGCTCCCACATGCGAAGCCACAGACACTCATGCACACGCACCAGACGGCCTGCACCAGGCCGTGCGCGCTCGAATGAGCGTGCCAGTGAGTACGCCGCGGCTGAAGGCGATACTGCTTCAATGAGTTCCACGCCGGGAAATGTCTGCACCAGCATCTGGCGATGCGCGCTCTTAAAGTCGTTACCGGCGACGATGCCGGTCTCAACACGTGCTCCGGAGATGCGCTCAACAGCAAGCGCAAGAACGGGGTCCGGGGCAGCCTCAAACCCGAGATAGAGCAACTGGTTGCTCATCATTCGCAGAGGCACCACGCCGAAGGCATCGACAAAAAGACGCGGCATCGTTGCTGCCATCGCCGCAGGGTCGTGATGCTCGGAGGAGAGAACCGGACAGCTCCACTGCAAGCCAAGCGCGCGCGTGACATACTCTTCACTGATCGCACGCTGCCGGATAAGCCACTCACCAATCCGGCCCGTACCTGCCGCCTTCTGCGCATCCAGGGCCTTTCGCAGCTGTACCGATGTGATCCATCCCTTCTCCAGCATCAGGAGTCCGAGCGGCACGCGATGCCGGTGCGCCTCACGTGCTGTACCACGGCCCTGGACTTCTCGTGCAACAGCCGCCGCAACACGCGCATGAGTGCACTCGGCAGAACACGTCCATCCACCTTCAAAGATGGGCGCTGCGTGGCTGCGCCAGAGATGCAGCCAGCCCGAACGGCAATTCGGATTTGCGCACGTGTCGATCCACCTGTCTCGCGGAATCAATCGCCGTCCGACACGTTCCTCAGTATTGGCGATGAGAGCCGCACGGTCGCCGCTCTCATCCTGCATCGCACTTCGTCTGCTTAGAAAAGGCATCGAATTGACTCCAGGCGTTTGCGCGGCGCCGCCACCTCGGTGACCCGCAGACCAAAGTTTCCGTTGACCAGCACAACTTCGCCGCGAGCAACGATCTTGTCTCCCACGATGAGATCGACTGGATCGTTAACGTGACGGTCAAGCTCGACTACATCTCCCGGTCCAAGTTCCAGAACCTCAGTAAGCGGAAGCTCGCGGCATCCGAAACGAAGTGTTGCTTCGAGCTCGACATCAAGCAGCAGCTCTACCCCGGAACTCATGCCAGCTTGAGCATCACGCCCCACTGACGATACTGCGGCATCTGGAATGGGCGCGGCAGGCTGCGGCGACCGTTTCTCCTGCTTGCGGGGATGGGTCTCGTCGCGAACCAGGATCGTCCACGAACCGGAGGCCGACTTGAGCTGAAAGGCTCGCGTGACCTGGTTGACACCATCGATCTCTTCGAAGGCTTCGACCTGACTCTTTGCGCCAGTGCTCGCAAGCAGATCCCCCACTGCGGCTTCAACTGTCTCGCGCAGCAGTTCAGCCCATCCAGCCTTCTGATCGACGCCTTCACCGAGCAATGGAACCGAAAGCGCGCCGCCGTCGATTATGACGGAGAAACGTCCCTCATGGTCGCCGTTGAGTTTCGCGGTAAATCCAAAGGCTCCCGCTCCGAGGGGCTTCGGCAACCCCTCGGTCAGTGATGGCTCGCCGGTCAACGCCTGCGACAACAATGCTGAAGCAACATTGGACCAACATTCAAGGTAATTGCTCATGGACGCGCCTCCTGGGCGACAGGTTGAATTCTGGCTGCGCGATGCGCCCCTCGCCGCACCGGCTGTGCGTCTGCAAGATGCTGGCCGCCGACACGCCACTCCGCGTTTCGCGTGGCCGAAAGATCCAGCCGGATCACTGAGCCCGGTTCGAGGCTCTCAATCTCGCTGGCGCGAAGGCGGACCGACGGCAGTTGCAGTGCGCCGCCAAAATGGATCTGGCGTGCTGCGTTCTCCATGCGCGCACGAGCCTCTGGCGCGTGGCGTCTGCGACGGCCCCAGTCCGAGGTGAGACGCCGAAGGATTGTGTTGGCGACGACAGCCGGAAAGGCGAGATTCAGAAGGCCTGAGCTGTGCGGCATGCGGATCTCAAAACTCAGACAGAGTGTCTTCTCGTTGACCGACATGATGCGCGCTACCTGCGTCTGCATCTGGCGGCGCTCGAAGTTGAAGCTGAGCCCTACCGTCTGCCATGCTGCTGTCAGTTCGCGACAGACAATCTCGGCCACGCTTGCAAGAATCGACTCCTCGATATCCGTCAACTCGCGCTGATCGCCGTTGCGACCTTCGCCGCCAAGCAACAAGTCGATAATCGGAGGCACAAGAGCGAGATCCAGCTGCAACACGGAGAGTGCCCCCAGCGGCTCGAGGCGTACGGAGGACACATAACTGATCTCCGGAATGCGCAGCAGAAATTCGTTGAAGACGATCTGCTCTGCCGAAACGAGGTTCACCTGAAAGCGCGTGCGCAACCACGCGGCAAGATTATGCGTCAGGTTGCGGGCGAACAGGTCATTCAACATGCTGATAGCCCGGAGCTGCTCGGTGGATATCTGCCCGGCCGAGGCATAGTTGTATGGCACTACGCGGGCGCGCACCTCGGGTGCGGCACCGCTGCCTTGATTGGTGGCTGCGGTCGAACGCGCTGCCTGAAACAGCGCGTCGATCTCGTCCTGCTTGAGCATCTTCTCCATCAGCATTCACTCCTGCGAGCCGCGGCCCGTTTCGATGTTCGTGGTGAGGCTTTGAAGGCTCCAGCCGCTGCCAGATCCTTGAGCGCCGCACGAAGATGTACCACCGCGGATGCATGCACCTGCGAGACTCTTGACTCCACGACTCCTAAAGCAAGACCGATCTCGCGCATGGTCATCTCTTCGAAGTAGTAAAGCGTCATCACCAGCCGCTCGCGTTCGGGCAAGCGGTCGATCGCTTCTGTCAATCGCTCCTCGAGCTCACCGCGCAGACAGCGGAACAACGGATCTTCGTCCGGCCGGCCCGGGACATACGCGAGTTCCTCTTCGCCTGAGTCCTCGTTGCGCTCCATGTGCAGTGTGCCGATCTCAAGCCCTTTGAGATCGCCCAGCAACTGCTGGTACTCCTCGAGCGTGACCCCCATCTCATCGGCAATCTCACTCTCGCCAGGGGGATGCCCGAGGCGCGCGGTTAACACGCGGACTGCCTCCTCGACGGCACGGCCCTTGCGACGCAGCTCGCGCGGGCTCCAGTCGAGGGTGCGCAGGCTATCGAGAATGGCGCCGCGAATGCGGAACTGCGCGTAGCTGCGAAACTGTACCTTCTTTGCCGGATCGAACTTCGTAAAAGCGTCCATCAATCCGACAACGCCAGCCGAGACGAGGTCTTCGATGTCCACGTGCTGCGGCAG
>Ga0318572_10000210_pt1 | contig 21509 bp, 18 predicted proteins | sample GRESIP089b5f20_FD_202528 | JGI IMG/M metagenome (GOLD analysis project Ga0318572, IMG submission 202528) | Tropical soil microbial communities from Luquillo Experimental Forest, Puerto Rico - GRE.SIPMG.089b5f20 | ecosystem: Environmental > Terrestrial > Soil > Tropical forest > Bulk soil...
GAGCGCCCGGAACCGGCCGTAGGTGAGGCCCGCGCCTGCGAGCTCCACCGTGGGTGTGGCATCGCCCGAGGTGGCCGCCTCAGGTGCGGCCGCGGGGTCGGTCCTGGGCGCGCTCATGCCGGCGCGGACGGACCTAACCAGCGGCCGCGGGGCTGGCAAGGCACCCGACCGAGCTTGCGGCGAACGCACCGTGCTCGTACAAACGTGGCATGCGCGTGGCCGTGGTCGGGGCAGGTGGCGTGGGTGGGCTCATCGGCGGGCTGCTCGCCCGTGCCGGCAACGACGTCTCCTTCGTCGCGCGCGGCGCGATGCTGGCGGCGCTGCGCGAGCGCGGCCTCGAGGTTCAGAGCCCGCGCGGCAGCTTCCGGATCTCATCCGTCGACGCGAGCGAAGATCCCGGGGCGCTCCGGCCGGCCGAGGTGGTCCTGGTGGCGGTGAAGGGCTGGCAGGTGCGGGAGGTGGCGCCTCGCCTGGCGCCGCTCCTCGGCCCCGGCGCGTTCGCCGTGCCGCTCGAGAACGGCGTCGAGGCGGCGCCAGCGCTGGCCGCCGCGCTGGGCGCCGAGCGGGTCGTGGGTGGGCTGTGCCACCTGCTCGCCTGGGTCGACGCGCCAGGCGTCGTGAAGCACGCCGGCGATTCGCTGCGGGTGACGGTGGGCGAGTGGCCCCACGGCTCGAGCCCGCGCCTGGAGCGCCTGGCGGCGGCGATGCGCGACGCGAAGATCGACGCCGTGGTGTCGCCCGACATCGAGGCGGCCGCCTGGGAGAAGTTCCTCTTCATCGACGCCTTCGGCTCGGTGGGCGCGGTGACGCGCTCGCCGGCGGGCCAGTTCCGGACGATCCAGGCGAGCCGGGAGTTGCTCAGGGCAGCGATGGAGGAGACCGCCGCCGTCGGGCGGGCTCGAGGCGCGCGAGTGCCGGTCGACGCCGTCGACAAGGCGCTCGCGCTCGTGGATTCGCTGAGGCCCGAGTCGACCGCCTCCATGCAGCGCGACCTCCAGGCCGGACGCCCATCGGAGCTGTTCGATCAGACCGGCGCGGTGGTTCGCCTGGCGGCGGAGGCCGGCGTGGACGCCCCAGTACATCGCTTCCTCTACGCCGCGCTGTTGCCACAGGAGACGGCGGCGCGAGGGTCGACGAAAACCTCGCCTTGACACCCGGTGAGGCGGCGACGACCCCGCTTCCGCTTCTGACGTCAGAGTTCGATGTCGTCGCGTAAGGCAACGAACTTACTCACGATAGGTCTGTCCCAGGTATGCGGTACGCCGCGCGGTCGCGCGGCACGGAGCGTGCGTCGGGAAGTCGGCGGAAAGCCGAAAGAGACCCGAGCATGCAGCAGGCCGCCGCCACCCCCGACTCGTACGAACTCGCCTTCGCGAACCTCCCCGAGCCGACGCTGCTCCTCGACGAGGACGGCCGCCTCGCAGGCATGAATGACGCCGCCGTGGGCCTGCTCGGTGCGGATGCCGCCCAGGCCGCCCAGGACGGCGAACCGGTGGCCCTGGCGCTGCCCTGGCTCGCGCCCGCGACCGCGAGCGCGCTGGCCGGCGCGAGCGAGGCCGGCCTCGAGGCGGAGGTGACGACCGCCGACGGCCGGCGGTGCATCTCGGCGCGGCTACGCCGGATGGCTGGCCACGAGGGTGCGCTGTGCGGCGTGGTCGTCGTGCTGGAAGACCTCACGGAGCGGCGCGCCGTCGACGCGCGGCTGCGCACCGCCGAGCGGCTCGCCGCGCTCGGGACGCTGGCGGCCGGCATCGCCCACGAGGTGAACAACCCGCTCGCGTGCGTCGTGGCGGGGCTCTCGTTCCTCGAGGCCGAGCACGTCCGGCTCGGCCCGGCCTTGGGAGGCGCCGGCCTGGAGGACGCGCGCGCCGCGCTGGAGGAGGCGCGCGAGGCCGCGCTCCGGGTCGGCCGCATCGTGCGGTCGCTGCAGGCGTTCGGCCGTCCGGCGGTGCCGTTCCTGCGCGAGGTCGATCTCGGCCGCGTCATCCGCGCTGCGGCGGAGCTCGCCGGCCCCGAGCTGTGGGGGCGCGCGCGCCTCGCGCTCGAGCTCGAAGACGGGGTCGTGGTGCGCGCCAGCGAGTCGGCGCTGAGCGAGCTCTTCCTCGCCCTGCTCTCGCACGTCGCGCGTTCGCTGCCGCCGGAGGACGCGGGCCGGGACGCGCTGCACGTCGTGCTGAAGGCGCGTGACGGTGAGGCACGGGTCGCGGTCGCGGCCGGGAGGGCGCGCGACGTGACGGGCGAGGGCTCGCGGGCGGCCGCCGAGGCCGGCGCCGAGCGGCCCGACCTCGAGCTGGCGGTCTGCCACGGCATCGCCTCGGCGCTGGGCGGAACGTTGGTCGTCGACGGTCGACCGGGCCAGGGCGCGACGGCGCTGGTGCGCCTGCCCATCGCCTGATCCGACGGGTCAGGCCCCGCGCCCGGGTCTCGACCCCGGGGCCCGGAATGTGGCACAACGCGGTCGATGATTCGCGAAATCGTCGAGATCGACGAGGAGAAGTGCGACGGCTGCGGCCAGTGCATCCCTTCCTGCGCGGAGGGAGCGCTGTACCTCGATGGCGGGAAGGTGCGGCTCAAGGCCGACGCCCTCTGCGACGGGCTGGGCGCCTGTCTCGGCGAGTGCCCTCGCGGCGCGCTGCGCGTCACGAGGCGGGAGGCGGTCGCGTTCGACGAGGCGGCCGTGCATGCGGCGTCTCAGACGCCCCGCCCGATGCTGGCCATCGCGCCCCCGGCCCCGGCGCCGGGCTGTCCTGGCTCTCGGCCGCGGACGCTCTCACCGGTGGAGGAGGTGAGGCCGCGCCCGCGCCTCTCGGTCGTCACGGAAGCGCCGCCGCCCATCGTCCCCGAGGGCGGGAGCCGGCTCGGACAGTGGCCGGTGCAGCTCCACCTCGTCTCGCCGGACGCGCCCTATCTGCGCGGCGCCGACCTCCTCGTGGCCGCCGACTGCGTCCCGTTCGCGTACGCCCGATTCCACGACGACTTCCTCGACGGCCGTCGCGTACTGGTCGGCTGCCCCAAGCTCGACGACCTCTCCGCGTACGCCGCCAAGCTGGGCGAGATCTTCCGACGAGCCACGCCGCGCAGCGTGACGGTCGTGAAGATGGAGGTGCCGTGCTGTAACGGGATCGCCGTGGCGGCGCGTCAGGCGCTCATGCTCTCGGGGCATACCGCGCCCTTCGAGGTGGCGACAGTCGGGGTCGCAGGCGCGGTCGTCGAGCGCCGGACGCCGTGATCGCCGTCCGGCGGGCGAGCGGCCTCACTTCTTCCGACGCGCGCCACTAGCCGCGTCAGCTCGCCAGCCCGAGCCCGTGCTCGACGTCGTGGCGTGCCGGCGCCGGCGCGGGCGCTCCGCCGCCCGTGCTCCCTGGGACGGGCCGGCGTTCGATGGGGAGCCCGAGCGCCGTCGCCTGACGGACGTACTCGTAGCGGTCGAGCTCGAGCGAGGCGGCGATGGACTGGCCGAGGCGCACCAGGTCCTGCTCCTCCTCGTCGGCGGCGTCGGCCGCCATGCGCTCCGCCATGATGACCCGCTGCTGGAGGGCGCGCATCCGCCGCACCGCCGTCAGCCGCTCCGCCTCGAGGCGCATGAGCCGGCGCTCCTCCTCGGCGAGCGCGGCCGCGCGGCGCGAGAGCTCCGCGAAGGAACGATAGTGCTCGTGGTCCCAGGCGCGCGCCAGCGCGAGCGCCTCGGCCCGCTCCTCGTTCATCTGCTTCGCGAGCTCCATGAGCCACGCGGTGGTGAGCGGGATCGCGAGCGCGATGAGGAAGAGCGTCACGCGCGCGTACTCGAGATCGACGGGCCGGCTCGCGCCGGGCCGCATCCCGGCGATGGACCACGCCATGGACACCGCCAGCGCGAGCGCGCCGGTCGCGGCGAGGGCGGTCCACAGCCGCCGCTGTCCGGGTTGCTCGCCGACCAGTCCACGCCCGCGGCGCACCAGGAGGTGCGCGAACAGGAAGAGGCTGGCCGAGGCGCCGAGCGCGAACAGGCCCCCGAGCACGAGGCCGACGGGGTTGTGCTGAAGCTCGCCGGCGAGGTCGAGCGTCCGGATGCCCGCGGCCTCGAGACAGGGCACCGCGAGCTGCCAGGTCTCGGCGAGGAGCAGGGCCAACCCGAAGAGCTGCAGGCCGAGGCCGACGGGTGGCGGGACGGGCGGGCGGCCCATCTGCTGCGCCTGCGCCGCGTCGGCGGGATCGGCGAGATCCTGGCCTCGGGTCGCGTCCTCCAGCTCGCGGCCCAGCGCATCGACGCGGGCGCGCTGCGTGTCGAGCCGCACGGCCAGGCGGGCCACGTCGGCCTGCGCGACGTGCACCTCCGGAGCGAGCGCGGACGACCCCTCTGCCCGCAGGAACGAGTCGAGCCATGGCGCGCGGCGCGAAGGCGTCTGCTGCGTCACGGTCAGGATCGCGCCGCGCTCCTCGATCGTGATGGCCAGGGGCAGGCGCGAGGGTGGGACGGGCAGCACCGCGACGTGCTGCGACAGGCGGTGCCGCAAGAAGCTCTCGACGGGGATGGCTGCCCGCACCGCCAGGCGCGCGTTCCAGAACGAGGAGAGCCAGCTCACCCGGACCGGCCTGACCCTGGGGTGCTTGGGGATGCGGAGCACCGGCGCCGCGCGAGGCGCGCGCAGCTCTGCCAGGCGCTCGCGGATCCAGAGCAGCGGGTTCCTGCTGGAGCCCGATTCCGCGGGCGCGGTGGGGGTCTTCGTCGTCTGCGGTGTCAAGCCGGCCTCCGGCGCTCGCCCCACGCCGGCACGCTCGGGCAGGGGAGCGCTCTCAACGCCGAACCTAGGGCTCGCTCCGAACGCCGGAAACGGCATGGGAGGGGCGCACGCCGGCTCGGCCCCAGACCTTGCGCACGCGCTCCGGAGCATGCGCCGCTCCGCCGAGATCGGGTGCGGCCGCTCGCGTGCTATGACTCGCCCCGATGGTGCTGAGCGACTTCCACGGGGCGCTCGATCTCCGGCTGTTCCAGGTCCTGAACCAGGACGGGGGACCGCTCCTGGACACCGTGATGCGGGCGCTCTCGACGCGGATCTTCGGGATCGGCTTCGGGGTACTGCTGGCCGCGATCCTCCTCGCGCGCCTCGGGCGCGGCGCCGCGCGGCCGCTCCTCGCGCTCGCGCTGGCCATCCTGGTGAGTGACCTCGTCGGGGCACAGCTGGTGCGCCCCCTCTTCGCCAGGATGCGGCCCTGCTACGCGCTCCCACCGGGGACGTTCCGACTGGTCGCCGCCGCCGCCAACGGCCCGTCCCTGCCGAGCCTGCACGCCTCGAACATGTTCGCCCTAGGGTGGGTGGTGTCCTGGGCGCGCCCCCGCCTCGCGCCGCTCGCCCTGGCCGTGGCCGTGGCGGTGTCGCTGTCGCGCGTCTACCTCGGGGTCCACTGGCCGAGCGACATCGCCGCGGGCGCGCTCTGGGGGACCTTCGCCGCCGCGGTGGGGTGGGCCTTCGCCGGGCGGTTCGAGGCGCTGCAGGTCACGCGCCGTCGGACGGGGTGACGTCCAGCGCGGCCTCCTGCAGCAGCACCGCCTGCGCCTCGGCCGCGGGCAGCTCCTGAACGCTCCTCAGCTGCCGCTCGATGGCACGGCTCCGCGTGCCCACCGCACCGAGCTTGTGGGACGCCTCGACGAGCTTCTTCTCGACGCCCGCCAGCACCTCGCCGAACCGGCCGAACTCGGTCTTCACCGCACCCAGCACCTGCCACACCTCGCTCGAGCGCTTCTGGATGGCGAGCGTCCTGAACCCCATCTGCAGGCTGTTGAGCAGCGCGGCGAGCGTGGTCGGGCCGGCCACCACCACCCGGTGATCGCGCTGCAGCAGCTCGATGAGCCCGCTCCGCCGCGCCACCTCGGCGTAGAGCCCCTCCGTTGGCAGGAACAGGATCCCGAAGTCGGTCGTCGAGGGCGGGTTCACGTACTTGTCCCGGATGTCCTGCGCGCACGCCTTGATGCGCGCCTCGAGCTGCCGGCCGCACTCCTCGACCGCCGCCGCGTCGGCCCGCTCCGACGCGTCGACGAGCCGCTGGTAGTCCTCGATCGGGAACTTCGAGTCGATGGGGAGGAGCACCTCCGCGCCGCGCTCGCTGCCCGGCAGCCGGACCGCGAACTCGACGCGCTCGGCGGCGTGCGGCCGTGTCGCCACGTTCAGCGCGTACTGCTCCGGCGCGAGCATCTGGGCGAGCAGGTTGCCGAGCTGGATCTCGCCCCAGGTCCCGCGCACCTTCACGTTGCCGAGCACCTTCTTGAGATCGCCGACGCCGCTCGCGAGCGACTGCATCTCGCCGATTCCGCGCTGCACCGCCTCGAGGCGCTCGCCGACCGCCCGGAACGCCTCCCCCAGCCGCTGCTCCAGCGTGCCCTGCAGCTTCTCGTCGACCGTCCGCCGCATCTCCTCCAGCTGCCGCGCGCTGTCCTGCTGCAGCGCCGACAGCTTCTCGTCCATCGTCCGCCGCAGCGCCTCGAGCCTCGTCTCGCTGGCCTGCAGCGCCGCCCGGACCTCGCCGCGGAGCTGCGCCGCTGCGGTGGCCTGCTCGCCGCGGGTCACGCCGAGCTCCTCGCGCTGGGCTCGCTCCTGCCGCTCCTGCCCCCGCTCGATCGCGTCGAGCCGGTCCGAGAGCGCTGCGCGCACCGCTGCCGCGACGCGCGCCGGGAGCCCCGCCGCGAGCGCCAGCGCTCCGAGCGCGGCGAGAGAGGCGAGAGAGGCGGCGGCGACGAGGGCGAGGGTCATCACGCACAGCGTAGCGACCGCGTCCGACACCGGCCGGAGGCCTCCTCGCGGTCCTCAACCGAAGAGCAGCCGCTCCAGCTCCGCCGGGAGCGCCGTGAAATCGCGCACCAGGAAGCGGGCGCCGGCCTCCGACAGCTCGGCTTCCGACGCCGAGGTGAGCACGCCCACCGCCTCCAACCCGGCGGCCCGCGCCGACAGGACCCCGTTCACGGCGTCCTCGAAGGCGAGGCAGGAGGCGGGCGGGAGATCGAGGGCGTGCGAGGCGAGGAGGTAGATGTCGGGCGCGGGCTTGCCGCGGATGCCGGCGCCCTCCGGCCCAGCCACCACCTCGAAGCGCGAGGCGAGCCCGAGCGCGGAGAGCACCATCTCGCGGTTCTCTCGCGGCGCGGCGGTGGCGACGGCGAGCCGGATGCCAGCGGCCTGCAAGCGATCGAGGAACGGCAGCAGGCCCGGGGTCGGCGCCACGAGCGGCCGGTAAGCCGCGCGGTACGCACGCTCCTTCTCGTCCTCGAGGCGAGCCGTCTCCTCGGCCGAGGGCCGTCGCCCGAGCAGGAACCCGAAGATCTCGTCCGCCTTCTTCCCGGACCAGCGCCGCTCGAAGTCCTCGCGCGTGGCGGACGCGCCCAGGCGGCGGGCGAGCGCCAGCCAGGCGTCGCCGTGGTAGCGCATGTTGTCGACGAGGGTGCCGTCGAGGTCGAAGACCGCGGCGCGAGGCCGGTCCATGAGGGATCGAGACGGGGTACTCGCGGGGAAATTCACGCGCGCCGCTCGCTGAGGATCGCCTGCTGGTCGTCGCATGGAAGGAGCGTGCGGCAGGGAGCGGAGCACGCGGAGAGCCTAAGCCCCGCCGCCCGCCGGCGCTCGCACGCCGGCTGGACGTGGGCGAGGAGGGCATCGCGCCCGGAGAGCAGCCGGACGGCAGCGCGGTGAGCCACTTGCTCAGCTCCGGTAGTCGGCGTTCTCGGTGATGTACTCGTGGCTTCGGTCGCCCCCGAGCACCTCGGCGGAGGCCACACCGGCACCGAGATCCACCTCCAGCTCCACCGATCGCTCGTGAGGCGGATGGCGCACGGGCGGGCGGAAGGTGAGACCGTCGGAGGGGGGCGCGGAGGCGTAGAGCTCGGCCGAGCGCAGGTGCCGGACGAGCCGCTCCTCCTTCTCCGGATCGAGCTGCATGAGGCCGCCCTCGAGCAGGAGCTCGCCGCCCATGCGGATCGCGACCCGCGCCATGTCGAGCGGAAGGCCGGCCGCGCCGACGTGCTTGCCGATCGCGCACAGGAGCCGCCCGACGTTGGGGTCGTTGCCATTCAGGGCGCACTGGAACAGGGGCGAGTTGGCGACCGCCTTGCCGACGGCGCGGGCGACGGCGCGGTCGGGCGCGCCCCTCACCCGGATCTGCATCACGTGATGGACGCCCTCGCCGTTCCGGACGATGTCCTCGGCGAGATCGCGGCAGACGCGCCGGAGCGCCTCGCGGAAGACGTCTCGAGCGGGGGAGGGCCTCTGGCCGGACGCGAGCAGCACCACCATGTCGGAGGTGCTCGTGTCGGAGTCGATGGTGATGGCGTGGAAGCTCGCCTCCACCGCCTCGTCGAGCGCGGGGCGGAGCTCGTCCCGCGCGACGTCGAGATCCGTGAGGAGGAAGACCAGCATCGTGGCGAGGTTTGGCTCGATCATCCCGGCGCCCTTGGCGATGCCGACGATCGAGCCGCCGCCCACCTCCGCCCGGCGAACCTTCGGGTAGAGGTCGGTCGTCATGATGGCCTCGGCGGCCGGCATCACCGAGCGCCCCTGCAGCGCCCCCGCCGCCCGCGGCAGCGCCTCGATCATGGCGTCGTCGGGGAGCCTCCAGCCGATGACGCCGGTCGAGGCGGGTAGCACCTCGCCGGCCCCGAAGCCCAGCTGGCGCGCGGCCGCCGCGCAGACGCGCTCGGCCGCCTCGACCCCGCCCGGCGCGCAGACGTTCGAGACCTTGTTGTTCACCACCACCGCGCCGAGGCGTGGCCCGTCGCGCCGCTGACGCGCCACCACGATGGGCGCCCCGGGGAAGGCGTTCGTGGTGAGCTTCAGCGCGAACGAGGCGGTTGGGCGCTCGAGCGCGAGCAGCGTCAGGTTCATCCGGGAGGGCTTCGGCACCTCCACCGGCGTGAACGCGAGGCTGGCGGTGCCGACGCGGAATCCCGCCGGCAGCGCGGCCTGCGTCTCGAGCCAGGCGCGGTGCGCCTCGGCCGAGGCGAACACGAGGGAGGTGCTGGGCATGGGGCCCTCGTTACCCGAGGGGCGGCGCCTGCGTCAAACTCGATCGCGGTCGGCTGGCGGAGCCGCGCTCGACGGTCAGCGCGCCGAGAGCGACTCGGTCTGCGAGGCGGCGCACGCGGCGAGCGTGCTGGGAGACTCCTGCCCGTGCTCGTCGATCGCCGCGACGTGATAGCAGTGACGCTCGCCGGGCTTGAGACCCACCGCGGTGAAGCCGGTCAGGCGCGTCGCGCCGATGTTCTTCCCGTTCTCCCAGTAAACCCGATAGACCATCCCGGACTGGGACGAGGGGTGCCACGAGAGGCGCACCGCCTTCTCCGAGGTGGCCTCGGCGCGGAGCCTGTAGGGCGCCGACGGCATCCCCGGCTCGGCGGTCGTGCTGCAGATCGCGTTCGACAGCGCCGAGCGGTTCCCGGCCGCGTCGAACGCGCGCACACGGAAGCAGTGCTTGCCTCCCGGGAGCCCCGTCGCGACCGCGTCGCTCGCCGACACCTTCGCGGACAGCTCGCCGTCCCGGACGACCTCGTACCCGGTCACGGCCACGTCGTCGGTGGACGCGTCCCAGGCGACGAACATGGCCGAGGGCGACACGGCCTGCGCCACCACCGCGTCCGGAACGGTGGGCGGAGTCACGTCCGGCGTCACGGCGCAGGCGGCGGCGCTCGTGGGCGAGCGGTTACCGGCGGCGTCGACGGCACGGACCGCGTAGCAGTACCGGACTCCGGGGTGGAGGTCGCGCTCCTCGCCCCAGGCGCCGGTCGGCTCGGCCACGACGTCATGCTCGCGGATGAGCTCGTACTTCTCGACGCCGACGTTGTCCGTCGAGGCTTGCCACAGGACCTGAACGCTCCGGTCCGAGGTGGCGCTCGCCACGAGGTGCTGAGGCGTCGAGGGTGGGGTCAGGTCGGGCGTTCGAGCGCAAGCGGTGGGCGAGGGCGGCGACCGGTTGCCGGCTGCGTCGAACGCGCGGACGCCGTAGCAGTACTCGGTATAGGCGTGGAGCCCCTTCTCACGGACCGTGAGCGCTGGCGCGCCGGCCACGACGCGCCCGTCGCGCAGGACTTCGTAGCCAGTGACGCCCACCTCGTCGGTCGAAGCCGTCCAGCGGAGCTCGACCTCGGTCTCGCCGAGCGCGGTGACGGTGAGCTGCGCCGGCGGGCTGGGCGGAGTGAGGTCGGGGGTGGCGGCGCACACCGGTCCCGCCGGCGGCGAGAGGTTCTTCGCCGCGTCGAGCGCGCGCACCGTATAGCAGTATGACGTGCCAGGGCGGAGGTCCTCCTCCGAGGCCCGGGTGACCTTCACGGTCGCCACCACCGCCTCGGCGCGGAGGACCTGGTAGCCCGTCACGCCCACGTCGTCGTGCGAGGGCGTCCAGCGCAGCGCCACGGTCCGCTCCGAGGTCGGCTCCACGACGAGGTCCGCGGGAGCAGTCGGCGGAGTGACGTCACGCTGAGGAAGCGCGCGCGGAGCAGCGGCGGGCGGCGCTTCGACCGCAGCCTGCGGCGGCGCGGCCTCGGCGACCGCCGGCTCGGTGGCGACGACGGGCTTCCCGGCCTGCGGCGTCTCGGTGGGCGTCGCCTCGGCGGTGGGGGGCGCCGCCGGCGTGGGATCGGGCCACGCGTGCGGCGTCGCCTCGGCAGCGACGCGCGCGGGGGGCTCGGCGGTGGCGGCGGGCGCGGGCTCCTTCCGGCACGCGCCGACGAGGAGAACGGCCAGTCCGGCCGCGGTCGCGATCCGGTGTGTCACGAAAAGGTCCCCTCCTGCCGGCTACAGACGTGCGCCCTCGGCCCAGATCGGCGCAGCGCTCCCTCGCTTGCTTACACCTTACCATGCTGGGACCACACTGGAGGCTCCGCCCGGTGGGGGTAGGCTTTTGCGTCGCAGGTGCGCTTCTGTAGGGTGAGCGACCACCGCTCCCGCTCGTTCGCCTCGACGAGGTTCCGCATGTCCGCCGAGTCACCTCCCAAGTCCCTTCCGGATCTCAGTGAGTTCCAGCGCGAGGCCATCAGCGCGCTCGCCCACGACGAGAAGGTCATCCAGCCGCCGGTGTGGCTCGCCCAGCAGGCCGCCGTCCCCAACGACGCCATCGAGCGCACCTACGCGGCCCAGGACCCTGAGCGGTTCTGGGGCGAGAAGGCGCGCCTCGTGGAGTGGATGAGGCCGTTCGACCAGGTGATGCGGTTCGAGGCGCCGAATCACCAGTGGTTCGTGGGCGGGAGGCTCAACGCGACCGTCTCGTGCATCGACCGGCACGTCTACGGCGACCGGCGCCTCAAGGCGGCGTTGATCTGGGTCGGCGAGAACGGGGAAGAGCACACCTACACGTACAACCGGCTCTACCGGGAGGTGAACCGGTTCGCGAACGCGCTGAAGCGCCTCGGCGTGAAGAAGGGCGACCGCGTCATCGTGTACATGCCGCTCTGCCCCGAGGGCATCGTGACGATGCTCGCCTGCGCGCGCATCGGCGCCATCCACTCCGTCGTCTTTGCCGGGATGGGGACGCAGGCGCTGCGCAGCCGCGTCCAGGACTCGGGCGCGAAGGTGGTGGTCTGCTCCGACTTCACCCTCCGCCGCGGCAAGCAGGTCCCGCTCAAGCCGACGGTGGACGAGGCGGTGCGAGACCTCTACTCGGTCGAGCACATCGTGGTGCACCGTCGGGGGTCGCGCCCGGGCGACGCGCCGGTCACCTTCGAGTCCGACCGCGAGCACGACTTCTACGACATCCAGGAAGGGCGCGAGATCCACTGCGCGCCCGAGCCGATGGACGCGGAGGATCCGCTCTTCATCCTTTACACGTCCGGCACCACCGGGAAGCCGAAGGGCGTCGTCCACACGACGGGCGGCTTCCTCGTCGGGACGACCTACCTGGCGCGCGCCTTCTACCAAATCGGAGAGCGCGACATCTACTGGAGCACCTCCGACATCGGCTGGATCGTCGGGCACTCGTTCATCGTCTATGGGCCGCTCTCCTGCGGCGCGACCGTCTTCTGCCGTGAAGGCGTCCCCGACTACCCGTCGCCCGACGTGACCTGGGAGCTGTGTGAGCGCTACGGCGTCGATCTCATCTTCACGGCGCCCACCGCGGTGCGGATGTGGATGAGCCACGGCAGCGACGCACCGGCGCGCTACGATCTCAAGAGGCTGAGGCTCATCGCGTGCGCCGGCGAGCCGCTCAACCCGGAGGCGCACCACTGGGCGCAGGCGAACCTGGTCGGCCAGTCGAACGGGATGGTGGTCGACAACTGGTGGCAGACGGAGATCGCCGGACCGGTGCTCGGCACGTTCCCGACCTTCGAGGCGCGGCCGGGCAAGGTGGGGAAGCCGTTGCCGGGGGCGGACGTGGCGGTGGTGGATCCGCAGGGCCGGCCCGTCCCCGACGGAGAGGGCGGACTGCTCGTCATCCGCAAGCCGCTGCCGTACATGCTCCGGACGGTGTGGGGCGACCACAAGCGTTACGAGAACTACTGGCTGCAGATCCCGGGCGTCTACACGGCCGGTGACATCGCGGTGAAGGACCGCGACGGCTACTTCGCGGTGCTCGGCCGCGCCGACGACGTCATGAACGTGGCCGGCCACCGCATCGGGACCGCGGACGTCGAGAGCTCCCTGCTGCGCCACCCCGCCGTCGCCGAGAGCGCGGTGGTGGGCCTCCCCGACCCGCTCAAGGGCGAGCGGATCAAGGCGTTCGTGGTGCTGAAGGCCGGCGTGACGCAGGGCGCGGGCCTCGTCGGCTCGCTCAAGGACCACGTCCGCCAGGACCTCGGCCCCATCGCGACCCCCTCCGACGTCGAGATCCGCACCTCGCTGCCGAAGACGCGCTCGGGCAAGATCGTCCGCCGCTACCTCAAGGCGGTCGAGCTGGGGCAGGACCCGGGCGACCTCTCGACGCTGGCGGATTGACCCCAGTTCGCCCGCTCCGGAGCTCGGACCCGCTACCCCGCCGGCTGGATGTTGTGGTTCCGCCGGAAGAGGTTGTCCGGGTCGTACCTGGCCTTGAGCTTCGAGAGCCGCTCGTAGTTGGGCCCGTAGGCGCCGCGGCTCACGCGCTGCGCCTCGTCCTCCGGCATGAAGTTCACGTACACGCCGCCCGTGGCGTAGGGCGCGGCCCGGTCGAAGAGCTCGCGCGCCCAGCGGATGCACGCCTGGTCCTGGGACGCCTCTCCCCAGCGCGTGTGGACGTTCATCACGAAGTTGATGTCGCGGTGCGGGTACGCGGTGGCCGTCGCCGGAACCCGGTTCACGGCACCGCCCAGGTGCCCGATGAAGACCTCGCAGTCGGGCGAGGGAAGACGGCCGACGTACTCGACGAGGAGGTCGATGAACCCATCGTCGAGCTCGACGAAGTCATGGGACTTCCAGTAGTTGCGCTGGCCCGGCGCGAGCAGCGGATCGAAGGCCTGCTGCCAGGCGGCGAACGGCATCGGTCCCACGACGTCGGCGATCGGCTTGCCGAGCGCCCGCAGCGGCGCGAGCGTCGCCTGTGCGTTCGAGGGGTCGCCGAGGTAGCACATCGCAAGGACGACTACCTCCTTGCCGTGCACCTCCTGCGGCAGGAACGGCAGCGGGGGCGCCTTGCGCATCACGACCCAGCAGGTGAGGTCGTCGGGCGCGTTCGCGACTGCGCGCCGGTATCCGTGCAGCAGCTCCTTCGCGTTCGCGAAGGGGTGCACGATCAGCCCCGCGATCACCTCCGGTCCGACCGGGTGCAGGCGAAATTCGAACGAGGTGACGACGCCGAAGTTGCCGCCGCCCCCGCGGATGGCCCAGAACAGGTCGTCGTTCTCGCCCGCGCTCGCGTGCACCAGCGCACCCTTCGCGAGCACGACGTCGGCGGACAGGAGGTTGTCGACCGTGAGCCCCAGCTTTCGGCTCAGCCAGCCGAAGCCGCCGCCGAGGGCGAGCCCGGCCACGCCGGTGGTCGAGTTGATGCCGAGCGGGGTCGCGAGGCCGAACGCCTGCGCCTCCTTGTCGAAACCAGCCAGGGTCACGCCCGGCTCGACGCGGGCCGTCCGGGCCGACGGGTCGATGCGCACCGACTTCATCGGGGAGAGGTCCAGCATGAGGCCGCCGTCGCAGACGGCGTTCCCGGCGATGTGGTGGCCGCCGCCCCGGATCGAGAGGATCAGCTGGTGCTCGCGCGCCAGCTCGACCGCCCGCATCACGTCAGCAGCGCCGGCGGCCCTGATGACGGCGGCCGGGTGCTTGTCGATCATCGCGTTCCAGATCTGGCGTGCCTGCTCGTAGCCCGGCTCGCCGGGGTAGCAGAGCTCGCCCCGGAGCTGGCCACGGAGCGATTCGAGCACGTCGGGACCCGCTGCCCAGGTCGCGCCGCCGTTGCTCTCGAAGCTGACGCTCGTCGTCATGGATTCCTCCGGCACGCGGTCGCCTCGGAGCCGCCGAGGCCAAGCCAGGACACGTTGAGTCGCGCGCCCGGGAGATGAAAGGCGTGCGCAGGCCACGGCCCCACCGGAGCCACGGCTCGGCGCGTCAGAGGATGGAGGGCCCAGTCCTGCGAGCGGAGCGCTCGACGCCAGCTAACGAACCGTGAAGCTCGCCAGCGCCTTCTCGAATGTCGGCAGATCCTTCTGGAAATAGACGCGCTCGGGCGCGTCGTAGCCGAGCTGCCAGACGCGGTCGCCGACGAAGGCCCCGGCCAGGACGAACCGGCGCGGGAGCCCCTCGCTCGTCTTGTAGGCGACGACGGTGCGGAAGCCGCGCGCGCCGGACAGGGTGGCGGGCTTCGACTCGACGACCGTGACGGCGTTCGCGCCGGACGCGCGGATGTCGTCCACGAGCAGCTCGGACAGCTCGCGCGGCGACATCCCCACGCGCAGCGTCTTCTTCGTGTGCGCGAGCGGCTTGTCCGGGTCGAGCTCCCGGACCGTGATCTTCTGCAGCGACCAGCCGTCGCGGGTGGCGGTGAACCCATCGCCGGCGTTGAGCTGGAGCCAGCCCTCCGGGATGTCGAAGGCGTACTTCGGCCCGAACCAGTTGTCGGACTTGTAGCCTGGGCCGACCTTCCACCAGGGGACGTCCTGGTGCAGGCAGCCCGACAGCGCGACGACCAGCATGAGCGCCCGCATCCTCATCGCTTCCCCTCCAGCTCGGCGAGATCGGCCTCGATCCAGCCGCGGTCCTCGGCGCGCGGACGGAGCTCCAGATACCGCCTCAGCGCCGCGCGCGCCGCGCCGCGGTCGCCGCCGCGGGCGAGCACGAGCCCGAGTCCACGCTGCGCCTCGGCGCAGCGCGGATCGAGGGCCAGCGCCTTGCGGTAGTGGTCGGCCGCCTTTGCCGGGGAGCCCTCCGCTTCGCGCTGCCGCTCCGCGTCGCCGAGCAGCGCCAGCGCGGCCGCCGACCGGGGCTGCAGCTCGAGATAGCGCCGCGCGCCGCGCTCGGCCGGCCCGAAGCGGCCAGCCGCGAGGTCGAGCCGCGCGTTGCGGAGGAAGAGCTCGCGGACGGCTCCGACGTACCGGTCGCGTCCCCGGTCGCCGCCCTGGCGCGACGCGTAGGTGGTGGCGAGGAGCCGCTGGTAGTTCTCGATCCGGCTCTTCAGGCGCGGGTGATCGGCGAAGAAGAACGGCTCCTCGAGCTCCTCCTCCTCCATCCACGCGAGGAGGTGCTCGAACGGCCGCGGCGCCTCGCGGACGTCGTAGTCCGCCTCCGCGGCGAGCCTGAGACCTTGCTCGTCGGCCTCGCGCTCGAGGTCGCGCGAGTAGCCGGAGATGGTGGCGAGCGCGCCGAGCCGGCCCAGCCCGAGCCCGCCGCCGAAGCTCGCCGAGACGGCGGCGCTGGTCTTGAAGGTCCGGTGCTCGACGACGGCGTGGCGGTAGAGGGCGTGCGCGAGCTCGTGCCCGAGCAGGACGGCGAGCTGCGCCTCGTCCTCGAGCCGGCACAGGAGCCCCGACGAGACGAACACGGCGCCGTCCGGCAGCGCGAACGCGTCGAGGCGCGGATCGGCCACCACGAAGACCTGTACCCGCAGCCGGGAGGCGGCGCGGGGAGGGAGGAGCCTCTTCGCGACCGTGCCCAGGTATCGCTCCAGGGCGGAGTCGGGGTCGAGGGCGCCGCTGTGCCGGGCGTCTTCCTCCTCCTCCTCCGCGACGCGCCACATCCGCCGCTCGTCCTGGTCCATCACGAGCTCACCTTCGGTGACGGGCGGGAGGCGCGCGGCGGCGCAGCCGCCCAGGGCGGCCACGGCGGAGAGGGCGGAGAGGGCGAGGGCGAGCGCTGGCCTCACGGAGCCTCACCAGGGAGGTGGCGGAGCATCGACTCCGTCAGCCTCGCGACCGTCTCGCCGTCGCGCAGGTCGGCCGAGCCGTTGCCGGCGACGTCGAACCAGACGAGGTGACCCTTGCGGTCGAGGAGCCCCAGCGTGAGCAGGTTGAAGTCGGCCTGGCCGCCGAAGATGGCGCGCGTCACGATGCGGCCGGTGGTGGAGACGCTCGACTTGCCGTACGCGACGAGCAGGGCGTCAGCGTGGCAGCGGTCGAGCACGCGCCCGAGCGGGCCGACCTCGTAGTCGAAGTTCCGGATGGCGTGCTCGGAGGCGAAGGGCGGATAGGCGAGGAGCCAGACGCTCTCGCCCACCTCCTCGTAGAGGAGCCGCACCTCGCGCAGCTCCGGGTCCGCCTTCTCCGCCTTGGGGTCGAGGAGGCGGGGCGTGAACCCGCGCTCCTTCAGTCCGGACGAGAGCGCGCCCGCGGCATACCCGGTCGCCTCGGCCGACCAGTCGTCGCGCTGCTCGCGGACCTCGCCGGCCGAGACCTCGTAGACGCGGACGCTGGGGATGACGGCGACGGTGCGGACGTCCTTGCGCCAGCCGTCGGCGTCTGGGCGGACACGCGCGGTCGACATGCAGCCCGCGGTCGCGAGCGCGAGCAGTGGAGCGAGTGATCGTGCGCGCAAGGGGCCCTCCGAGCGGCGGACCGCGCGAGCGTAGCAGAGCCGGCGCTCGCGTCATCAACTCAGGGTGTATGCGGCTCCCGGAGCGTGTAGGCCGCCGTGGTCCTTCCACGGCGCCCTGCCGTTCGCCCTTCGACTACGGCCGCTTGCGCGGCCTACGCTCAGGGCGAACGGAAAGGCTTACGCTCAGGGCGAACGGAACGATCCGCATCCGCACCGGAACGGCAGGATCCGCACGCGAACGGGGCATTGCGGCGGCTCCCCCATTCGGGACATGGTGGCGCACCTTCCCCGGAGGCCCACATGGACGCCACCACGCTCCAGCGCCACCTCGAGACGCACCTGCGGGTCGCGACGTTCCCGCTCGGTATCCGCTCCCTCGCGCCCGGCGAGCCCATCCCCCCGAAGGCGCGCCGGCCGCTGCAGCAGCTCGGCGGCAAGGTCGCCATCTGCCAGGCGCTCTCGCTCGCGCGCCGCTACGGGTGGACGCTGGCCTTCGGCGGCGAGGATCTCGCTTGCCCCATCGCCAAGGCGGTCTTCGGGTTCGAGGCGCGCAACGACTACTACACCTCGGGCGCGCTCGCCGACGGCATGTACGCCGCCTGCCGCGAGGCGGGCGCGCGGTTCGAGGACGCGCTCGCCAAGTACGATCCGGGCGAGATCGCGGCCGTGGTGGCCGGGCCGCTGGCCCGGATCGACTTCGAGCCGCACACCGTGCTCGTCTACGGCAACTCGGCGCAGGTGCTCCGCCTCCTGAACGCGTGCCTGTTCGAGAAGGGCGGCGCGCTCCGCAGCGAGTTCTCGGGCCGCGGCGACTGCGCCGACATCGTCATCAAGGGCCGCAAGACGGGCGAGCCGCAGGTGATCCTGCCATGCTACGGTGACCGCATCTTCGGCCACGCGGCCGACGACGAGATGGCCTTCACCTTCCCCTGGGCGAAGCGCGAGGAGGTGGTGAAGGGCCTCGAGGGCACGCACCAGGGCGGCATCCGCTACCCCATCCCCTTCTACCAGCGCTTCGAGCCGCAGTTCCCGAAGTCGTACCAGGAGTTGCAGCGGATGTGGGACGAGACCACCACGGACGAGACCTCCACCAAGGAGAACCGATGACGCGACGTCTGGCCGTGGCGCTGACACCGCTCCTCCTCGCGCTCCCCCTTGCGACGTCGGCGCAGCAAGCCGCGGCGGCCGCCGCGAAGCCGACCGTGGTCCTGCTCGCCACCGGCGGCACCATCGCGATGAAGATCGACCCGGTGAAGAAGGCGCCCGTGCCCGCCATCTCCGGCGAGGACCTCGTCGCGACCGTCCCCGAGGTCGCGCAGCTCGCGAAGGTCGAGGTGCGGAACCTCTCCAACGTCCCCTCCGACTACATGGACCCGCCGCGCTGGGTGGAGCTCTCCCGCGCCGCGCAGGAGGCGCTGGCGCGGCCGGAGGTGGCCGGGATCATCGTCTCGCACGGCACCGACACGCTGGAGGAGACGGCGTGGTTCCTGGACCTCACGGTGAAGAGCGACAAGCCGATCGTCCTCATCGGCGCCCAGCGCAACGCCTCCGAGCGCGACTTCGACGGGCCGCGGAACCTCCTCAACGCCGTCCGGATCTGCGTCGCGCCCGACGCCCGCGGCAAGGGCGCCATGATCGCCCTCAACGATCAGATCAACGCCGCCCGCGAGGTCACGAAGACGAACACGTCCACGCCCGAGACGTTCAAGTCGGGCGACTTCGGCTTCCTCGGCGTGGCGGACGAGGATCGGGTGGTGTTCTACCGCGCGCCACTGCGCCGGCAGCACGTCCCCGTGCTCGGCCGGACTGGACCGGACGGCAAGCCGGCGCCCCTGCCGCGCGTCGATATCGTCGCCATGTACGGCGGCGCCGACGGCGAGCTCGTGCGGGCCGCGCTCCTGGCCGGGGCGAAGGGCATCGTGGTGCAGGCGCTGGGGTGGGGCAACATGAACCAACCCATGTTCCAGGCCGTGAAGGAGGCGATCTCGAAGGGCGTGCCGGTCGTCATCACCAGCCGGGTCCCGAACGGGCGCGTCCTGCCGCACTACGGGTGGGAGGGCGGCGGCAAGACGCTCAAGGACGCGGGCGCCATCATGGGCGACGACCTCTCGCCGGTGAAGGCCCGCATCCTGCTCATGCTCGCGCTGCAGTCGACGAGCGACGACAGGGCGATCCAGGCGATGTTCGATCGCTGAACCACGTTCGCGCCGCTCTCCAGATGCAGCCCTGGGAGACGATCGATCGCGCACGCGCGCCGGACGGCGCCGAGCTGGTGCTGGCGCGCCGCGGAGACGAGTGGGTGGTCCGCGCCGGCGGGCACGTGCTCATGTCGTCGCGCGCGCACCGGTCGGAGGAGGCGCTGGCGGAGCTCGGGCTGGAGCGCGCCGCGAGGTGCGACACGATCCTCGTGGGCGGCCTCGGCCTCGGATTCACGGTTCGTGCGACTCTGGAGCGGGTCCCGGAGAATGCCCGCGTGATCGTCGCGGAGCTCTCGCGCGCGCTCGTGGACTGGAACCGCGGCCCGGTGGCCGAGCTGGCGGGCCGGCCGCTCGAGGATCCACGCGTGCGGCTCCAGGTGTCCGACGTCGCGGATCGGATCGCCGAGGCGACGCGCGCCTTCGACGCCATCCTGCTCGACGTCGACAACGGGCCGTCGGCGCTGGTCCACCGCCGGAACGAGCGGCTCTACGGCGAAGAGGGCGTGTACGCGGCGTTCGAGGCGCTCAGGCCAGGGGGCGTGCTCGCGGTGTGGTCGGCCGGCCCGGACGAGCGGTACCTCGCGTCGCTGCGGCGCGCCGGCTTCGCGGCCGAGGCGCGCCCCGTGCCCGCGCGACCGGGAGCGGCGGCGGCCCGCGCCCGGCACGTCGTGTTCCTCGGGGTGAAGTCCGACCGGCCGGCGCCGCGCCGCCGGCGCTGACGGCGAGGAGGCGCGATCGCGGAGCGCGTTCAGCGGAGGAGGTCCTGCACGACGACTCTGTAGTTGTGGACCTGGGGCTCGGGATCGATGAGGAACTCCGGATCGCGCGGCAGCGCGCGCGTCCGCGAGATGTCGGCCCCGGCGTAGGCGTGGATGGCGTCCGCCGTCGTCCAGTAGCTCACCACCATGAAGTGCGACTCCGCGCCGCCGTCCTCGCGCAGCATCTCGTAGCCGAGGTTGCCGGGCAGCGTGCGGAACTTCGTGATCGCCTCCGCCAGGTAGGCGGCGTAGGCGTCCGCCTTCTCCGCCGGGACGCGCCCGTGCCACACGCGCGCGATCCCGGGCGTCGGCGGCGCGTTCGCCTCCGGTGGGGCTGGGGGTCCCGAGGCGCGGTGGCTGCAGGCGATGGCCGCGGCGACGAGGCAGAGACGGAGCGTGCGCATGGTGGCCTCCGGTCGTGTCGCGGGAGCTTACGCGGCGCGCCCGAGGCTCGCGCGGTGCCCGGATGTGGCGTCGGCAGCGCGGTGCGCCGGGCGCGCCGCGTGCGCACCCTCGCGGCGTGGCTCGCGCCCTCCTCGCCGCCGCCCTCCTCGCCGCCGCCGGGCCGGCGCGCGCGGGGGCTGGCGTGGAGGTCGTGCCCGGCGCGCTCTCGTTCGGCACCGCCAGCTCGCTCGACAAGCTCCGGCCGGGCGATCCGCTCCCGCCGGGGCGCGCCATCGACCTCGCCGCGGCCCGCGGCGAATGCGGGTCCGCGCAGATCGCCATCCGCGCCGACCGTCCGCTCGCCGCCCTCGCGGCGGAGACCGCGGCGCTGGCCGGCCCCTCCTCGATCGCGCCCGCGCTCTACCGGGTCGCGACGATCGACCTCGCAGCGCCGTCCGGACCGGAGGGTGCGCCCGGTCCGTGGCCGGACCCGCTCGTCCCCGTCCGCGACGCCTTCTTCGGAGAGCCACGGCGCGCCTTCCCGGTCGCCGTCCCGGCGGGCCGGCTGCAGGCGATCTGGGTCGAGCTGTGCGTCCCGCCGGACGCCGCGCCCGGCCACTACCGCGGCGCCGTGCGCCTCGCCGACGGCGCGCGCGCGCTCGGTGAGGTGCCGGTGCGGCTGGAAGTCTGGCCCTTCGCGCTGCCCGCCACGAGCAGCACGACCGTGACGTTCGGGCTACCGACGCGGCTCGGGACGAAGGCGCTGGGGAGACCCGACGATCCGGAGCTGGCGCGCGCGCTCGCCGCCGCGCTGCTCCGCCACCGCGTCTCGCCCCACGGGCTCAGCTACGACCCACCGTACGGCCGCTGTACCACGCAGGGCTGCGCGCTCGACTGGAGCGCCTACGACGCCGAGGTCGGGCCCATCCTCGACGGGACGCTCGTCCCTGGCGTGCGCGGCACCTTCGCCGACGTGCGCGTCACCGCGCGCGACTGGCAGGCGCCGCAGGCGGACCAGGTGGCGCTCCTCCGCGCCTGGCGCGAGCACTTCCAGGCGCGCGGCTGGGCCGACGCGCTCTGGCTCTACACGCTCGACGAGCCAAAGCCGAGTGACCTGCCGGCGCTGGCGCGGCGGGCCCGGGCGGCGCGAAAGGCCAACGTGCGCGTGTTCGTGACGAGCGTCCCGGCTCCGGAGCTGGCCGGCCTGGTGGAGGCGTGGGCGCCGAACGTCCTCTTCTTCGACGGGAAGCGCGCCGCCTCGTTCGAGGGCGCGCGCCGCGCCG
>Ga0318572_10000217_pt1 | contig 21129 bp, 17 predicted proteins | sample GRESIP089b5f20_FD_202528 | JGI IMG/M metagenome (GOLD analysis project Ga0318572, IMG submission 202528) | Tropical soil microbial communities from Luquillo Experimental Forest, Puerto Rico - GRE.SIPMG.089b5f20 | ecosystem: Environmental > Terrestrial > Soil > Tropical forest > Bulk soil...
ATATTGTTTATATGTACTATATAACTAGTACACTAATCGACGTGAGTATGGCATCGAAGAAATCACGCCCTCAATTCCGCTTCCATCTGGATGCGGCAAGTGGTGTACCTGTATATCGCCAGATCATCGATCAAGTATGCGGTGGGTTGGCCTCGGGTGCACTGATGACAGGCGATCAGTTGCCCACGGTGCGGCAGCTTGCAGTGGATCTGGCCATCAATCCGAATACAGTGGTGCGTGCTTACCGTGAGTTGGAATTTAGTGGGCTGATTGAGACGCACCAGGGGACCGGCACCTTCATAGGTGCGCAGAAACTGCCAAGTGCCGATGCCGAGCGAGAGCGGCAGTTGCGCCAAATTGCTGGCGACGCAATAGCGAGAGCTGGTGCAGCTGGATTTAGCATCGACCAACTTATTACGCAGTTGCGGGCGTGGCCCAAAGCGAGGACCTCAAAGGAGAACGTATGACACCTAAGATCAGCTTGCAGAATGCGAACGGCGTGGCTGTTACAGCATTTCTCACATGCCTCCTAGTCGGTGGTACCGGCTCCGCCATAATGGAGCGCCCCTATGCGGTAGTCGGCGGGGCGCTGTTAGGAATCTATTTCTTGTTTTCTATCAAGGTTGTCCGCCAATGGGAAAAGGCTGTTAAGCTGCGCTTCGGCCGTTATGTCGGACTTCGGAATCCTGGCCTCTGTTTCATCATTCCGGTCATTGAATCGCTAAACCAGTTTGTCGACCAACGTGTGCGCGTTGCGAATGTGTCAGCCGAGACCACACTGACGCGCGACACCGTGCCGGTGAACGTTGACGCGATCATCTTCTGGATGGTTTGGAACGCCGAGAAAGCCATCCTCGAAGTCGAGAACTACAACGATGCCATCACAATGAGCGCACAAACAGCATTGCGCGAGTCGATCGGCAGGCACGACCTGCACCAGGCTCTTGCCGAGCGCGAGATGCTCGGAGAGGAACTGCAGAAGATTCTCGACGCCAAGACCAATCCTTGGGGAATCACGGTACAGTCGGTGGAGATTCGCGACGTGCAGATTCCAGCACAGTTGCAGGATGCAATGTCGCGTGAGGCGCAGGCAGAGCGCGAGCGCCGGGCGCGCGTCATTTTGGGAACAGCCGAAACCGAAATCGCGGATAAGTTCGCCGCAGCCGCATCAACTTACAAAGACGATCCGGTGGCCCTGCATCTACGCGCCATGAACATGCTCTATGAAGCCATCAAGGAGCGCGGTTCGATGGTCATAGTTCCATCTTCAGCAGTGGAGACGATGGGGCTCGGTGGAATGCTGTCAACTGCAGCCTTGAAGAACAATAGTCAGTCCGCGATGTAGCGCGTCAATGACACCTCGGCGAATGCAGCTTGCACTTCGCAACCACTTTGGCTTGAATGCATAGCCTCTTTTTGCCGGGCGGGTGGCCGATATGAGTCCACGCCCTGATCAGTTAATAGCGCTTTTGAGGAGTCCATCTTCTCGCCGACCGCTCTATCGGCAAGGACATAGATAGAGCGGTCCATAAAGATCAGTCCGCAAATATTGACACACGCCCGTGATGAAGTGGAGCGACAGAAGCCATCGTTAACACGCGGTCAATTCTTCGCTAAACGTAGGTTAAAACGCGGTCACCTTCAGCCTTTCTTAAGTTTCCCATCATAGCGTCAGCGAGTAGGCCAAGTATCACTCTCTCGACCTATTCATCAAGTGCCCAGCTGCTCTCTCCTGCTGCAACGCTGGGTCTCTCCACGTTGGCGCGGAGGCCACACAGCATGAACATATCCAAATCCCCCATTTTTTTGACGGCTGTTTTACTGTGTTTCTTCTTGACCACGATGGCGTCCGGTCAAGCTGGAACAGGAGGCATCAGTGGAACAGTACAGGATTCCAACGGTCAAATCCTTGTCAGTGCGAAAGTCGAAATTGACCCAACCGACCGGCAGACAGCGACAGATAACCAAGGCCAATTTCGGTTTCTCAATCTCGCACCTGGGCAGTACAAGGTAGTTGTTTCCTACGTTGGCTTCAAGCCGTCAAAGACGACTGCAACAGTCGTTTCCGGCCAAGTAGCAAGCGTGCCAGTTGCGCTGCAAGTCGCATCGCAGGTGGATACAGTGATGGTGACCGATTCGCGGCTGCAAGGCGATGCCGAAGCCGTCAATGTGGAGCGTATGTCCGCTGAGATTGTGCAGGTGGAACCGGCGGGGGTCATCACCAGCCTGCCCAACACCAACGTCGCCGATGCCATCGGCCGCCTTCCCAGCGTCTCGCTGGAGCGCGACGAGGGCGAAGGAAAGTATGTGCAGATTCGCGGTACGGAGCCACGTTTGTCCAACCTCACCATCAACGGCGTCAACGTACCGTCTGTCGAAGTCGCCGTCCGCAACGTAAAGATGGATGCAATCCCAGCCAATGGCATCGAACGCATCGAGGTCTACAAGACGCTCTCTGCGGACATGGATGCGGACGGCGTAGGCGGCACGGTGAACCTCATCACTCCAACCGCCACCGACAAGCCCAGGTACGAACTGAATGGCACCGCAGGCTACAATCCCAACCAGAACGGCCTCTGGCGCGGCGGCTTTGACGGTACCTTGGGACACCGTTGGGGCGCAGATAAGAAGTATGGCTTCCTTCTGGGCGGCACTTGGGACCGCACTAATCGCGCCATCGACGATCTGGAGCCTAGCGTAACTAGCGGCGTCAATCCTGCCAACAACCAGGCCATCGCCTACTTCAATGGCGAAGACATGCGTTCCTATGATTACTACCGCACGCGCTATGGCTTTGATACGGGTGTAGACGTTAAGTTTTCCCCGACGATGTCGGCCTACGTTAAAGGTCTCTACGCGGACTTTCACGATTATGGCGAAACGCATGTGTACACGCCAAACACAGGCTCAATCTACGCGGTCAATGGTTCGCAGATCACCTTCGACAGCCTGGATACTTGCGATGCCGCCACTGGTACTCGCATCAACGATCCAAGTACGTCATGCTCCCTTGGCTTCTGGCAGTACCGTCACTACATCCGGCGCCCCGACCAACAAGTTTTCAGCTTCTTGAGCGGTGCGCGTCACGACCTGTCCAAAGACGTGATCATCTACGACTTTGCCGTCTCACGCGGTCATAACATCGGCGGCCAGGACTTCCCCACCACGAATTTCACCGGCTTGAACACAAGTGTGGGGTTTGCTGAAAACCTCAGCGATCCTTACAGACCGAAGATCTATGCCACTGATGGAACCAATGGCTGGGATGCGACAGGATACACAGTGACCAAGTCAGCAAGCGGTATTTATCATGCCACGCAACTCAATCTTCAGGGCGCGGCATCGCTTGCGCACAGCTACACGGTCGGCGGGCACCCAAGTACTTTGTCGATTGGGCTGAAGATCCGCAACTCGTACTCGACGCAGCGGAAAAAAGACACAACGCTGCTTGCGAACAACAACCCAGGGCCGTTTTTGATGTCGAATGTTCTGGGCTCCTACACAAACAACTCGTATTACGATAAGAGCTTCGCCATCAATGGCGCAGGCTATGGGCCCACAACCTCTTACAACAAAATCCTGCACACGGTTGCGGCTGACGCAGGCGGCTTCACGTCAGATATTTTCGACGACAGCAATACCTGGTACGCATCCTTCTTCAATGCCGATGAGCGGATCAGTTCCGGGTACATTCAGGATGTGATCTTCATTGGGCCCATCCGGTTGCAAGGTGGCGTCCGCTTCGATGAGGGCAACACCCATTTCCTTGCCTACGCGACCGAGTCGTCGCTCAGCAATGCTCCATGCTTCAAGGACCCTACGCAGTCGATCTGTAACCCGGCGACACCGAACCGCCAGAACGCAGACTACTTCAACGTCCTGCCCAGTGCGGTACTGCAGTGGCAGTTCCAGAAAGACTCGAACCTGCGTGCGGTGTATAGCCGAGGTCTGGCCCGCCCCAACATCGGTGACCTGGTTCCCGCCATCACGAAGGACTCGAACCAGACCCCCTATCCGACAGTGCAGACCGGCAACCCTAAACTTGTCCCCACCAAAGGCGACAACTTCGATATTCTCGTCGAACATTACTTCCAGCCGCTGGGCATTCTCCAGTTTGGCTACTTCTACAAGCACCTCACCGATCCGATCTATCCAGTTGCGAATCTGGTCTATTACAACGGAACCCAGACCTGCACGCAGGGCTCAACGGGGTGCCAGCAGTGGCAGGCGGCGATATCCATCAATGGCCCCAATGCTCACATCCAGGGCATTGAGGCACAGTGGGAACAGCGTTTCTCGTTCCTGCCCAGCTTCCTCAGCGGGTTTGGTGTCAATGCCAACTACAGTCACACAAAGTCCGAAGTGACATTCCCCTCCGGATTCGATGGCGGCCGAACCGATAAGCCGTCGCTGGACCGCACCTCGCCGAACGATTACAACTTCAATCTGCTGTACGACAAGAGCCGCTTCTCCGGCCGGTTTGCCATCAGCCACAACGACGAGAGCATCGCGTCATACGGATGGAACGCGACCAATGGCCCGGCCAGCGATCCGATTCTCGGGTTGAAGGGACCGCTCGGTGACAACTACTTCTACCCGCACACGCAGTTCGACGTGCAGGGCAGCTTCCGCCTGTACAAAGGACTCCAGATCGTGGCCTCCGGCCTGAACCTGAGCAACGAGGTCTTCGGCTTCTACAACGGTAGCGGGATCTACCCTGTGCAGCGCGAATACTATAAATCAACCACATCCTTTGGCCTGCGCTGGTCCACCAAATCGGAATAGCCCCAATTGCTAATCTCACTCAGTCCGGCTTGCACATACACATGTGCAAGCCGGACCTTTCTTGACCTCAAAGCGGTCCTTCGACCGAATTGGCGTGCCCGGCGAGTTATGTTTCAGTGCGAGTGAGACATGCTGGAGCCGTGGATGGGACGAAGGAAGACGCACGCGCTAGAGCAGATCGTGAGCCTCTTGCGGCAGGTAGAGTTTGCGGTAGCGAGCGGGAAGACAACGACACAAGCGAGCAAAGAAGCCATGATCACCGAGCAGCGTACTATCGTTCGCGCAAGGAGTACGACGGCTTGCAGGTGGATCAAGCCAGGCGTTTGAAAGAACTCGAGACGGAGAACGCAAAACTGAAGCGCCTGGTGGCGAACCTCAGTCTCGAGAAATTGGTGCTAAAAAACATCGCTGAGGGAAATGTATGGTCCGTTCCGGTTTTGCAAGCGCAGAGGTGACGTGAGCCACTCAATCAGTGGTAAGCCCTGTCGGCAATAATTGAGACGGGTATTTTCATACTTGAACTGCTTGCAAAGGCCAGACCGCAGCTGTTATGTTCCGCGGTTCCAATGCTTTCGATCATCCGATCGAGGGCAAGAATAGTGCCGTACGAGGAATACGTGTTTCATTGGCTACGATTTGCAGTACCTGCGGCCAGAGACGTGCAATCCCAGTGATCTCAGGAACACCATTGATCACGAACGCTAGTGCTGCAGCGATGTGAAATGGCCGTTTGAGTTGTCGATGCATGATGCGTGCAAGATCGTCTGGTGTGCCGTTGCCGCAGAAACTTTCACACGCCATTCTTGCGCTGTGCAGTGCGATAGAAATCCCATCACCGGCAAATGAGGGAATGACTGCGGTCTGGTCACCGAGCAGCCATAGTCCGTGGTCTGATCGCACTCGCAGGAGCCCATATGGGATAGAAGAGATCGCAAGAGGTCGTTGGAAGAGTGACGACGCGCCATCAAGTCGATGGGCAAGAGGTTCTGCATGACGCAGAATCCACTGCAGCAACACGGGCCACTGACTTCCGCACTGACGCATCAGGCTCCACCTAACCACGACGCAAAGATTTGCTTCGCCCTTCTCATTTAACTGCAACCCTGCGTAACCGCCAGGAAAGAAGTGCAGCTCAACCCGCTGCTCAAGCTCGCGTTGCTTCGATGGGTCCAGCCTCCAGTACATTTTGAAGGCGACGAATTCTCGCGTGTGGTGATTGGGCCTTGGATGCCCACGCAGATCGTGCTTGCCTGTCGCGAGAAACGCTGCCCCGGCTTTAACCGTGAATCCATTAGTTAATACCGCATGCCAAACGCCAGACTGCCGAGTAAGCGACTCGACGCGTTGACCACGTTGAACCACGGCTCCGCTATGAAGGGCTTGTGCGAGGAGTTCCTCATCAAGGCGAAGCCGGGAGAGAGAGAATGCCGGGAATGGAATTTCTGTTGCAATTTGTGATCTTCCCGTAGAAAGCTGCAGGCCGCGGATGGGCAACGCTCCAAGGCGACCGAGTTCAACGCCTAGTTCCCCAAGATAGACTGCTGCTTCTGCACTTAAGAACTCTCCGCACACCTTGTGAGCAGGGCCGGATGACTGCTCCAAAAGCATCACGGACCTGCCTCGCCGCGCAAGCTGGCAAGCAGCAGCGGCGCCTGCCGGACCGCCACCGACAATGAGCGCTTCCGCGTCGAGTCTTGAAGAATAGAGACTCACTGCATCACCCGTGAAACACAGAGACGGCCTGGGTGTGCGCGAAACATGCATATCTTCTCAGACGGGATTCCAGCTCTATTGCTGTAATTAATCCAATCCGCAGGAACGAAGCTGCGCAGAATTGAAACCGGACCGTCGTGTTGAACGAACGGGTGCCAGCGCATGAGCTTCGCCAGAAGCATGAAACTGTAGTAGGAGATGAGCCTGCGCTCCAGGTCATTTACGAACCAACCGCGCAGTGCGGTCCCTTCCATCCACTGGAGGAACCTGACGATTTCATCATCCTGAAGATGGTGCGCCACAAGAGAGCTGATAACAACATCAACCGGAGAGGCAGGTTGGTATTCGTTCACATCGCAACAGTGCCACTCGATTCGAGATTCGGAGTGGGTGAACGTACGGGCTGCCGAAATCGCGGATGTATTTCGATCGATGCCGGTCAGGTGAACGGGGAGATGTCTTTTGTCCGTCCAGGCTTCGATGCTGCGCAGCATATCGCCTGCGCCGCAACCAACGTCGACAATGTGCAGTGCCGAACCGGATCCATCGATAAACTGCTCGAGCCACTTCAAGGTAGGCCGATAGGCTAAAAGAAGGTGATTTACGGTACCAAGATCGCGAAGGCATCGCGCGCATTCTTCGGTCGAGCACGGACCGTCCATCCACTCGAATGCATCCAGGCGTCGCTCGATGGTAGGGATTTCAAGGAACATAGAAGCGCATCACCTCTGCAGTGAGACCAGGCCCGAAAGACATGGCGCAGCCGGATTGGTGACTTTTTGCCGACCGCATGAGCAACTGCAGAACGAACATGATAGTCGCCGAAGACATATTGCCGTATTCGTTGAGTATGGTGCGTGAAGCGGCTAGTGCATTCGGATCGAGCCCGAGACCCGTTTCGACCGAATCGAGAATCGCACGACCACCAGGATGAACGGCCCAGAGCTCGATATGATGCCCGTTATTCAGATCAGCGGCGTACTGCTTCATGCCTTCGCAAATTTGGCGCGGTACCTGAGAAGAGAGATACATGTCAAAGCCCAAGTCACCGATGCGCCAGGTAATGCAATCTCGTGACTGCTCAATTTGCAGCGTCGTGAACTCGCGCATCTCAAGGCCGATCGATTCGGATCCAACCAGTGCCGCAGAGCAGCCATCGGCAAAGAGCAGGAATGAGAGAACATCGTTCATGTCCTGAGTTGGATGAAAGTGAAGGCTGCAAAGCTCGAGGCTGACAACCAGAACTGCATCCTTCGGATTCGAGCGCACAATGTGACGCGCAGTGCGTAGGGCGTTCATGGCAGCGTAGCAGCCCATGAAGCCGATGAACGTCCGCTCGGTGGATGCGGGCAGCCGGAGATGATCGAGAATGGCGAAATCGAGACCTGGCGCGTAGAGACCGGTGCAGCAGGTCACGATTACATGGCGCACATGAGATAGCTCATCCTGCGTGAGCGCAAGGTGATCGAGTGCCTGTTGAAGCAGGAGTGGCGCGCATCGCTCAAAGATATCCATGCGCCGCCGCGTGGTGGGGATGTTGCCTGCACCATACACCTCGAACGCGTTTGGAACATCCTCTGACGAAGCTTGTGTCGAGCCCAGACAGGAATAGCGATGCTGGATTCCAACCTTGGACGCCAGTCTTCGGAAGAGAGCCTTCGCGCGTGAGTCGAGCAGCATGTCCTCGGCAAATTGCACAAACTTCTCATGAATATCGTGATCGGGAACAGCAACGCCAATTCTTTGCAAATACGCCGACGCCATTGCGGCCTCGCTTCGCTCGACTTCAGTTGGGTTGTACGGCCCAATCTGGATTTCGACACTTGCATGATCCCGGCGCTAGCAGATGAGGGTCCTTCCAACGTCGTCAGCCACTTTTTAGAACAACGCTACTGGTGAGTTGTCAGATGTACGTCATAAGAATGTCAGAACTTAAATAGAGCGAAGTCGTCGTGTGCGTGCGGCAAATGTAATCGCATTGTCAAATTGAACGGCAAAGCGCTTCACTCAGCACGTGAGAGAGAGTAGGTTCTCAGTAGGATGTTTCAAGAGTGCGGGGAATCGTACAACTCGTCGCTTTGATCCTACTTGTTGCCCCGACCGGCCTCCCGGCGCAGCCGAGGAGCATACTCGGCCAATGGCAGGATCCGAGCGGTTCGGTTGTACGCATTGATCGATGCGCAAATCTGCTGTGCATCTGGATTGTTGCCGTCAACAAGAAAGCTCCCGCGACCACCGATGTACACAATCCAGACTCGAGACTGAGGAGCCGCTCGCTCTGTGGTTTGATGATTGGCGAAGGTTTTCATCCGTCCGGTAAGGAAGTCGCAGAAGACGGTACGCTCTACGATCCGAAGTCGGGAAGGACTTACCACGGCGAAATGAAGCTGGTGGGCGATGAACTGCACTTGCGCGGTTACGTTGGATTCTCAATCTTCGGCAGGACTGAGATATGGCAACGCCCCTCAGGAACTTATCCTGCGTGTGCATCCTAAGCGCATCCATGAGAACATGGCCCGAGCGTGGTCTGCTCAGTTCTTCGGTATGGCGCGCGGCGGATGTCATAGCCGACTCAAGCAGTTTCATACCTAAATACCAACCATGCATTTGCTCCAGTTTCCCTCGGTGCCCATTAATACAGCACCTCTCGGGTGACTATTGTCCATATTCTTCGTCTCAGGTCTCACTGGGCTCGTAAAGAGTGACAGATAAATTGCGCGGTAAATCGCCTACGCACTTTTCGAGGCCAGACTTCCTGCGACGCCGCTATTGTGCATGACAGCGACGTGGAGGCCGCTCATATGCGCAAAAGAAACAGACGGCCACCGTGTCGCAAGATTGTTCTGAAGCTTCCAGATCTGGACCACGCTAAATCTGCGGTACTCAACAGCCTCAGCTCTCCTCATTCGAGGAGAAACTACAAGTTTGCGATGGAGCAGTTCATCAGCTGGTATTGTTCCGAGCCGCGATTGGCCTTGAACCGAACTGTCGTTCTGCGATTTCGCCTTTACCTGGAGTCTCTGGGCTTGGCAGCTGGAACCGTGAACCAGCGCCTTGCGGCGGTCAGGCGGCTGGCGTATGAGGCTGCAGATTCCGGCTTGCTCAGTCCAGAGCTCGCCGCAGGCATTCGCCGGGTTAAAGGGGCAAAACAGCTTGGTGCACGCATAGGAAATTAGCTGACCCAGGACCAAACTCGGCTCCTACTGGAGAAAGCCGACGGAGATGATCTGCGCAGTGCTCGCGATCTCATAATGATTTCTGTGCTCGTGGGCTGCAGATTGCGCCGAGCCGAGCTATCTACGCCGAGAGTAGAGGATCTACAGGTCAGACAAGGACATTGGGCAACTGTAGATCTGGTTGGCAAGGGCGGCCATGTCCATACTGTTCCGATGCCTGCTTGGGTCAAGGATGCCGTCGATCGGTGGAGAGATTCCGCGAAGGTGCCCGCGGGCCGAATCTTCCGCGCCGTTAGTCGGCATGGGGCGACCTGGGGCAAGGGAATCTCCGAGAATGTCATTTGGTACGTGGTGCGACGGGTTGCTAAGCGGATGCAACTGGACCATCGCACGCCACACGATCTTCGTCGAACGTGCGCTTAGCTCTGTCACGTGAATGGCGGCGAGCTGGAGCAGATTCAATTCCTGCTTGGTCACGTGTCCGTGCTGACCACCGAGCGGTATCTCGGCTGCAAGCAGAATCTCGAGAAGCCCGTCAACAATCGCTTCGGTTGCCTATTTGCCCGGAAGGCGGTGGATCCACGGTAAAAGCTGTTGGCAAGAGCCGACGTTCGAATGAGTTCCAGAGGTAGCTTATGCGTGTACATTTGCATGCAGCTCTAGAGAGGTCGGGTAAATGAACATGCGCAATTCATGGACGATGACGATGATGGTTTGTCTCTTCGTTCTTGACTAGCACTTATCCGTCCGTGCTCAACGCACGAAAACCCGCGCTTATACGTCAACAACGGAGGCTAAAGAAGCCCTGGGCAGCCCCTAGTGCAGGGTCCAGAGTGTTAGAGCATTAAGATCGTCATCAACAGCGGCGAAGCTAGTGGTCCCACTCAAACTTGTGATCGCAATTCCGAATGCGCCGCCCGAAGGCCCTCCATCGAGTTGATGGGTGGCGACGAGACTTCCGTCCTGCGTGAACTCTACCAAATCATTCGGCGTGCCCCCTGCATTCACCGCATCGCCGTTAGCGGTGATCAAGTTGCCATTCGGAGCGAGCGCCAGGCCCAACGGCCCGTGCAGGTTCTTCTTATCCTCAAAAACCAAAAAACCTGTGCCACCACTACTGGTTCGCGCAGCGGCATCTCCAATGCCGAAAATCTCGTTGTCGGCGGTAGATGCCACGTATAAGACATCTCGGTCTGGGTTGTATACCAGCCCCGTCGGTCCGACTACTACGGCTGCGGCATTGGGCTGAGAAGCGAAACCCGACCCAATCTGTGTCTTGCTGACAACCGTCACCCCGGTGTTACTGATCGAGAGGTTCAGCCGTGTCACGGTGCCGCTCAGCACATTGCTCACAAACACCAGCGCCGTAGATCCCTTATCGTAGATCGTGAGATCCCATGGGCTGTCCAGAAGCGGGTCATTGATCGTCGCCACATGATTTCCTTTGCGATTGAAAATCTGGAGAGATCCTGTTCCAGGTGACCCGTTGGTTACCGGCAGATTCCCTACGAGCACGAAACCACCCGACAAAACTCCGAGAGCTGTATCTAACCCGATGAGGCTCGAGGTAGCGAAAAGGGACTGGCCAGTTGACGAAATCCTGACGATAGTCGTGCCCGTCCCCTGGACGTTGCTGCTGTTGTTGAAATTCGAAACCAATACGTCGCCCGGCGATATACTGCCGCCGCTAGGAAAATTGGCAGGAACGAAGGCTACGCCATATGGGTTCAGCTCTCCATTTGCCGGCACTGTAGGGGTGCTGATGCTCTGCAGCGAGTCCAGAAGCGAATTGTTCTGTGCAAGCGCCATAACGCTGCAAACAGAAACGCATGTGAACGCAAAAAACGTGCGCAGTAGCAAATTACGCATGACACTTACCTCCTGATTTCTCTTGGACATCCAACCAGTCGGCAGAAAGCGAACGAGCTTAGCATTCGCGCCGCATCCAGTCATCCCATCGCGGTGATTGGCCGCGGAACCTCCCTCAAAATAGAGCAACGGAAAGCAACGAATGTCACCGGACTGTCAATAGGTTGTTGTTTCATTGTCGGTTGGGTGGGATGGCGCAACCGTATGTCCGAACGAACCACGCGGAACGAGCATCGACAACCGTAGCTGTAGGATCCCGCCGCCTTGCCACACGCGAAAAATGAGAGTGACAGGTGTGTCTGCGCAAATGTATTCGGCCTTTGCTTCGGGCTAAGGCCCCAATCCAGGATGCGCTGCGCTTCGTTTCCCATTAGTTTTGGAGTCTCAAAGGACTTCTTCCGAGTTCGGGTTTGGGGAGCGCAGGGTTCGATGACCTGCTGAGCGCCGGTTCTCAAAACGTGACAAATTGCCGTACCGCATTTCCTGAGTCAGCCAGTCTCGAAATGCGGCAAGGAGAGCCGAATTCGGCTGGATTGTTGTACACTCGCCCGCTCCCCATCACTCTTTCTGCTTTCGCGAGGAGTGGTGTGGTGAAGTCCATTACTCCAGCTTCATAGATGAGACAACTTGCTCCAATAGCGCTACCGGCTGCTTAGCAGTGGCCTTCACCAACCACATTGATCCTCCGTGCTCGATGAGCATTGCGGCACCCTTCTCGTTTGCGGAGAACAGACCGTTATATGCAGAAATATGCCGTACATGAATCGAGCCGTTGAAGCCTTCAGATCGAAAGACCTTATCTTTGTCTTCCGCAGCGGTCGGCAGCGAGACCGATTCGCTGTGAATCTCCACGCACTCACCGGCAGGGCCTTCTATTGCAATAAGCGTTGTCTGGGGCCATGAGAGGTCATACCCGGTAAAGCGGAAGTTGGAAGGCTTGGTCAGGGAGAGCCCGATCCACGGATTGTGATAGGCGTCGCCTGCGATCGTGTAGGGGGCCGCATCTTCGTTGACGATGGTGTTCTTGCCATTCAGTGTGTATTCGAGGATCTTGATATCAACATTGCCCATCACCTCACCAAGCATTCCCAGGTTGCCGACGGTTCCCTCTTCGAACGAGCCTGTAAATACACTGAAACGCGCGGCATCCGCGGGCCCTGGGGCGTACAGCGCCCCATCGAGTGGAATCCAGCGGCTTCCGATCAGGAGTTCGACCCAGGCATGGCCGCCCCAGATGCCACCCGCATAGACCAGGCCAACACGAATGCGTGACGGGATTCCAGCGGCGCGGGCCAGTGAGGCCAGCAAGACGGAGTAACCGAAGCAGGTACCGCCGCGATTTTTCGCCACCTCGGAGGCCGACACAACGGCAATCCCAAGATCGAAGTGCATATTGGCCGCCGTCCAGCGCTGCAGGGCGCGAGCCGCTGTCCAGGCACTGTCACCTTCGTGCACAACACTCGCTTCGATTTGGCGCACTCCGGCGTCATCGGACTGCAGTAACGGATTGGGCTCGAGATATGGCTGCAAAGAAGCCTCTGCTGCGACCGGACGGGAACTATCGCTTTGCGGCATGGGCCGCGTGACTTCCATCACGAGATACTCAGGCGTCTTTTCGAGCACCTTTTGGTTGTCCGCGGTGAAATCCGGCCACTTGATGCCCGGGTGTCTGGCAATGATTTTAAGTTTGATTGCTTCGATGCGGCGCTCTTCGGGCAGACGGATGTTCGCTGTGACGACAGATTGATTGAACGATTCCGCGGACATCGTTGAGGCATTCGCAGGTGCATTTTCAGCGATAGCATAATCGGCACGGAGAGTTTCGATCTCTCCTAAGGGGCTTGACATCACCTGCCGCAACAGCCATCCAGCGTTATCTACCCAAAGCGTCAGCGCGGACGGCATACTGCTCATCGTTTGCTCGATCTTCAGGCCGCTTTCCTGGTTCGTGCCAGGCGAATCGTTGTGAGCCAGCACCTTGTCCGTGACGGTCACGATGTGCCCCAGTTCGGGACTGAAGGTCTGGTAAGACACTGTGTCTCCTGCAATGTGCAGTCGTGCTACGGCAAGCTCACGCGCGGCTTCTGGGCCGACCAGACGCCCCGTAAAAGCCACTATGCGCGGATATGAATGACCACCGGTGGTTGTCGTTACGGTAATTGAGTCTTTATTCACCATGGCGTGGATGATTGTCGATTGCTGCGAACTGGACGAGGTGTTGTCGATGCTCATGAGTTCGCCTGCAGGCGTCTCCAAGTAGCGGCTTGTGCTCTTAATCTCCAGCTTGGTGCCTAGGCGGTTGAAAACCATAGTGGAGTCCAGCTGCGTGACGATGTTTCCGGCGGAGTCATGGGAACGTTGCTCCTTGTAGGTTCCTATCGGCTGGCCGCCCAGGCGATAGACCGCAGCGAGTTCTCTATCGGCAGTGTCTCTCTGCGACTCGCTTGTTTGGGCATGGATGAACAACGACGCTCCCGATCCAAGCAGAACGCATATGAAAAGAATTGATTTCGATTGGAGTCGGCGGTGTCGGTGCGAGCGGCTCTTCTGCTGAATCACGAGATATTCTCCTTATCGGGTGGTTTTGGAGGTAGTCTCGCGGCCGCAAAATCCTTACGGGTTTTTCCGACAAGAGCGAAAAGATAAATCTGTAAGGCTGGGTCGGCGGCCAAGACAATCTGTGACGGAGGTTGGGAGCATTCGCGAGCAGGAAGCAGTCAAAGCCGGCGAAGAGTCGCTTGAGGAGCGTTTTGTCGCGCTCCTGCGCGCTTTCGAACCGGCGTTGGCGAGACTCGCTGCTTCTTACGAAACAGTCCCCCAGGCTCGCGAAGATCTGCTGCAGGAAATCCGCATTGCGCTTTGGACCGCTCTGCCTAAGTTCAGAAACGAAGCGTCTCTGCGAACATTCGTCTACCGGATCGCGCACAACCGTGCATTGACGCATGTGTGGAGAAGAAAGCAGGCTGGATTTCATGACACAATCGACGAACTCCCCCTGGCTGATGTGCACCCCGGACCTGAGACTGTTGCCGTAATAGCCTCTGACAAGGAGCAACTGTTCGTGGCTATCCGAGGGTTACCTCTTCCGCTCAAGCAGGTAATCACGTTGGCCTTGGAAGAGATGTCCTATGCAGAGATCGGTGCGGTTCTAGGCATTACGGAGAACAATGTCGCCGTGCGCCTGAGCCGCGCACGCGGATTCCTGCGAGAGCGCATGAGGAGAAATCGATGAACCCGGAACCTGAGATGGATGAATGGCGGCAGGTGTGGTCGGGGGCCGATGTGGAGAGGTGCGAGACTTCTGCAGCAGATGTCATTGCAGCCGCGCGCCGTTCTGAGCGCCGTGCGTTGTGGACTCTGATTGCCAACATCGGCTTTGCGATTCTGCTGCTGGCCGTCAGTCTTCTCGTGCTGCAACAAACGCGCAGTCGTGAGATGGCGCTGTGGGCGTTATGCGTCTGGATAACGACAGGGATCGCGTGTTGGCTTGCGATAGAAGCTTGGCGAAGGTCACGCGTCAACGACATCGTCGAAGTAGCCGACTATGCTGCATTCCACCGCAAGCGGGCTGCCACGGATCAATGGAAGGTTCGCAGCGCAGTTATCTTTCTTGCTCTTCAGGCAGGAATTGCATCTGTGTGGCTGACTACAGACCTGTTCTTGGCGCGCATCAGTTGGGCACGATTCGCGATTGCCATGGCCATCCTGTTCGTCATCTGCGGGCTCTGGCTAGTGATATTGAGGCGCATATGGCGACGATCGCAGGCCATACTCAAGACCACGATTTCAGATGTGCAGGACACATGAGGAACGGGAAACGGAGCCTATTCCAGCAATTCAGTGAGACCCGTAGCTCGATCGCCGTTGATGACAAATCGCCAAACCATAAATTGAAGCCGCAAATAGATTATCCCAAGTTAAATAAGTGCATTGGCTGTTGACAACAGTTGAGATCCGACTCACCTGAATTACTGGATATTGGCCAACTTTTCGTTGCCAATCTGGTATCGATGCTCCCGTTGGGGGCGAGAAGAAGCTTTCGCGCGTCTCCCGCTCGCTCTCATTGCCCGAGCGGTTCGCGGCATCCCATTTCTGCGGCGTTTAATCGACTACAGCTTCTGGATCTTTGGCAGCATCCCACTCGTGATTTGTAGGATGCATCCTTGCCCTGGAGAAAGAGCAAGGATGGATTCGCGATCCGGTCGTGGCTTCCTTGAGCTGGTCATCGGCAAACCGTGTCCATCTCCAAAATGCCGGATTCTTGTTCCAGTGCCAACAGCAGGCCTTGAAATTCGGCCATTGTCTCAGCGCGATGCACCTCGACAAACTCGCGTGCTTCGAGGTTACTTGCCTCAGGAAAGAATCGGCGATAGAGTTCGATCTTCTGTGAGTCTGCGGCCTTGCCCAGAAAGAGTTTGTAGTCGATGCGCCCTGGCCGGAGAAGCGCCGGATCGAGAGCTTCGACATCGTTTGTGGTCATCACGAACACGACATTCTCAGGTGCGTGGAATCCGTCCAGTACATTCAATAAGCCCGAGAGGCTGACTCCGCCGCGATCTGAGCCTTTGGCTTGAATCGCAACATCAGTTCGCGCTGTTTGCGGCTGCGAGAACTCAGCGGATTCCAGGTTACGGCTGCTTGCCTTCATGCAGTCGATATCCTCGAACAGAATCACCGAGTTCTCCGGAACCGAGTTCATGGCGATCTTCAGCGTACGGTCGTTCATCTCCGTTAGGTTCACGACGTAGATGGACATGCCAAAACGCGCTGCAATGGCGGAAACCAGCGAAGTTTTGCCGGTTCCGGGAGGGCCGTAGAGCAGATAGCCGCGGTGATACGGCACTCCAAGCTTCCGATAGCGCTCGCGCGCTGAGCGGAACCGCTGGAGATCCTGAATCAGATGCTCCTTCTCGCCTGGCTTCAGCAGAACCGAATCGAGCAGGCGCGGTGAATAAGCAGCGACATAGTCCCAGCCGTCGTCATAGAGGTACAAGTATGACGAGGTTCGCCTCTTGCTGTGATGGCAGACCACAACTTCGTCGACAAACTTCCTCAGAATCCGTAAATCCCTCCCGATTGTCTGAAAGCACAGCGACTCAATGCGGCGCTGGCTTCGTCCCTTTGTGTCCTCGCTCCGGAAGAACCACACACGAAACGGACGCCGCCCGCGAAAGAACCAATGCATCCCCGGTGCGGGAATCAGCGCTACCTCGGCGCCGCGCAGCGTCGTGTCGAGATCGAGTTGCCTGATTCGCTTAAGGCATTGCTGCTCCAGAAACCACTCCTTCACCCAGGTAAAGGCGTCATCGTCGTCCTTCACGGTCACGGTCATCGTGAACTGGTCAAGGAACCATTGCCAGAGCCGCCCAGGCAACGAGCGCACAAACACGCCGATGCTGCCCACGATCATGAGCAACAACCCACCAGTGGCAAATTGATTCTGGCCGTTCAAAATGTGCTTCAAAAGCTCAAACATGGCGTCATCTTCTAACCGACACTTAGCCGGATTTGATTGGCATCATTTTCTTCATTTCGCGAAGCGTCTTCGCGCACGGCGAGTGTACCGATAGACGGCACACTTTGCCCGATGGCGCACACGACCGCGCACGTCAGCGAGACACATCGTATCGAGCACACGTCAACACGGATGCGATCAACTGATCGTTAATTCATGTTTTGCGGAGAAGCGCCGGAATCGGCTAATTGTGCCGAACGGACGCCGAGCAGCACAGCCAATTGATTGGCTGAGGCTGTCCGCTTTGCGTCTTGCTTTGCAGAACTGTCAATTTGGGCGTCCTTTCGTAAGAATCTCTATGAAGATGCCATGGTTTTGTAAATTATGCAATGTAAAAGTCGATGAAACTCTGCTGCGTATCTTGCAAGACTTACTGAATTCGTGGCACGATAGCAAACATGCTGAATCGAGTTCCAGCCAGATTTCTTCACGACGCAAAGGGTCTGCGGCCCTATGCGCAAAGTGAAGGTGTATTCAGGCCATGGCTCGAGCGGAGGGCCGACTAAGACTCTCCAAAGTTTCAGCGATACCTTCGAGCCCTTGGCCAACCGGCCAGGGGCTTTTTCATCTGTGCTTGCCGGTCGCCAACGACTTGACCAACAATCACCGCAAATAACACGAAACGAGGAACACTTTCGTGGTACGCATGGAGATTTTCGACAACCAGATTCCGGTCTTCGGCCAGGTCGACGACCGCACACTGAACCAGATTCGTGTCTGCGCGCGCACAGCCGACAAGGTTGCGCTCATGCCCGACAATCACCTGGGTTATGGCGTCCCCATCGGCGGCGTAGTTGCGTATAAGGACGCGATCAGCCCGACCGGCGTTGGCTACGACATCGGCTGCGGCAACAAGGCCGTGCGTGTGGACATGCCCGGCTCGGAGTTGCGCGAGCGCATTGCTGTGATCATGGACGACGTATGGTCCACGATCAGCTTCGGTGTCGGCCGCAAGAATAACGAGAAGGTCGATCACGCGCTCTTCGATGACGAAGCGTGGACGCTCAAGTCGATCGCACCGCTCAAGGAGATGGCATGCAACCAGCTCGGTACTGTCGGCAGCGACAACCACTACGTCGATCTGTTCACTGACGAGCAGGACCGCGCCTGGATTGGCGTCCACTTCGGCTCGCGCGGGCTCGGTCATAAGACGGCCACCTACTTTCTGAAGGCGGCGGGCGCTTCCGACGGAATGGACGTGGAGCCATGTGTCCTCTCTACAGCGAGCGAACTCGGAGCTGACTACCTCGAGGCCATGCGCCTCGCCGGCGAGTACGCGTATGCCGGGCGGAACTGGGTTTGCGCTCGTGTCGCTAGCATTCTCGGTGCGCCGATTGTGGAGGAAGTGCACAACCACCACAACTACGCATGGCGGGAAGAGCACCAGGGTGAGCAGTTGTGGGTGGTGCGCAAGGGCGCTACGCCGGCGTTTCCCGGCCAGCTCGGATTCGTAGGTGGAACCATGGGTGAGCAGTCTGTGATTCTCGAAGGTGTCGAGAACGAGCACGCTCGTTACTCGCTCTACTCCACCGTGCACGGTGCAGGCCGCGCCATGGGGCGTCGCGAGGCAACCGGGGTTGTCGACCGCAAGACCGGAGAGGTGAAGCGTCCCGGCAAGGTTACGCCGGAGATGATGCACACCTGGGTACAGCGTGCGGGCATTGAGTTGCGTGGTGCAGGACTCGACGAGTCACCTGACTGCTATAAGCGCCTCGACGAAGTGCTCGAAGCAGTGGGAGATACGGTACGCATCCTGCACCGCTTGACGCCGGCTGGCGTTGCCATGGCTGGCGCCAATGAGTTCGATCCTTACAAGGACTAACCAGAGCCAGGGCCGAAACATTCGGCTCTGACTCGTTTCACTGACCTACACTGGAGAGCAATGCTTCTAACAGTGACCACGACATACAGTCCTGCGACGGACCTGGGCTACCTTTTGCATAAGAATCCGGCACGTGCGCAGACAGAAGAGCTTTCCTTCGGCAAGGCACATGTCTTCTATCCGGAGGCCGACAGCGTACGCTGCACGGTTGCAGTTCTGCTAGAGGTGGACCCGATAGGCCTGGTACGCGGCAGGCGCGGCCCGGCAGGAGAGGGCGGCCAGTTGGAGCAATACGTGAACGACCGCCCATACTGCGCGAACTCCTTTATGAGTGTCGCTCTGGGTAGGCTGTTTACGACAGCGCTCAATGGCAAAAGCAAAGACCGGCAGGAACTGGCGGAGACCGCAATTCCACTTGTGGCAAAGCTCCCGGTGATTGCCGCACGTGGAGGCGAGGATCTTGTCCTGCGCCTGTTTGAGCCGCTGGGCTATACCGTTGAGGTTACTCGCCTGCCACTCGACGAACGCTTTCCGGAGTGGGGCGGGTCGCCCTACGTGTCCCTGGAGATCACCGCGACAGCTACTTTGCAGATTCTTCTGACGCATCTCTATGTCCTGATTCCGGTGCTCGATAACGAGAAACACTACTGGGTCGGCGAGGATGAGATCGAGAAGCTGCTGAAGCGCGGAGAGGGCTGGCTCGGAAAACATCCGGAGAAGGAATTGATCGTTGCCCGCTATCTGAAGCGCCAGCGCAATCTGACACGCGCAGCGCTGGAGCGCCTTGCAGAAGATGCTTTGCCAGAGGATGAGGCGTCAGCAAGCACCGGCGACGAGGAAGAGCAGAAAGTCGAACGTCCGCTGGGTTTGCATGAGCAGCGCCTCGGAACGGTTCTGTCCGTTCTGCGTGGAATCAACGCTAAGCGAGTTGTCGACCTGGGATGCGGAGAAGGTAAGTTAATTCGGCATTTGCTGGCGAATTCGCAGTTCGAGCACATTCTTGGAATGGATGTTTCATGGCGCTCGATCGAGATCGCGACGGATCGGTTAAAGCTGAACCAGATGGGAGAGAAGCAACGGGCCCGGATTCAGTTGATACAAGGTTCGCTGATGTACCGTGACAAACGGCTCGAAGGCTTCGACGCTGCGGCAGTGGTGGAGGTGATCGAGCATTTGGATGCACCACGCCTGGCCGCCTTTGAGCGAGTCTTGTTTGAATTCGCAAGGCCAGCGCACGCCATCATTACAACGCCGAATATCGATTACAACACTCTGTTTCCGACGCTGCCGGCTGGCAAGCTGCGGCATCGCGATCACCGGTTTGAGTGGACCCGGGCTGAATTCAACAATTGGGCTGAGCAAGTTGCAGCCCGCTTTGGATACTCAGTTTGCATTCAACCAGTGGGCCCCGTCGACGAGACACTGGGGGCACCGACACAAATGGGAGTTTTCACTAGAACGGCAGAGCAAGCATGAAGATTACGATTCCTGAACTCTCACTTGTGGTTATGATCGGCCCTTCCGGATGCGGCAAGTCGTCATTCGGCCGCAAGCAGTTTTTGCCGACCGAAGTTGTCTCGTCGGACGAATGCCGCGGGCTTGTCTCCGACAACGAGAACGATCAGTCTGCGACAAACGACGCTTTCGATTTGCTGCATACGATTGTGCGCAAGCGGCTTGGTCGCGGCAAGCTCACCGTCATCGACGCGACCAACGTGCAGCCAGAAGCGCGCAAGTCTCTCGTGGAGTTAGCGCGCGAATACCATGTCCTCCCTGTGGCGGTTGTCTTCGATCTGCCAGAGAAGCTGTGCCATGAGCGGAACACAAACCGGGCGGATCGCCAGTTCGGACCGCACGTTGTTCGCAACCAGGTGCAGCAGATGCGGCGATCGCTCCGCGGACTGGAGCGCGAAGGCTTTCGCTATGTCTTCAAGCTCTCCTCTCCTGAAGAGGTCGAGTCGGTAGTTATCGAGCGCCAGCCCCTCTGGAACAATCGCCGGGAAGAGCACGGTCCGTTCGACATCATCGGCGACGTGCATGGTTGCCTTGATGAACTCTTGGAATTGATGACAGTGCTCGGCTATCAGGTGACACGCGAGGGCACCGATTTCTCCGTCCTGCCGCCGGAGGGAAGGAAGCTTGTCTTCGTGGGCGACCTCGTGGACCGCGGCCCCGACACTCCCGGCGTTCTTCGCCTGGTGATGAACATGGTCGCTGCAGGTCAGTCGCATTGCGTGCCTGGCAACCAC